>Ga0224508_10004447_pt1 | contig 11443 bp, 10 predicted proteins | sample SF_Jan12_sed_USG_4_FD_170157 | JGI IMG/M metagenome (GOLD analysis project Ga0224508, IMG submission 170157) | Sediment microbial communities from San Francisco Bay, California, United States - SF_Jan12_sed_USGS_21 | ecosystem: Environmental > Aquatic > Marine > Sediment | place: USA...
CTGGCCACGGCGATCGTCGACGCCCCTTCGACCAGGTGGCGGCTGGTGTAGAGGATCCCGTCGACGACGAAGCCGCTTCCCCGCACGCGTCCCTCGCACGACGACCCGACCACGCGAACCGTCACCGCCGCCGCCACCCGATCGAGGCGGCTCCGGTCGGCCGAGCTGAGCGATGCCCCGGGCTCTTCCTCGCCCCCGGCTCGGCCGCCAGCAGCGGCGGCCGAGCACAGGGCGAGGAGCGCCGCGCCGGCAAGGGAGATTCGCACGATCCGCCACCGCTCCACCGACGCCAACGTAGAACGTCACCAGCTGACAAGACATGGGGCGGTCCCCCGGCCGACCAGGTCGAACGGTCCCGGCTGAGCGGGGAGATCGACCTGTGCCAGCTCAAGACCATGCGCACCCTCACCCGTCGCTTGTCAGACTGCCCTGTTGTCTATCGGACTCCAATTGCGGTGATAGAGATTCCTGCAGCTCCACTGACTCTCTCGTCGTCTGTGTGGTGCGGCCCCGGCTGCGCCATCATGCTTGCGATGATCCCGGCGACGAGCGACCACATCCATCTCGACCATCTCGCCCTGGCCAGCACCCACGCCTGGGACCAGGTCATCCGTTACGCCTACCAGCTGGGTGGACGGTGGCTGGGCGGCCCAGCGCTCGATGACTCCAGCGGGTTCTACTTCTGCCAGGTCGAGCTCGAAGGTGGTGCGAAGCTCGAGTTCCTCGAGCCGGTCGAAGGGGACGGGAGCGAGTTCCTCCGCCGCTTCCTGAATCGCAACGGCCCCGGGCCCCACCATCTCACGTTCAAGGTCCCCGACTTCGACGCCGCCGTTGCCGCGGTGAGCGCCGCCGACTACGACGTCATAGCGATCGACCGCTCGGATCCCGACTGGCACGAGGGCTTTCTCCATCCCAAGCAGAGCCATGGCATCGTCATCCAGCTCGCCTACCAGGGAGCAGAAGACACCGAGTGGCCGGTCGACACCACCCTTCCCCCGGCGTTGCGAGCCGAGCCTCCCGTTCTCGATGCCATCGAGCATCTCGTGGCCGACCTCGACGCTGCGGTGGCGCTGTTCACCGGTCCGCTGGCCATGTTGGAAAAGGAGCGAGGTAGGGGCGCGGACGGGCGCTACGCCGTCGTCACGTCAGGACCGTGGCGACTCGTCCTGATCCAGCCCGAGCGGCCGGACTGGCAGCAGTGGCTCGGAGGCCGCAGCGGCCGCGTGCTGCGGCTGTCGTTCGAGGTGGCCGAGCCGGGCACCGTTGCCGGCGCCGAACCAGCGGCCGAGAGTGCCTACGAAGTCGCACCCGAGCGCAATCTCGGCACCCGGCTACGACTCCGGGCCCGCTCGGTGCCCAACGGGCGGTGAGTTGGAGTGGGACGCGCCACCGGGCACAGCCACAGCGGGATCGAGGCGGCAGCGCTCCGGGCCGTGCTCCTCGATGCTGCCGAGTACCGACCGCCGGGGACCGCCGAGCCCCGAGCCGCCGTCGCCGCCGTCTTCGGCCCCGGGCCCGCCGATACCGAGCTGCTCTTCATCCAGCGGGCGACGCGTATCGGCGACCCTTGGTCGGGCCACATGGCGTTCCCCGGCGGTCGGGCCGAGGACGGCGATCGCGACTCGTTCCGGACCGCGGAGCGGGAGACGGTGGAGGAGGTCGGGCTCGATCTCGGCCCGGCCCGTCGGCTGGGCTCGCTGACCGACGTTGACGGCGGCCGGGCCACGAACCGCCTCGTGACGGTTTCCGGTCATTGCTACTGGATGAGCGGCGACCGTCCCGAGCTGACTCTCAACGAGGAGGTGGCGGCGGTGACTTGGGTGTCGCTGCGAGATCTGCTCGACCGGGACCGGTACATCGACTACTGGTACCCGCCGTCGCAGTCCAGCTTCCCCGGCATCCAGCTCGACGACGAGGGTCAGGTGATCTGGGGACTGACGCTGAGGTTCCTAGCCGATCTCTTTCGCCGCCTCGATCGGCCGTTCATCATCGACTGACGCTCCGGCCCGGCTCCTCTACGTTTCGCCGGGGGCAGAACTGCCAGGAAACCGGCCTCGATGTGGGGGCGACGAGACATCGAGGCCGATTTCCTGCGATCCTGGTGAGCGCCACCTCCGACGCCGGTCGGAGTTGTGGGGCTGAGGGGCCGACCTAGCCGGGTCTGCTGTGGGCAGCGTCGGTGGCGCTCACCGGTCCCCGCCGTGGGACTTCGAGTGCTCTCCGCCTGGGTCCATCGATCGGAGCGTGGGCGCCGCCGCCAACACTCCGCTTCTCGCTTCGCCGCGATCGGGGCCCAACGCGCTCGTTTCCCGATCAATCGATTGAATTAGCAACACCGCGACCTCACCGGCACGCCGTAGCGCGCCTCGTTCAGGGGTGCTGACTCCGACCAACTGCCGGAGACGACCCGCCGTCATGTCGCTGAACGTCGATTGCCCCGTCCTTCGCTCAGCTACCTGCGCTGGGATGCAACGTATCCGTAACAGCGGAGCTAAGCAATGATGCTTACGAAAAACTCGTCTCACCTCGGGAAATGCACCCAGCGTGACCGCCTGTGAACGGCTGACCTGGGAGTTCTGTTGAAGCACGAGCAATCAGCTCGCTTCGTCGACACGGAGCGTGCCGAGCGCTGCGCAAGTCAAAGGTCACCGTTTCGTCATAGTCCAGGCGACGTTCGCCCCACCTCGCCGTCCGGCTTGAAGTGATGGTGGGCCAGCCGGGAGACTGGGGACGGTACGTTCCCGGGAGGTTCACATGCGAGTTCTGGCCGGCACCAGCCGAGGGGTGTTCTCGGTCGACAGCGCCCCGATCGACGGGGGGGCCACCACACAGGTGCTAGAGAGCCGAGGTGTGCGCGACCTGATCACGATCGAAGGTCGACTGTTCGCCGCCACGGGCGCCGGCCTCCATCTCTCCGACGACGACGGGACGACCTGGGAGCCCGGGGGACTCGAGGATCTCGAGGTGTGGCAGGTCCGGGGAGCAGGCGACGGGATGGTGTACGCCACGACGCAACCGGCGGGTCTGTTCCGCAGCGACGACGCCGGCGACCACTGGGCCGAGATCGAGAGCTTCTCGGCGATGCCAGAGGCCACCGACTGGTGCGTCCCCGTCGAGCCTCCCCTTCCCGGGCGGGCTCGGGCGCTGGTCATCGACGCCCACGATCCGCAGAGGATCTGGGTTGGCGTCGAAGTGGGCGGCGTCATGGCCACCTCCGATGGCGGCGCCACCTGGAAATCGGTGCTGCCTGGTGACAACCCCGATCTGCACATGTTGTTCGCCCACCCCGATCAGCCCGGCACGCTTTTCGCCTCGACCGGGTACGGGCGCTTCGACGGCGTCGCCGAGATGGTCGAGGGGAACGCCGGAGTGTTTCGCTCGGTCGACCATGGGGAGACGTGGACCTATGCCTGGGCTGGGGTCACGCCACGCTACTCACGACCGATGTGCATCGACCATCGCAGCCCCTATGGCCTGACTGTTGCCAGCGCCCCAACGGCGTTCTCCAATCACCGTGAGGATGGGGGCGCAAGGGCGATGCTCTTCCGGTCGGTCGACGGAGGCGATTCGTGGCGGTCGCTGTGCGACGAGCCCCACACGCCGTCGTCGGCGAACTTCCACGGTCTGACCACCGACCCCGAGCATGCCGGAGGCGTGATCGTCGGGACCGATACCGGGGAGGTCTGGCGGGTGAGCGACCAGGCCGAGTGGTCACTGCTCGGAGCCGGCATGCCAGCTGTGCTGTCGATCGTGGCCTACTGAGGTCCCTCAGGCTTCCACCGTGACGACGACCACCGGAACCGAGTAGGCGCGCCGGACCCGGCTCGGTAGATCGATGCGCAACCATCGCGACACCGACGAGGGCAGCGTCGAGATGATGATCTCATCGAAGCTCGACCTCTGCATCACCTGCGAGATCGCCTGGAACGGGTCCGGCCCGCCAACCTCGCTGCTGAAGTCAACGCCCTGCTCGCTGAGCTTCTCCGTGAACGTCGACAACCTCGAGTCGGCACTGGCTCGATCGCGGGCGATCGCCTCGTCCAGCCCCACGACGTCGGTCACCGCATAGCCCGACAGCGGATCGCCGGCCATCGCCGTGAGTTGGCGTGTCTCGCGCGATCGGGTGGCCGGCACGAGGATGTGGAACTCGGCCGGACCGGCGGCAGAGCGCTCGGCGACGAGCTTGGGGATCTTGTCGCGGGCCAGGGTCTCGTTGGCCACGATCAGGTACCGCTTGACCGTCACGTCCGGTTCGCCACGGACCGGGCTCGGGCGGCTCCGATCGACCTGGAACGCGACTTCGAGCTCCAGACGGTAGAACGTGTCCCCCGACTGTCGGATTACCGTGTCGAGGTCGGTGACGCGGGCGTACTCCAGGTGGGTGATCGTCTTGGCCGCCTCGACCACCCCGTTGCGGGCTGCGTCCTCCCACGAGTCGGGTGAGCTGCCGACGAGCCGGATCACTCGGTAGGTGTGCTCACCGTGGGCGCTACTGTCGTTGTTCGACCCGGTGGTCATCGCCTTACTCGATTGGGTTCTCGTGCTTGAAGGACAGGCGCACCTTCGATCGGAACAGCACGACCTCGCCATCCTCGACCATTACGTCCTGCTCGATGACTCGGGCCACTCGCAGGTCCCGGAGGGTCTTGGCCGCCTCCGCCACGGCGTTGGCGGTGGCCCGTTCCCACGACTCGGCACTAGTGCCGATCAGCTCGATGACGTTGTAGACGCTCTCCGACATGGGCCAGACCCTAGTGACCACCAGCGCCGGACTCCAGGGTCTTGCCCGACAAGCTTTGGTGAACGGCTGGGAGGGCGGCGGACGGCCAAACTATCGTCGAGGAGACATCCTCGTCGGAGCGCTACGGGCGGCCGAGATCGGTCGCCTGGATGCGAGAACTCGGCCGGCGAGTCAGCGGACGACCCGGGAACCACCATGGAAACGAACCCTGTCCAGGACTGGTCCACCGACTACGACGTGACCGATGTCGGCTACCAGACGAATCCGTATCCGATCTGGGACGAGCTGCGCCAGACCTGCCCGGTCGCTCGTACCGAACGCCTGGGGGGCTCGGTGCTCCCGACGAACTGGGACGATATCGCCGCGGTCGCCTACGACACCGACCGCTTCTCGTCCCGCGATGTCGGCGTGCTCCCGATACCAGCCGAGAGCTCGACCGCCCTGATCGCGCCACCGATCACATCGGATCCGCCGTTCCACACCGAGGCGCGCCGGATCCTCCTGCCGTTCTTCAGCCCGAAGGCGGTCGAGCGGCTCACCGTTCGCACCCGCGAGATCGCTGCCGAGTTGCTCGACGTCCTCGAACCGGAGTCGGTGGCCGACGCAGCGGGCGACTACGCCCAACACATCCCCGTTCGGGTGATCACCCACATGCTGGGCATCGCGCGCCATGACGAGCCGATGTTCACGGAGTGGGCCATCGACATCTTCCAGCGGGCGGCCGAGCAGCCCGAGCTCGGCCGGTCCACTACCAGGGCGATCCTGGCCTACTTCGAAGGCGAGGTCGCCGACCGTCGGGTGGAAGGCCGTGACGATTTGATCACCGAGCTGCTCCGGGCCGAGCTCGATGGCGCCCCGCTGACCGACAAGCACGTTCTGGGCACCTGTTTCCTCCTGCTGATGGCGGGGATCGACACCACCTGGAGCTCGATCGGCTCGAGCCTCTGGCACCTCGCCACCCACCCCGAGGACCGTGACCGGCTGGTCGCCGAGCCCGAGCTGATCCCGACCGCCGTTGAGGAGCTCCTACGGGCGTATGCCCCGGTCACGATGGCGCGGGTCGCCGTCGAGGACACCGCGATCGGCGACTGCCCGGTGCACGCCGGTGACAAGGTCTTGCTCCCGTTTCCGGCCGGAAACCGGGATCCCGAGAAGTTCGAGCGGGCTGACGCCGTCGTGCTCGACCGGGCCCGCAACCGGCATTTCGCGTTCGGAATCGGCATCCACCGGTGCCTCGGCTCCAACCTCGCCAGGATGGAGCTGCAGGTCGCCATCGAAGCCTGGCTGGAGCGGTTCCCCCGATTCGAACTGGTACCGGGCGTCGACGTCAGATGGGCCGGCACCCAGGTCAGGGGACCGCGCGAGATTCCCGTCGACCTGCGGGGAGCTGGCTAGGCGACGTCCTCGACCTGCGCACCGACCCTGCGGATGGCCCATCCCGGTTGGCTCAGGACCGTCCGGGGAACCGATCTCGCCGGACGGCGATGCTGGTGGCGGCTGCCACCACGGGCGATACCGTTCAGCAGACAGCTCTGCGGCGGCGGTCGGGTTGCGGCTCACGGCGACGAGCTGCAGGCGAGGACACAGTCTCGGCAGCCGGGAGCGGGAGGTCTGAGGTGCAATCGGGGAGTCGTAATCCGTGATGTCACAACGACTCGCCGGGGCGGGCGGCGGGCGCCGCTTTCTCGGGACGATCGCGGGCAAGATCACGCTGCGGATGCTGCTCGTGGCCGCCATCCCCGTCCTTGCGGTGGGTGCGCTGACCGTCGGCAGCCTGCTCGCTCTCGCCGACCGCACCGACGACCGGTTGGCCTCGAACCGGGCCGATCTGACCGAGGAGACCATCGGTGCGAACCGAGCGGACCAGGCACGGCTGGTGCTGAGCCGCATGAGTGCGTTCGTCGATGAGCGAATCAGCGACACGATCGACTGGAGTCGGGCAGCGCCAATCGTCGAGGCCGCAGGAGCCGAGTATCCGGAGCTCGCTGGCCTGGCCGGTCGGTCGCCGGAGTCCGCCGACTCCCAGTTCGAGCCGGACCATTTGCTCGACGCTTCGGGCCGGTCGAATCGTTGGCTGCGAACTCAGACCGTAGATCAACCGGCGTTCGTCGACGCGCTCATCACCGACGCCTCGGGCTTCACCGTCGGCTCGTCGGGCGATTCGGACGACTTCACCAACGCCGATCACGACTGGTTCGCTGGGGCCTGGGACCAAGGCGTTTTCCTGGGGCCGGCCGAGGTCGATGAGGCTTCCGACGGCGCCACATTCGTCATAGCGGTGAGGATCCACGATCCAACGAACCGGCGCCCGCTCGGCGTGTTGAAGGCCGTCGTCGATACCTCGGCGCTCCAGGTGTACGCCGACGAGGTCGCCGATGCATCGGCCGGTGTCGGGGTTCGGGTCATGACCAGCTCGGGCCTGCTGCTCGCAGAGACGGAATCGGGTCACGATCCGAGCCGGATATCAACCCAGCTGACCCTCGACGACGCTGACGGCGAGGCCTACGCCGAGGCGTTGGGTGGCTCCGAACAGAGCGGGCCGGTCATCAGCGACGACTCGGTCGGGGGCTTCAGCAGGAACGACCCGGTCAAGAGCGTGTCCCGGCTCGACGTCGACGTGCCGAACCACGACTGGGTGGCGTTCGTCGAGCAGCCCGCGTCGTCGGCCCTGGAGCCGCTCGACGGCCTGGAGTCCCTGAGCTCCGACCTCAACACGACCGCTCGAGTCCTCATCTTCGTCGTGTCCGGTCTCGTCGTGGCGGCGATGGGGCTCGCGTATCTCCTCGCTCGGCTGCTGGCGACGAGGATCGCGCGACCGATCAATCACCTGCGGGTCGAGGCCAACCGGCTGGCCGATCGCGAGCTGCCCGAACTGGTGAGCTCCCTCAATGCACCCGACGTCACCGGTGAGATTCCGGTGGTCACCCCGATCCGGATCGACGCCGACGGCGAGGTCGCCGAGCTCGCCTCGGCGTTCAACTCGGTCCGGTCGACTGCGGTCGAGCTGGCCGCCGCCCAGGCGATCGGGCGCACGAAGGACGTGTCGAACGTCCTGCTGAACCTCGGTCGCCGCAACCAGCAGCTCGTGGGGCGGCAGTTGCGCTTCATCGACGATCTCGAGCGCTCCGAGTCCGATCCAGACGCGCTGCGCAACCTCTTCCTACTCGATCAGATGGCGACGAGGATGCGCCGCAACGCCGAGAGCCTCCTCGTCCTCGCCGGCGAGGACTCGCCCAGGCGGGTGAGTCATGCCCGTCCGATCGAGGAGGTCGTACGGGCAGCGACCGGCGAGGTCGAGGACTATGCGAGGGTCCGGCTGGCCTCGACCGACGCAGTCCTCGTGCAACCCAACGTGGTCAACGACATCATGCACCTGCTGGCTGAGCTGATCGAGAACGCGACCAACTTCTCGCCGCCGGAGGAGCCGATCGAGATCACCGGCGTCCGGGAGCTCGACGGCTCCTACACACTGTCGATCGTCGATCGGGGGGTCGGGATGGGTCCGGCCAAGCTCCGTGAGGCCAACGACCGCCTCAGCGACCCGATCTTCGCCGGCGAGAGCACGTCGAGCTTTCTCGGGCTCTTCGTCGTTGGCCGGTTGGCAGCCAGACACGGGATCGACGCCCGCCTCGTCGAGTCGGCTCCCTCGGGGATCACTGCCCTGGTAACGCTTCCACCGTCGTGTGTCGCCGACATCCCGGAACCGGTCGGCGAGATGACCAGTAGCCGTTTGAGCCGGCCCGAGCCCGTGGCCGACAGCGCAGCCTCGTGGCCGGCACCGGCCATCACCCACCCCCGTCCGGCCCGAGGTGGCCGCACTCGCCCGGCCGCTGCGGTCCCCTCAGCAACAGAGTCAGCCGTCTTCCAGGGCGAACTGACCGAAACGACGAGCGACACCGCCGACAGCACCAATACCGTCGGCAGCACCGACACCGTCGACACCGTCGACTCCGCGCCCACCGGTCACGACGAAGCGGTCGGCGACACCTCGCCGGACGGGCCCGATGGCGAGGCGCCCTTCTTCGACCCGAGGACCACGGCGGACCTACCCGCTCTGGCGGTGTCGCCCGTCGAGGAAGACCAGTCCGCCGGACGGCCCATACCCCCGTTCCGGGCCCGAGAGTCGAAGTTGCCGGTGGGCGTACCCGACGGCGACGACGGGCGACCGGCCGCCGACCCCGGTAAGGACCGCTTCCGCGTCCGCAAGCGCGTCCGCCGCCATCAGGAGACGTCAGTCGACGCCGTGCTCGAGCCCGTGCCGGTGGCTGGAGACGACGAGTCGGCCGAGCTCCGAGCGGCCGAGGTGCGCGACAAGCTCAATCGTTTTGCCAGCGGCGTTCGGGCGGCGAAGGATGGAGCCGGCCAGGTGGCCCTGGACGGCAGTCCCGACAACGACGACGAGGCCGACGAAGAAGCGAGGCAGGAGTGACGGTGGGTTCCGCTCGCGACGGCCACGAGCTCGACGTGACCGAACCAGCGCGCAACGTGAACTGGCTGCTCAACAACTTCGCCCAGCGGACCCCGGGGGTCAACGAAGCGGTCGCTGTCAGCTCCGACGGCTTCCTGCTCGCATCCTCGGCCGGGGTCGACGCCGACGGCATCGAGCAGTTCGCCGCCATCATCTCGGGCTTGAACAGCCTCACACGAGGCGCGGCGGAGCTCTACGACTACCGCGACGTGCGCCAGGTGATCGTGGAGATGGAGCGCGGCTACCTCTTCGTGATGGCGGTCGACTCCGGCTCGACCGTCGGGGTGCTGGCAGACGAGAAGAGCGACGTCGGGCTCGTCGGCTACGAGATGGCACTGCTGATCGATCGTGTCGGCACGCTGCTCACCCCAGCTCTCATCGATGAACTGAAGAACGCGATCTCGCTCCGAGGGCCGCAGGAGTAGGTGACCAGCATGAGCGACGGGCGGTGGGATGGCGTCGACGATGACAGGGTGGAGCACGACGACGAGGCGAGCCTCGTCCGCCCCTACATCATCACCGGCGGGAAGACGCAGGCGTCAGCGTCCGACCTGCCGATCGAGTCGGTCGTCGCCACCGCCGAAGGAGCTCCTACGTACCTGCTCGGCTTCGAGCGTCGCGAGATAACCCAGCTGTGCACCGATCCCACCTCGATCGCCGAGGTCGCGAGCATGCTCGATCTGCCGCTCGGCGTGGCCAGGTTCCTCGTGACGGATCTCGCCCAGCAGGGCTTCCTCGACACCCAGACCACAGCCGCCACCGCCGAGGTCGAGCTCCTCGAACAGCTCATCGAGGGAATCCGGGCGCTATGAGCGCAGTCGGCGGCCCCCCGGCGACGCACGTGTCGGCCAAGATCGTCGTGTCGGGTCCTTTCGGCGTCGGCAAAACCACCTTCGTCGGCGCGATCTCGGAAATCACCCCGCTGCGGACCGAGGCGGCGATGACCACCGCCGGGTTCAGTGTCGACGACCGGGCGTTCCTCCCCGACAAGTCGACGACGACCGTGGCTCTCGACTTCGGGCGGGTGACGATCAGCGAGACGCTCCGGCTCTACCTCTTCGGCACGCCGGGACAGGACCGGTTCGGGTTCATGTGGGACGATCTGGTCGACGGTGCACTTGGGGCGGTGGTCCTGGCCGACACGAGACGGCTGGAGGACTGTTACCGAGCCATCGACTACTACGAGGGCCAGCGCGTGCCGTTCATCGTCGCGGTCAACCAGTTCGAGGACGGCCCTCGCCACCGACTCGACCAGGTCCGAGCTGCGCTGAACATCGAAGAGGAGGTCCCGATCGTTCGCTTCGACGCCCGCGACCGGGAGGCGGTCAAAGAGGTGCTCATCCAGCTCCTCGACATGCTGTTGACCCGGAGCCGCCAGGCCGTCGCCGTCAGTGAGCCACCGGCCACGGCCTGAGGGCGCCGCACCCGCTCGTTGCCGCACCGAGAAGGCTGACACCGGCCAGGTTGTGCTAGGCCATGAGCCATGGCCTACGACGCATTCGACCTGACAGGCAAAGTCGCGGTCGTGACCGGCGGCAATGGCGGCATCGGGCTCGGCTTCGCCCGCGGTATCGCCTCGGCGGGCGCGGCCGTGTGCATCTGGGGAACCAATCCCGACAAGAACGCCGCGGCCGAAGCCGAGTTGAAGGCTCTGAACCCGGACGCCAGCGCAGTGGTGTGCGACGTCTCCGACGAAGCGCAGGTCGAAGCATCGATGGCTCAGGTCATCGAGCGGTACGGACGGATCGATGCCTGCTTCCCCAACGCCGGGATCGGAACCCAGAACCAAAAGCCGTTCTACGAGCACTCCAACGAGGACTGGTTCAGCGTGATCGACGTCAATCTGCACGGCGTGTTCTACACGCTGCGGGCGGCGACCCGACAGATGGTGGCCCAGGGCGAGGGCGGCTCGCTGATCCTGACCTCGAGCGGGACGGCGATCCAGGGCTCGGCCAAGGGCCAGGCCTACGCCGCGACGAAAGGGGCGATGATCGCCATGATGCTCGGATTGTCGACCGAGCTCGCCCGGCACAAGATCACCGCCAATGCCATCATCCCCGGCTGGGTCGACACGGCGATGACCGCCCCGCTGTTCGGGTGGGACAAGTTCGTCGACAACGTCATGCCCCGGATCCCCATGCGTCGTTGGGGCACTCCGGACGACTTCGGCGCCATCGCCGTGTACCTGATGAGCGATGCATCTCGCTGGCACACCGGCGACGTCATCAAGATCG
>Ga0224508_10004448_pt1 | contig 11438 bp, 8 predicted proteins | sample SF_Jan12_sed_USG_4_FD_170157 | JGI IMG/M metagenome (GOLD analysis project Ga0224508, IMG submission 170157) | Sediment microbial communities from San Francisco Bay, California, United States - SF_Jan12_sed_USGS_21 | ecosystem: Environmental > Aquatic > Marine > Sediment | place: USA: California...
GCCTAACACTTCGACATCGTAGTAGTTGGTGGTCGCGTCTCCGGCCGTGATTTTGTAAAGCACGTCCTGTTGAATCCCTTCATCCCCAGTCGCGAGCGTACAGCTGTAATCGAATTGGCTCCTCGTCGATTTCAGTTCGATCGGCGTGCCGATGGACTGACCGTCCGCGGTCGAGTAAAGCAGCACGACGGATTCGTCTTTCGCAAGCCCGTCAATCGTTGCGCTTACTTTGATCGATTGCCCACGGAAAACCTGTGCATTTCCAGGTTCAACATCTGTGATTTGAACACGAGATGGTCGGCTTATCGATTGAAACGGACTGATGATCCGAGCGAAAGTTTGAAACGGATCCTTGGGTGACAAGATTTTGTAGAGCCCACATACGATCATCACGCCCACAAGTATGTAACCGACTCGAATTAGCTTCGAGCGGTCAACCGCTGTTTCGACGGGCACACTACAAAGATCTAGTGCCGCCCGTTGTTCAAGCGCCTGATAAACAACTTCTTGAACCGAAGTTCGGTTGGAACGAAAGGTGAGGAAGTTGATAAGACTGTTTTTTAAGTTCGGCTCACTGGTTTCGATCATCCTCGCTGCATATTGTGGATTAACACGCCGATAAACCGACGGTGCAACGTAGAGGACAAAGTAAGCAAGGGAGAAGCCGACAAGTCCCAGCAGAGCCGCGATTCGTCCGAAGGTACCCAGATCAAGAACCCAAGCGTCAACAACGGCGAACAATAGCAAAAACGAAAGCAGGCCGACCGCGAGCACCATTAGGCCGCCAAATAAATCGACAACCTTGACCTGCGCACTTGTCCGGCTTAGTTGTTGTTCGATGTAACGCTTGTTGGCGATCGATTCTCCGCTCGGAGGAGGAACGGGAGTCGTTCGAGTAGTATTTGCGGTTCCAGTAGCCATTTGAGAATTCAGCTAAATCGAGGACCACGCCCTGTTCCGGAGGCGAGCTGGCGATACTAAGCATTGATATATCAACAGTTTACAACAGCAACCCTAATATGGCAATCAGCGTTTACGGCCGCCATGTGTATTGTAGACGCCTGGTCAACTCGTTTTGATCCCAAAATTCCGTAAGACTTTGTTGACTTACTTCTGCCGCAGGTCACTTCTCCAAACCACGGAAACCAACTGGTTCTCATCCAAGACTGGGTGGCTCCAAGGGAAATGGGAATTCTACAGGGCAACCAAAGATCAGACCTATCCGACAATTCCCCACTGTGTGCCGAATTGCGCAATGGGGTGGATAGTAGCGCCTGAGTGCTAAAGGCAGCAGGTATGGCGGGAAATCGTCGTCGCCTCACCAAAATCACAAATCCAGTAAATCTACGTTTAGTCGAAAGGAGGCCAAACTGCACCTAAAGTTTGACCTATGCTTTGGAGAGCCTACACATTCAAGAGGATAACCTTATGGACGAAACCAAGAATCAGAATCAGCGACGAAAATACTTGGTGGACTGGTCTGCCCAAGGTCCGCTACTCACGCGAGTCTTAGCCCATTGGATCATAACGGGAAGCGTTGCGACGATTTACCTAATTGCGCTCCAAATGTTGTCAACGACCGAAAGCATGTCGTTTGGTGAGCACATCTCGCTATTGTGGACAAAGTACTGGGCGCTGGGCGTCGTATTTATCACGCTCTTCCCAGTCTTCGCCTATGACTCACTCAAACTGAGTCACCGAATTGCTGGCCCAATTCTCTCGTTTCGAGCGGCGCTGGCCAAACTTGCGCAGGGTGACAAGATTACACAACTCAATTTTCGTCGGCGCGATTATTGGCAGGATCTTGCGAATAGCTTAAACGAATTGGCACAGCGAATCGGACAGGTTGACTCGAACCCGTCGAATGATTCCTGACATCAGAAAAACAACTCGTGGCTAGGAAAAAAGCTGTTATGCCTAAAGACAAACAAAGACGCGGTACAGCAACGGTTGAACTAGCCGTATGTTTGCCAGTAATGGTCATTTTGGTGCTTGGTGCAATTGAATGCACGACAATGATATTCGTTGAGCAATCCCTTCACGTCGTCGGCTACGAAACGGCTCGTTCTGCGATATTGCCTACCGCCACGAACAGCGAGGTGCAACTTCGATTGAACGAGGTGATTGCGGAGCGAAAGCTGAACGGTGCTTCTGTTCAAATCTCACCTTCCGACATCGAAGTACTCGACCCAGGTACACACATTACCGTCACCGTAACCGCACCAGCTGCGGACAACGCTGTTTTTCCACTAAAGTTCTTTTCTGGCGATTTAGACGCTGTTTCGGTGATGAGCAAGGAATAGCAAACCGCTATCTGTTAAACACACGGCGCGGAGCAAGTTATGAAAAAACGAATAGACATACGACGTGGGGCAATGTTAGTTGCAGTGGCTGTCATGCTAGTCATTCTTCTAATCATGGTGACCTTTTCGGTTGAGATTGCTCGCATGCAACTAGCTCGAACACAGTTGCGAACCGCGGCCGATGCCGCAGCCCAGACAGCGGCAGAAACGCTTGCCCGTACCGAGTCGGTTGATCAAGCGCGTGCCGCTGGAAAAGCAATCGCGCTCGAAAATGCCGTCTTCGGTGACGGTCTCCAATTGGCGGACAGCGACATCGTTTTTGGGCATGCGGAAGCCTTGGCAGGTGGTTCGTTTACGTTTGAAGCAGGTGTCGCTCCGTTCAATTCGGCCCGCGTAACGGGTCGGCGAACTGTAGATTCTCCAGGTGGTCCGCTGCCGTTGTTTTTTGGCAGGATTTTGGGAACTAGTACCTTTGAACCGGTTGTGGAGTGCACGGCGTCCACCACGACGCGCGATATTGCGTTAGTGCTTGACCGGTCCGGTTCGATGGGGAGCGAAAACAAAATCGAAGATCTGAAAACGGCCGTTGATGTTTTTCTCGATGTGCTGGAAAGCACGACAGCGGACGAGCGAGTCTCCCTGTCGTCGTATTCCACGACTGGAACAAAAGACATTGATATGACAAGCAATCTGCAGTCGATTCGCGACGAAGTGAATTCGTATGAGGCCGATGGATATACAGCGATTGGCCAGGGCTTGCAACATGGCACTGATAGTTTGGAATTTGACGCGAACTCAAGAATCTACGCCGACAAGGTCATCATCTTGATGACGGATGGAATCCAGAATCGGACGCCTGACGCTGAAACCATCGTGCCTACAATACTGAATAGAGAACAGACTTGCTTTACCATTTCGTTCGGGAGCGGGGCGAATCAAAGCCTCATGGTCTACATTGCCAACGAAACGGGCGGAACACATTACCACGCTCCGGATGGCGCAGCTCTTCAAAATGTCTTCGAGGAAATCGCCAGGACAATCGCCGTCGTACTTATCGACTGATTTAACGTCAAAGTAAAGTAATATGAACATTGCAACAAAAAGACGTCCGAGAAATCGCCGCAAAGGGGCTGCCGCGGTCGAATTTGCAATCACGGCCCCGGTCCTGTTTCTATTCGTGTTTACCAGTGTCGAGTTCGCTCGCATGAACATGATTCGACACACGGTGGACAACGCGGCATATGAAGCGGCGCGTGCCGGAATCGTTCCTGGTGCTACGTCGGAAAATGTTGAAGGTCGCGCCAGATCGATAATGAGTTATGTTGGTGCCGTGGGCGTGGACGTTGTTATCACACCAACAGTGATTCTACCTGAGACCGAGGAGGTAACCGTCGAAGTCTCTGTGCCCTGTAATCACAATGGCTTTCTCGCGCCGCATTTCTTTGCCGATAGTGTGCTTGCCGGTACTACCACGATGACGCGCGAAGCGTTATAAGCTATCTCACTCGGGATACTTGTTCAATAGAATACGCAGTCGGCAGATTCCACGATAAAGGCCGGACGATCGCGAGTGGCATCTTCATCGAGCACGACTTTCCAGATCAGGCGAAGCAGTGTCCTCCTGTGTGTCGAAGCAGTGGCACCTTTTTTGGAAAGGATTGTAGCTCACTTCGTCTATATTCTATTCTGTTGCGATCTATTGCTCACCTAAGCCCGGACACAGAACATGGCAGCCTCAAAGAAATATTGGTTAGTAAAATCCGAGCCCAATGCCTACTCAATTCACGACCTGGCCAACGAAAAGAACCAAACGACGCATTGGGATGGCGTGCGAAATTACCAAGCTCGTAATACGATGCGTGATGAGATGAATGTCGGCGACCAAGTGTTGTTTTATCATTCGAATGCGGATCCGCCCGCGGTCGCGGGTGTGGTGCAGGTTGTCAATGAAGCGTATCCCGACTTCACGTCATGGGATAAAAATGACAAGCACTACGATCCGAAATCATCGCAGGAGAATCCGCGGTGGTTCATGGTCGACGTGCAGTTAGTTGAGATATTTGACGAACCAATTCCGCTCCCAACACTGCGAGAAATTAGGTCGCTGAAGGATATGGAGCTGCTTCGTAAAGGCTCAAGACTTTCGGTACAGCCAGTCCGAAAAAAAGAGTTTGATGTGATATGCAAGTTGGCAAAGAAACAGCGGTAAAACGCCGGAATGGAGAAACCTAGGAATAACATTCGCGGCAAGATTAGAATACAATATGGGAGATGCTCTGTGCCCATTACTCATGTAGGAAGATAAACATGTGTCGCTACATATACACCATTCTTTTCTTCATTTGCGTAATAGGTGTTTTGGCTGTTGGAACAGCCAACGCACAACGACCCGGAGCGCAATCTCGAAATCAGAATAAGAACAAGAAGGACAAAGAGCCGGAATACCCACCGCTTCCAACGGATAAGCGGTTGCTCGCTTTGCACCAAAAGTTTGTTAACGATGCGGAAAAGTTGGCTGGCGAGTACGAAAAGGGCCGCGATTTGGATCGTGCCAAGTCTGTGTACGAAGAGATTCTGAAGTTAGTGCCCCAGTACGAGTCGGCTCGCGCGAAGCTCGAGGCAATTAAGTCCAAAGAGGCATCGGCTGAACGAGCGCTGTTTACAGTGAAGGCGAATTTAGGTTGGCAGGACACAGGCATTAAAGTGATCGAAGGCAAGCCGATTGCAATTCGTGCGGCGGGAACCTGGACCTATACTCTGGAAGCTGATCTCAATGCAGAGGGTATGAGCATCCCTGAAGAGCTGAAGGACTTTAATCTCGGCTGCCTGATCGGGGCGGTCGACACAGGTAATCGGGAAGACTTCAAGCCCTTCGTGATTGGCGCGGAGAAATCATTCGTTGCTGAGAAGCCAGGAAAACTGTACGTGCGCATGTACGACATTGAACCCAAGGACAACGACGGCTTTCTGAAGTTGGAGTTCATGGGTTCATTTGACAAGCGCTAGTGCTTAAGATTCGGCCGGAATGCAAACGATAGTTCCAACGGTTATAAGGGTCCTTCGCGTCGCACTGCCTTCCCGCGCAACACTCGCAAGGGGATTTCATTGCCGGCTAGGTATTGGCAGAATATAGTCGATAATGACGCTCTGCTAGCAATCAGGTGATGGATATGTGTTCAATGACCCGAACTCTTTGTATTACTGCGTCACTCATTTGCGCCTTCACTTCAAACGCCAAGGCGAGCGAATCCGACAAAGAGGACTCAGCGGTTGGTAAGACCAGCTACTACGCCGACATTCGCCCGATCTTTCAGGCAAATTGTCAGGGTTGTCATCAGCCGGCTAAACAGGGTGGCGAATACGTGATGACCAACTTCGCTTCGTTGGCTGCGGGCGGTGAAAGCGGAGATGCTGCGATCATCGCAAACAAGCCCGGCGAAAGTAATCTTGTCGCGCTCATTACGCCAGTCGATGGCAAAGCGGAAATGCCACGCGGTAAGAAGCCGTTAAGCGACAGCGAGATTCAGTTGATTCGAAAGTGGATTTCCGAGGGTGCAACCGACGATTCCCCCGTCTCAACTCGCCCGCAATACGACATGGATCATCCACCGGATTACCCCGCCCCGCCAGTAATCACATCGCTCGACTATTCCACTGACGGAAAATTGCTGGCAGTATCAGGATATCACGAAGTAGTACTTCATAATACCGACGGTTCTGGTCTGGCGGCTCGCCTTGTGGGACAATCAGAACGAATTGAATCGGCAGTCTTTTCTCCCGACGGAAAACAGCTCGCAGTCACTGGTGGCTCGCCGGGACGCATGGGTGAGTTGCAAATCTGGGACGTTGAAAAGCAAGAACTAAAAACGTCGATCGCCATTGGATACGACACTATCTACGGAGCAAGTTGGTCGCACGACGGAAAGCTCGTCGCGGTCGGTTGCCCTGACACGTCGGTGCTTGCTTTCGACTCGAAGACAGCTAAGCGAATGCTGTTCAACGGCGCACATGACGATTGGGTACTCGACACAGTATTCTCCGTCAAATCCGATCATTTGATCACAGTGAGCCGCGACCGTTCGATGAAGCTGATCAAGGTGGAAACTCAAAGATTCGTTGACAACATAACTAGTATCACACCAGGAGCGTTGAAAGGTGGCGTAAACGCTGTTGATCGTCATCCAACGAAAGACGAATTGCTGGTCGGTGGAGCCGACGGCGTTCCGAAGATCTACCAGATGTTGCGGACAAAAGCCCGTCAAATTGGTGATGACCATAATTTGATTCAACCTGTATTTCCACAAATGCCGGGCCGGGTATTCGACGTAAAATTTAGCGCCAGCGGCGATCAAATTATTGCCGGCAGCAGTTTCAACGGTGCCGGGTATGTGAGTGTCTACAACACGTCGGACCGCAAGATCGTTACGAAGATCGATATCCCACAAGGTGGCATTTTTGCTGTTGCGTTTAGCCATGACGGACAGGCTTTCGCATCGGGTGGATTCGACGGAATTGTAAGAATCCACGACGCAGCGACGGGAGTCTTGATACGAGAATTTACCCCAGTCGACATAACGGAACGAAACGGAAAATGAAATCACGACAACCACTTTGCATTTTGTGTTGGATTGCTGGACTGTCAATGGCGGCTGTGATTAGTTTGGCGGTTTGCGGCGTTGATGGTGCGGAGACTGTACCCAACGGACTAACCGTCGTTTCTGTCGAAGCGCACCCACACGCGATTGAGCTGACCACCCGGTTTCAATACCGCCAGTTGCTACTTATTGGAAAACTCGAAAACGGACAAACGGCTGATCTAACGCGCATCGCAAAACTGAAGCACTCGCCGGATTTCCTTTCTGTTTCGGACGCCGGCTTGGTGCGGCCGCTGGCCGATGGCACGGGCCAACTTGTCTTCAATTATGGCGATCTTTCAGCGACGATTGCGGTTCAGGTTATAGGGTTCGACAAACCGTACGAAGTGAGCTTTATTCGCGATGTTCAACCCGCTTTCTCTCGAATGAACTGCAACGCAGGCACTTGTCACGGATCAAAGGACGGAAAGGACGGATTCAAGCTATCGCTGCGAGGCTACGACTCATTGTTCGATTACCGCGCCTTTACCGACGACGTGGCCGCGCGACGATTTAACCGTACCGCGCCGGACCAGAGTCTTATGTTGCTCAAAGCAAGTGGCAGTATTCCGCACGTAGGTGGCATACGCACTAAAGTTGGCGAACCATATTATCGATTGCTGCGCCAGTGGATTACCAACGGAGTGAAGTACGATGGCGAAACCAGTCCACAGGTTGCGAAAATCGAAATACAGCCTCAGAACCCGATTGTGCCACGGGCCAAGATGAAACAGCAAATCACGGTCCAGGCAACCTATACCGACGGGTCCGCTCGCGACGTTACTCAAGAAGCATTCATTGAAAGCGGTAACATTGAAGTACTCGAGGCTGAGGAAGGTGGTTTGTTGACCATGCTGCGGCGCGGTGAAGCTGCTGTACTTGTGCGTTACGAAGGCGCGTACGCAGCCACGACGTTGACCGTGATGGGCGACCGATCGAAATTCGTTTGGTCGAAACCACCAACCTATAACTACGTCGATACCCACGTTTACGAGAAACTTCAACGGGTCAAGATTCTGCCTAGCGACCTCTGCACTGACGCCGAGTTCATTCGCCGAGTTTATCTTGATCTTACGGGACTGCCACCCAGTTCCGGCGACGTTCGAGCTTTTCTGGATGACAAGCGTGACAGCAAACTTAAGCGGGATGAATTGGTCGATCAACTGATCGGTAGCCGTCAGTACGTTGAGCATTGGACAAACAAATGGGCGGATCTGTTGCAGGTAAATCGCAAGTTCCTTGGCGAAGAAGGGGCTATCGCGCTGCGAAACTGGATCAAGCAAAGCGTCGCTTCGAATAAGCCGTACAACCAGTTTGCCAAAGAGACCATTACCGCAAGCGGTTCGACGATCGATAATCCAGCCGCCGCGTATTGGAAGATACTTCGCGATCCAACGGTTGCGATGGAAAATACAACGCACCTATTCCTGGCGGTTCGGTTCAATTGCAACAAGTGCCACGATCATCCGTTTGAACGCTGGACACAGGATCAATACTACAGTCTGGCTCAGTATTTTTCTCAAGTAGGCCGTAAAGAAGATCCGTCGTTTGCTGGCAAGAAAATTGGTGGTTCCGCCGTCGAGGGAGCGCGCCCGCTTGTAGAGGTTGTCTTCGACACAGCCAGCGGCGATGTCAAGCACGACCGAACTGGCTTGGTAACGCCGCCCGCATTTCCTTACGAACACAGCGATTTGGCTCCTGAAGCCTCCTCGCGTCGTGAGCAACTCGCGCAATGGATCACTTCGACCGAAAACCAATACTTTGCAAAGAGTTATGTAAACCGATTGTGGGGATATTTGTTTGGTATTGGGATCATAGAACCAATCGACGACATCCGTGCCGGCAACCCGGCGACCAATCCCGAGTTGCTCGACGCATTAACTACCGACTTCGTTGAAAGCGGTTTCGATATGCAGCACACTTTACGGATGATTTGCAGGTCGCGAACTTACCACCATTCGTTCCGCACAAATGACTGGAACGAGGACGATGAAATCAACTACTCTCACGCCCTCCCGCGACGGTTGCCCGCGGAAGTACTTTACGACACGATTCACGTCGCGGCTGGCGCGCAGCAAAGAATCCCCGGCATCCCGGCTGGATTTCGAGCAGCACAACTGCCGGACGTAGGTATCCGAGTTCCATTCCTCGACGATTTTGGCAGACCAGTTCGTGAAAGCGCGTGTGAATGCGAACGATCAAGCAGCATGGTGCTTGGACCCATTATGAAGTTAGTAAACGGTCCAACAGTCGCCAATGCGTTGACGGATACGAGCAACGAAATTGGGAAACTCGTGCGTGAAGAGCAAGACGACACTAAACTCATCGAAGAACTTTATTTGAGATTCTTAGGTGATTTTCCGTCGGAAGAACAGCTCAAGCTAGGAATCGAAGCTTTGGCCGCGCCGGGGCAGGACCACGAGGGAATTGTTGCAGCACTTCAAGAGTATGAATCGAAGGTCTTGCCCAAAAAGCAGAAAGATTGGGAGGAAAGTCTAAACAAAGCTGTCGAGTGGACGGTGCTTGATCCAATCGAAGTGACATCACAAGTGGGTGCAACCTTTCAAAAGCAAGACGACCATTCAATTATCGTCAATGGAAAGAACGGCAAGGACGTTTACAAAGTTATTGCTTTCACAGACCTTGCCAACATTACGGCGATACGCATTGAAGCGCTTAGCGACGCATCACTTCCCGCAGGCGGACCGGGCCGCGCGAAAAACGGAAACTTTGTGTTGAGCGAGCTAAGCCTCAGCGCATCGCCGAAAGAAGATTCATCAAAGACGCAGCAAATTGGCCTTCAAAATGCTTCCGCGGACTTTAGTCAACTGTCCTGGCTAGTAGGTGGTGCCATCGACGGCAATCCTAGTTCGGGCTGGGCCGTGTCACCAGAATTTAACAAGCCACATCAGGCAGTGTTTGAAACTGCAACGGATATCGAATTCGTGGGCGGAACTGCACTCACGATTACACTGAGTCAGCAATTTCCGGACGGCAACCACTCGTTGGGTAAGTTCCGTATTTCCTTAACGAGCGCCAAGCGTCCCGTAGGGATCAATCAACTTCCAACCGATTTAGCAGCAGCGATCGCCGTCCCATCGAATAAACGGTCGCCTGAGCAAGAGGCTCTCGTCGCCAATCACTTCCGAAACCGAGATTCCCATTGGATGCAATTGAAAAAAACAGCCGAATTGAGCGAAATGGAGGTCAAAAACAAACGACTTATCGGTGCCCAAGATTTAGCTTGGGCTTTGATCAATAATCCGTCGTTTTTATTCAATCGCTAATTGTCCGATTCCTCACACCCAAAACTGCTCTCTCGATTTCGGGTCGTCCTTTGTTGCTCTGAGCAGATCGAGCGAATCAGTAATCTCTGATAGGACTTGCGAAAGAGGTTCGTTCGGAGATGCCTTCCTTCCTTTGTCGACTTGATCTTTAAACCGAGACGCAAGCTCTTGCCAGTCCTTGGCTGATGGGTGACCTTCGCTCTTCAGCATCGTAATTAGCAGATGCAGCTTCTTTACCAATACTTTGTGGATGCGTAAACCAAGTGGTTTCCACAAGATACCTGATAGTTGTGCAATCAGGCGGCGAATCGATTCAGCTATCTCGTCGATCGTTTCAACAGAAGGCTTGTCGGGAGCTTTTCGTGTTTTCCTTTTCGAATTCTCCGTCGGGGCCTCCGACCAACACTTCAGCGACTGTGAGAAGTTCAAGCTTTGGCTCATTGTTGGGGCAATTGCAGCACGCTCAAAACTTCGGCGGTCCATTGAATCGTCCATGTCCCAACCTTCTGGCATTTCAACAGGTTGAATCACCTCATTTTGAACTCCGCCTTGGTTCACGATCTCTGATTTGTCTACCGCAACGTAAGCAGTGAAGCGCGAAAGTACGTTGGTTTCCAACGAAGTTTCGACGATCAGCTGCCTCAAGCTATTCAAATCGCTGCGCCTACCAGAGGCATAAAGGTCTTCCAAGTCACGGACGTTTGCACGACCCCAGAGATTGAGCAGCGACTTGTTCGCTTGCGCTGTGCCACTGACCACTTGGTGCCATCGATTGCCGTTGGCGTCAGTGCCTCTAACTCGCAACTTAATGGAGTTTGATTCAGATAGGCTTCGCCCATAGATCGTAATTGGCCTATCCGTGAATAGATCGGGAAGACAAGATGGCGAAATGCTGTCGGCAACCCAATCGAAATCCAGTGGTTCGACAGTTAACTGCGTCAGCGCTGGCGTGCCAATCAAACGATGAATGCTGTCCATTGCCTCGTCGAGTCGTTGTTCAGACTCGACTAACTCGCAATGACCCTCGCCAACATCAGCTAGGCGTCGCAGGAATCCTGCGTTTACCGCTCTATCGATTCCGACCGTGAACACTCGGGGCAACTTTCCAGACGAGGCCGCAGTCAGTTGCCGCAACAGTGCATCTTCTCCCGTAACTTGCCCGTCAGTGGCAACCACCACGACCTTCTCACGGTGTGGCTCGTCTGACAAAAGAT
>Ga0224508_10004449_pt1 | contig 11437 bp, 10 predicted proteins | sample SF_Jan12_sed_USG_4_FD_170157 | JGI IMG/M metagenome (GOLD analysis project Ga0224508, IMG submission 170157) | Sediment microbial communities from San Francisco Bay, California, United States - SF_Jan12_sed_USGS_21 | ecosystem: Environmental > Aquatic > Marine > Sediment | place: USA...
GTTCCCGGCCTGACGGAGCAAATCCAGGAAGACGATCGCGTTAGGTTTGAATTGATCGAGGGGAATAAAGGCATGAATGCAGTAAATGTTAAGAAAATCGACTAAGCGTATACAATCCTTATCTTGCAATTTCTAAAAGCGAACTTAGGTTCGCTTTTTTTATGCTCTAGCCTACCTGTCACTGAACTATGTAAAAATTTGTCATTAAAATAAATTCCTGTATACCAGCGATATAGGTCTTAGAGGTTGTATTTTTTACCTCATTTCGAACCCCTCTCAACCAATTTCTGGCACGATATTTCCATTGTTGCAGTTGAGCGAATTGCTCATCAACCAAAACGACTAGTGTTATGAAAAAGATATATATGACGATGTTACTGGCGCTGGGAATAAGCGCCATGGCAGTGGCCCAAAATATAAGTTACGGAGTAAAAGCTGGAGTGAACGTCAGTGACTGGCGGGGAGAAGCCAGCGCCAGTATTCAGGACCTTATCGACCTGGCTGGTTTCGTTGATACTAAACCCAATTTGGGTTTTCATGTGGGAGGTTTTATGGTAATCCCCCTTAACGATCAAGTAAGTCTGGAGCCGGGCTTGATCTACACCCAACGAGGTATGCAGGTGACGGAAACTCTGGATGATATGATCTTCCTACCCATTCAAGCCAAAGCGGTAGTGAAGTCACACTATGTGGATCTGCCCTTAATGGCCAAAGTGGAGGTAGCCCCCGGATTCCAGGTATTTGCCGGCCCCCAGGTTTCGTATCTGGTTGCCAATCGCTTAAAGACTAAAGCCGGAATATTTGGATTCAACGTTCAGGAAAACTTCAATATTGATGCGGGGTTCCGTAAAATGGATGTGGCGGTAGCCGGTGGCTTAGGCTATGAGTTTGCCAACGGTGCCAACATCAGCGCCAGCTATGAACACGGATTCAATCCCGTAGATGAGGGTGGATTCTTCAAGGCTTACAATCGCACCTTTAAAGCCACCGTAGGGTTCGTACTTAAATAAAAGAAATTATTCTAGGTTGATTAGTTGAGGTTGATTAGCCGGGGCATTTATGCCCCGGTTTTTCATTGGGTTAGGAACTTAACATATTCCTAAAAAACAGGGGCAAAATAGGCCCTGGTCTTAACAATTGCTTTTATTTGTTGCAACATTCATATTTTTACCCATAAAATTTTATAGTTAAAACTTGCATTTATAGAATAAAATGTATGTAACTTTGCTGCTCGAATATTTTTTAATTAGTGCAATGAGTATCAAAAAACATTATTTGAAAAGCAAGCCGGTGTGCAAGGTTACACTAAGCTTGAAAAACGAGGAATTGGATACTGCCGATAAGGTGGCAGTACTAGGTGAGTTCAACGACTGGGATTCTAAAAAAGGGATTCCCATGAAGAAACTAAAAAACGGAACGTTCAAAACCACTATTGATCTACAGGTGGGTCATGAATATCAATTCAGGTATTTAATTGACGACCAGACTTGGGTCAATGACTCGAATGCAGACAAGTATGTGCCTGCAGGGCTAGGTTACGACGACAATTCCGTGGTTGTGGTTTAAGCCGTTGGATTAAAGAACTGAAAAGCCCATGTATACATGGGCTTTTTTTTATGGTCTAGACTTGACAGTACTATCGGTGGTGAACTCCAGGTTTACATCTTCGGCTAATTTTAGAAATAACTCCATTAAAGAAGTGTCTGGGACTTCCTCAGATTTAGCCCAGGCCGGGAGCAGCTCCTGACCCAAGTGAAACATTTGATCCTGTAACTTATTCAATCCAAAAGGGATCTCTATTTCCCTCAACAACGCCAGTAGAAAAGTTAGGTCAACCAGTGGCTTAGTTACCGTGGGATCCTCCGCAAATTCTTGGAATATATGGTTGAGCTTGTTGGTAGCCTCAAAGGCCAAGGTGCTTTTTTCCAGGGGAATCTCCCACTTTTTGATTTCTTCCACCACGTGCCGCACCTTTTTTAAGTCGGTTTTATCATCGGCCAATACCTCGTGAAGTTCAAAGTTCAACACCATTTCTATATTGCGTCTTAGCATTGGATGTGCCTGTAGGTTGGCGGATTTCATGACGTTAAGAAGATTATAGCTGCGGTTGTAGATAGTTCTATAAGCTCGCGCTGCATCCTCCATATTGGACTTTAGTATTTTATTAAGTACCTCGGTTCGAGTATCCTTAAAAAGCTCAAAAAAGGAGAAGCTGGACCCGCTAAAATACTGTTTCATGATATCCATTACCTGATAGATCCGGCTGGAGCGAAATGCCTGCACAATATCCATTCTCATATCTTCATAGCCTTCTTGGGAAATGGTAGAGGCGCTGCCGATTATATGGTGTTGACCCAAGTAAAGCACTGCAAAACTCAATCGCTTCTCAGAATAGGTCACATTTGAACTGATATGAGTTCGGCCTATGGCCATTATTTGCGTACCGGCATGATGTCTTTCAAATTGGTCGCTACGGCAGGCGTAATTGAGAATGTTTAAATGCTCCGGGCTTTCGTCAAAAAGAGATGCTACCGCATAGTGCATCCCTACACTGGTTAAGGTTATACGCTTGGGGCATATCTCTTTACGGTATATATGCGCGGCGTCTTTTCGTTCGGGTAAATTGCTTACTGCTTTAGATAATTTCTTTTCGAACTTTTTACTTAACCGGGCGTCGCTTTCGCGTTCAGCCAGTTGAATGGCGCGATTGGCATATTGCAGGATCTGTACGGTCTCAATACGGGATACTTCATCAAAGAACCAGCCGCAGCTGGTAAACATCAGCATGGAATGCCGCTGCATTTCCAGTAATCTTATGATTTCAGTACGATCTTGCTGAGACAATGAGGAACTGCAATGGGTATCCAGGAATTTGTTGACAAACTCGCGATTGCGGTTCAGGATCACCTGAATGTACTCGTTGCGCAGCTTCCAGGGATCCGGGTGATATGGTTTCATTTCCGATATAAATACCTCTTCCAATTGATCCCTCAGCCAATTTAAACTCTTTCTCAAAGGCGCCCTCCACTTCTGGTGGTATCCCGATTCATTGCCGCATCCGCAATCGCTTTGCCATCGCTCCACACCATGATAGCAGCTCCATGAGGTATCTTCCAGGATCTCAACCTCATACTCCACATCTACCAGTTCCAGGTACTGGCTATAGTTGGTCAATCGTGCCAGGGCATTACTTTCAATATGCCGGCAGCAGAAAGCCAGGGCCATGTCCCCGTGCCGGTGGTGATGACCGTAGCTTTCGCCATCGGTAGCAATGTGCATCAGTTGAGGTTCTTTGCGGTCGTCGAAGGTGTTAACTAAATGATCTGCAAATTCACGACCGTTCTTGAGAATTCCTTTGAATGCCACGTCCTGAGAGCGATCCCCATCGTAAAAGAACAGAATGATTGAACGACCACTGGGAAGGTTGCATTGATAATGCCGTTTGGTATCAATACCCTCTTGCCACTCTTGCGATCCGATCTTGCGAAAGCGCTTGGCCTGCCGCGGAGCTAACAAGGTGTATTTAACGCCATACTCGGCCAGCACCTCTAAGCATTCGGTATTCACCGCAGTCTCCGAAAGCCACATTCCCTGAGCCTCCCGGCCAAAACGGCTGCGGAAATCCTCCAGCCCCCAAATAACCTGAGTGATGCGATCCCTGTCGTTGGCCAAAGGCATTATGATATGATTATAAACCTGAGCCATGGCCGATCCGTGGCCACCAAAATGCTCCATGCTCAGGCGGTCGGCCTTAAGAATGGCGGCATACACGTCTTCCGCATTCTTTTCCATCCAGGACATTAAGGTAGGACCCACATTAAAGCTCATTTTGGAATAGTTGTTGACTATGTCAACGATTTTACCAGGACCATTCAGTATCCTGGAAGCGGCATTGGACCGGTAGCATTCAGAGGTAATACGCTCGTTCCAATCGTGAAACGGTACCGCGGAATCCTGAATCTCAATTTCCTCCAGCCAGGCATTCTCTCTTGGTGGCTGGTAAAAATGCCCGTGAATACAGAGAAACTTGTTCATTTTTTAGCTCCTTTCAAGACAATTACTGCCAATGGGGGCAATTTCAAAGTAAGCGTATGCTGCTGGCCGTGGAGCTTTTCCTTCTTTACTTTTTGTTTTTCATTGGTGTGATGTCCTGTTCCTCCAAACTCTTCATTATCCGAGTTGAAAATCTCCTTCCAGTAGGGTGCGCCGTGAACCCCCACCTGGTAGTTTGGATGGGATTTGGGAGTGAAGTTGGCGATCACCAACACTTGGTCCTTCGATTTTTCCCCTTTGCGCATATATACCAATATGGAATTTTGGGCATCTCCCATATCGATCCATTCAAATCCTTCGGGGCTGAAGCTCTTCTGGTATAGGGCCTGCTCCTTGCGGTACAGCTTATTCAAGGCCTTGATACAGTTGGCTGCACCTTGATGATTCTTGTGCTCCAATAATTGCCATGGCAGTTGCTGGTCGTGGTTCCATTCCGTGGTCTGCGCCAACTCATTGCCCATGAACATCAACTTAGCTCCCGGATGGGTAAACATATAGCTAAACAACAAACGATAGTTGGCAAAACGTTGCCACTCATCGCCCGGCATACGGTCCATCAACGAGCCCTTTCCATGTACAACCTCATCGTGCGATAAAGGCAGCATAAAATTCTCAGAAAACCCATAAGCAAGGCTGAAAGTGATATCGTCCTGGTGGAACTGGCGGTAGATTGGGTCTTTCTTAAAGTACTCCAAAGTGTCGTGCATCCATCCCATCATCCATTTCATGCCAAACCCCAACCCGCCCAGGTCCACAGGTTTGGAAACGCCAGGCCAGGCAGTGGACTCCTCGGCAATGGTTTGAATCCCTTCAAATGATCCATAAACCTCAGCATTCATCTCCTGTAAAAACGAAATAGCTTCCAAGTTCTCCCGGCCTCCATGTACATTGGGGATCCATTGGCCTTCGTCTCTGGAGTAATCCAGATACAACATGCTGGCAACAGCATCCACTCTCAATCCATCTGCATGGAAATAATCCAGCCAAAAAGCGGCATTACTGATCAGGATGGATCTTACCTCGTTGCGGCCGTAATTGAAAATATAACTATTCCAGTCGGGGTGGTAGCCTTTTCGGGGATCTGCATGTTCGAACAGGTGCGTACCATCAAAATCCGCCAAACCATGTGCGTCGTTTGGAAAATGCGATGGCACCCAGTCCAGGATCACCCCGATGCCCTCTTGGTGAAAGGCATCTACCAGGTACATGAAATCCTGAGGAGTTCCATATCGGGCACTGGGAGCATAGTAACCGGTGACCTGGTAACCCCAGGAACCAAAGAAGGGGTGCTCCATTACCGGCATCATTTCCACATGAGAATAACCCAGCTCTTTCACATAGGGCACCAAGTCCTTGGCCAGTTCCTGATAACTCAAACTATGCCCTGAGTCACTATGTCGCTTCCAGGATCCTAGATGTACTTCATATACCGAAATGGCGGATTGCAAATTGTTCACATTAGGGCGATCTTTCATCCATTGCTGATCCTGCCATTCATATTTCAAATCCCACACCACAGAAGCAGTCTTTGGGGGTACTTCCCATAAGAAGGCAAAGGGATCCCCTTTTTCCAAACTGCCGCCTTGGTTTGAATGGATCAGGTATTTGTAGGTGCATCCACGGGAAATCCCGGGGACAAATCCTTCCCAAATTCCGGAACCGTCCCAACGCGCCTGCAGCTGATGATCCTGGCCGTTCCAAAGGTTAAACTCTCCTATTACCTGTACATGGTCAGCATTAGGAGCCCACACGGCAAAATAAGTGCCACTAATACCATCCACCTCAATTTGGTGCGCTCCTAGTTTTTCGTACAGCCGGAAATGCTTTCCCGTCCTGAAAAGTTCTACGTCAAAGTCAGTGAAAAGACTATATGCAATCACCGAAGTTTTTTGCTCCTGGGACATGATAAGGGATTCTAATCGAGGTTAAAGATAGTAAAATTTGAACTGCAGCCTTGCTTCGACTTACGCCTCTGGGTATTTTATGATTCATTGGGTTTAAAATCCAAGGAAACCGAATTGACACAATGTCTGAGGTTTTTAGGAGTCAGGTATTCTCCCTCGAATACATGACCTAAATGACCACCGCAATTAGCACAAACGATCTCTGTACGACGTCCATCGGCATCCAGATGTCGGGTAACCGCACCGGGGATCTCATCGTCGAAACTGGGCCATCCACAATGGCTTTGAAACTTATGCTGTGAAGTATACAAAGGGGCATCACATTTTTTACAAGTGTATGTACCCTCGACTTCGTGTTCATTGTACTTTCCGGAAAATGGCATCTCAGTGCCTTTACCCTCTATCACCCGGGATTCCTCAGGGGTTAGTTCATTGTATTTCATATAGCAGTGGATTTAAACCAGTGATTTAGATATTGCGCGCGCTTTTCTGTGCTGAAAATATCGTGTTACTTCTTCTACATCTTTAGCATTGAAGGTCATATCTGCCGTTAAGCCGGCCTTTCGTCCTACACAGAGTCCGTAGTACATATCTTCTAACCCCGCTTTGTCGTGGGCATCAGGATTAATGCTAATAATTACGCCTTTCGACAAAGCATAGTGCACCCACTCCCAAGCCAAATCCAACCTCCAGGGATGAGCATTGATTTCGATTATTACGCCGTGGTGGGCGCAGGCGTCAATCACTTTCTGGTGGTCTATTGGATAGCCCTCTCTTTTTAATAGTTGCCTGCCGGTAGGATGACCCAGCATGGTGGTGAAAGGATTCTCTACCGCGGTTATTAATCGCTCAGTAGCTTTTTTCCGATCCATATTTAAATTGGAGTGAATTGAAGCCACCACAAAATCGAAATTCTGTAGGACCTCCACAGAATAATCCAGACCTCCGTCGTTTAGAATATCCGATTCAATACCCTTAAAAACTTTAAAGGGTACCATTTCCTTATTTATTGCTTCAATTTCTTGGTGCTGTGCTCTTACCTGGTCTTCATCCAAGCCATTGGCGTAAACGGCGGTTTGACTGTGGTCCGAAATGCCTAAATACTGGTACCCCAGGGACTTGCATTGCTGTGCCATATCCTTAAGGCTGTGTTTGCCGTCGCTATAGGTAGAATGATTGTGAAGAATCCCTTTCAATTGGCCCATGGTTACCAAGTCTGGGGTCTTTGTCAGCTTAATATAGCTATCTTCAAAAAGTCCCTCTCTTAATTCCGGTGGCAGAAAGGGCCATCCATGTGACTTATAGATGTCTTCTTCCCGGGCAGCGGTGGCCAGGGATGTATCCCAAAGCGAACGGCCTTCCTTGTTGGTCAGCTTTAAATGCTCCTGTGAGCCGGTATGTCGCAGCAAGTGCGATCCGAAACTGTCCTCATCACAAAACCGGATATCCAAGGGCAGGTTTTCAGCAGTTATGGTACCCACCCATCGCAAAGGACCCGATCTTTTGGGGTCTTTTTCCAAACCTTCGGTATTATCCAGGAATTCTTCAGGTTCCCATGGCCGGTTGCTGGCCCACAGGTACTCCAGATCTTCAACCACTTCCGTCTTTCGTCTAAACTCTCCAGATCTGGAAAGCATGGGATTGGAGAATTGCTTTTTTATTAGAGACTCCAGCCATTCACCCGCTAGATGGGCTACCTTATAATGGACTTTCTTTTGGGTGTCCAAATGGTATTTGATCATTTGAAGCACTCTGTCTTGGGTTTTATCACCAAACCCCGGAAGAGCGGCTAGTTGACCTTGTTGGGCAGCCTGCAACATAGCTGATGGTGACTCAATACCCAATTCATCCCAGGCGGTTTTGATCTTTCTTGCTCCTAATCCCTTGATACCCATGAGTCCCATGATACCTTCTGGGGTTTGTTTCAATAAATTATTAAGCACATCATTGGAATCGGTACGATTTAGTTCGTCGATGATCTTGGCAATGCTCTTACCTACTCCCGGCAATTCGTTTAACTGGGACAGATCAAGTTTGGTAAGATCCTCCTCTACTCGTTCCAGGTTGTAAACTGCAGTATTATAACTACGTACCTTAAACTGATTTTCTCCGTATAACTCTAACAGAGAAGCTGTTAATTTTAGGGATTTTATGATTTCTTTGTTGGTCAAACTCCAGGTAACTTGGTGAGCATTAAAAATACCTTGCAAAGATACCTCTTGCAAGCTTAATGATGTTGAAATATCAATCATTTATACTGTTCATATTTATGCTTGGCACTGCCCAAACCTGCAAGCAGCAGCCGACTGTGAAGGCTAACATACACATTGAGGACATTCGTTGGATCAGATCCCATGAAGAGGATCAAGAGGAATGGAGGGTATATCGCCCTCATGACTATCCTTTTCCTCCCTCCCGCTCCCGATCGGGTTTTCAGCTCAACGGCGATGGAAGCGCACTTTTTGGTGCCATTGCACCCACCGATGGTATAAACTGGGTACCTGCGGAATGGAGCTTATCGCCGGATAGTGTTTTAGAGATAAAGGTAAAAATCAAAGGCTCCGGCGCTTCTTCCCGGTATAAATATCAACTGGGGTCAGTTGACTCCGGAAAATTGTCGTTGGTTTTACTAAAGCACGATCAATGGCAAGACAGTAATTAGAATTTTTTTGTAATTTAGATAGCTTAGCTATGGCTTATAAAACCTTAAATTTACTATGAACTATTGGTTAGTAAAGTCCGAACCTTCTGAATACTCCTACGATGATCTGGTAAAGGACGGCAGCACTTACTGGGATGGGGTGAGAAATTACGCGGCCCGTAACAACTTAAAGGGCATGAAGAATAATGATAAAGTGCTGTATTATCACAGTGTAAATGAAAAAAGTGTAGTGGGTATAAGTAAAGTGGTGAAAGAACACTATCAAGACCCTACTACCGAAGATGACAGATGGGTGGTGGTGGATCTGGCAGCTGTCAAGAAACTTAAAAAACCGGTTACACTGGCGGAAATAAAGGCCGAACCCAAATTGGCGCATATACCATTAATCCGGCAAAGCCGTTTGTCGGTGATGGCGTTGGACAAACCCGCCTTTGATCTGATCGTCAATATGGGCAGCTAACCGCTTAATAACATGAATCCCAAGTTCGTAACCATTCAATTAATGTTGATGCTTACAGCCATGGCTGTAGCGGGACAGGTGCATCAACCCTTGCGCATGGAAATAATGCTGGATCAGCAAGACAATTACTTCACGGTAATGTCCATGAAGGAAGATGGTATCGTAATGTTTCGTGAAGTGGAGAAAGACCGTTCGCCCCGTACCAAAGTTTGGGAAGTAGTGGTCATCGATACCACCCTGCAACAAGTACTTCACCGTACCTACACACTTGATTTCAAAGCGGAGTTTACCGGGTATGAATACCGTGACAAACATCTTTACCTGCTGTATCGCATGGGTTTGTACCAAAAGGACGACCTCAAGATCTTAAAGATCAATATAGATACCGGTCAGGTGGTAGAATTTAATATTAAGCAGATCGTGCCGGTGAATCTTACGGAGTTTACCATAGTAGGTAATGCTGCTTTGTTAGGGGGTTATGTCAACTACCGGCCGGCGCTTATACACTACGACTTCGAGGGCAAAAAAATCAAGGTGCTGCCCGGTATTTACCGCAACAACAGCGAACTTATCGAAATCAATGTAGATGAGAAATCCAAATCCTTTAGTGTGGTCATGACCGAACGCACCCGTGATAAGCGCTTTTCTATCTCCGTAAAAGTGTTTGACGAGAAGGGCGAACTCCTGCAGAACAACTTCTTGGAGCCCCGGTCCAATACCAGTATCCTCTATGGACGTACCACTAACAACACCCAAAACGATCAATTTATCGTGGGGACTTATTCCCATAAGCGCAGCAATTTTTCACGGGGTATTTACATTGCCCGTCTGAATCGGGATCCCAACGAAAAACCAGATATAACCTATTTCAACTACGGCGATCTCAAGAATTTCTTTAGTTACATGAAGGCCAAACGCGCAGCCAGAGTCAAGGAACGAGTGGAGCGCCGCAAGATAAAGGGCAAAAAGATCCGGTTCAACTACCGTTTACTGGTTCATGACATCATTATGGAAAACGGCAACTACCTGATGATCGGCGAAGCGTTCTACCCTAAGTACGGCAGCAGCGGCTACTATGGTGGCTATGGCATGCTTCCTGGTGGTCAGAATCTGGCCTTTGAAGGATATAAGTACACTCATGCGGTGATCATCGCATTCGATACTAATGGTAAGCTCCAATACGACAACAGCTTTGAGATCAACGACGTTCTGAGTTATCAGCTGGAGCAACTAGTGAGCGTGGGCGTGGAAGAAGACATGGTAGTGTTGCTTTATACCTATGAGAATGTGATTCGCAGTAAGATCATACAGAGAAACGAGGTTCTGGAAGGGAAAGCCTTTAACGATATAAAGCTAAAGTTCGAAGATGATATTGTACGAAATAACGACTCGGAGGTAGGAGGATTGAAAAAGTGGTACGATGATTACTTTTTCGCTTACGGTGTTCAGAAAATCAAAAACTTCAAGGATCGAGGGGTAGGCCTGAACCGGGAAGTTTTTTATATAAACAAAATTACCTACCACGCACCCAGTGAGGATCTTCCGGTGGAAGGGGAATAGTTATTTTCATTTCCCGGCCAGTATATGTTGGGCATCTTTTCCTATATTTGCTTCACCTGTTTATGCAGAAGAGATTAATACTAGACGGGACCCTGCTCGACATAACCGTTAGACGGCTTTGTCAACAATTGATTGAAAACCACCAGGACTTTAACGATACCGTAATACTGGGATTACAACCTCGAGGGATTTTCCTGGCGCAAAGAATTCATTCCACTCTTAAAAGTCTTTTGAAAAAAGACATCGATCTGGGTTTACTGGACATCACCTTTTACCGGGACGATTTCAGACGCCGGGAAACTCCCCTGGAGGCCAACACTACCTCCGTCCCATTTATTATTGAAAATCGCAAGGTGGTGCTGGTAGACGATGTGCTTTTTACCGGCAGAAGTGTGAGGGCTGCTATGGATGCCATGATCGCCTTTGGGCGGCCCCGTAAAGTGGAACTGTTAGTACTCATCGATCGTCGTTACAGCAGGGATCTTCCCATACAAGCAGATTATATCGGGAAAAGGGTAAATACCATTCTATCGCAACATGTAGTAGTGGAATGGCAGGCGCAAGGCGCCAAGAATGACAATATATGGCTAGTAAATACATGATCCAATGTCTCAATTAAGCGCTCGTCATCTATTAGGAATAAAGAATCTTACGGCAGACGACCTGAATTTGATTTTTCAAACGGCCGATAATTTTAAAGATGTAATCAATCGCCCCATAAAAAAGGTGCCTTCACTACGGGACATCACCATCGCCAACATATTTTTTGAGGACTCCACCCGTACCAAACTCTCATTC
>Ga0224508_10004451_pt1 | contig 11431 bp, 5 predicted proteins | sample SF_Jan12_sed_USG_4_FD_170157 | JGI IMG/M metagenome (GOLD analysis project Ga0224508, IMG submission 170157) | Sediment microbial communities from San Francisco Bay, California, United States - SF_Jan12_sed_USGS_21 | ecosystem: Environmental > Aquatic > Marine > Sediment | place: USA: California...
TGATTTTCGGCAATTCTCGATTGCACTGCCGAGTATTGAATGTGGCGAAGACGCGGAGTCAGTCGTTATGCGTTTGCTCGGGGCACTGCGACAGCCGGTGGTCCTTGGCAGCCGCACTGTGGTCGCCTCGGCGCACGCCGGGGTCGCATTGTTTCCCCAGGATGGCACGGATCCCGATGCCCTGTACAAGAACGCGATCTCGGCGATGGAAGAAGCCAGAAACTGTACCGCAGACCCTTTCAAATTCCATTCGGGCACCGTCAGGCTTCGTAACTTGCAGCGTCAGGACCTGGCCACCGATCTCAAGGTTGCGTTGCAACGCGAGGACTTTACGTTACGTTACCTTCCCATTGTGGACGCACACTCGGGTGCTGTGCATTCGGTCGAGGCTTTGTTGCGCTGGCCCGAAACGATTCTCGGTGCACGAACCACCCGCAAGATCATTACGATTGCAGAATATACGGGGCTGATCGTTGACATCGGCGAGTGGGTGTTGCGCCGCTCCTGCGAGCAGCTGCAACTCTGTCGCGATGCAGGTCACATTGATTTTCGTCTCGCCGTCAATTTGTCGGGGCAGGAGTTTTCGCGAGCCAACCTCGGCAAGCAAGTCCAGACAATTCTCGAAGCAACCGGTGTCGATCCGGCCGGTCTCGATCTGGAAATCAAGGAGTACATGCTGTCGCGTGATGCGATGCAGCAACACACAATGTGTGACGAACTGAAATCGCTTGGTGTCGGCATCGTCATCGATGATTATGGCACCGGGGCATGTACGCTGGCACACCTGTCGCGCAGTCGGGTCGATGGCATAAAGATCGACAATTCTTTCGTCGCCAACATCGAAACCAGCGAACAGGATCGAGCGGCGTGCACGGCGGCAATTGCATTGGGTCATGGTTTGGGCTTGCGGATCATAGCAGAAGGGGTCGAAACGGAGGATCAGGCGATGTTCCTGCGCGAGAAAGGCTGCGACTTGCTGCAAGGTTTTCTGTTCTGTGAGCCGTTAACCGGAGATGAGCTGATTCAATACCTCGAAGGTGCCCTCCGAACCGCGGCGGAAAGAAACTACGGATCATGACGGGCGCGAAACAAAAACTCGACTCCGGCGGGACAGAGAACCCCCTCGACCTGACGCGATCGATCAGAAAGCTGTCGATGCCGACGAGACCTTCCAACGACGCGTTCGAGGATGACAGCGGCTCGGCCTTGTTGCTGTGCCGTGACAATTCGGCCAGGAAATGGGGCCAGCGATGGCTCACGCAGGCGGGGCTGCAGACGTATATGCCGCCCGATCCCGTCAATGGCCTCGAGATCGCCCGGTCTAAAGTCCCGGACGTCATCATCGTTGAGGCGGGCCTGCAGGATGTCGCAGGTGTGCCGCTATTCAGTGCGCTCGCCGATGCGGCAGATCTCGCTGTGCCGATTATCGTAATGTGTTCGAGCAGCAAGGAAACCGCCGCTGCTCTCGAAGCAGATGTTTTCGATGTCGTTCGTAAACCCTACGAGTGGCAACTGATCAGTCGTCGCGCGCGGCGCGCGTCTCTACAATTCGTGACAGAAAAGAAGCTCGGGGAAAAGACGGACTCGCTGGCGAAGGCGCTGGCAATTGCGGAAGCCGCGCGTCAGCAACTGAGGAGCCGAGAATCTTTCGAGCCCGTGACGGGTTTGCCGAATAAAACCAAGTTCATCGGTCTGTTGAAGCGTGGAATGCACGCCGTCGATCGCGACGGAACGAAGTTGGCAGTGTTCGTCATCGGCTTCACTCGTTTTCGCCTGGTGATTGAAGCAATGGGCCAGGAGCAGGCAGACAAAGTGCTCACAGAAATCGGTCAGAGTCTGGCCGGCTGCTTGCGCTACGCAGGTGCACCACGAGCCGATATGAATGGATTGAGAACCGCAGCCGCCGGAAGTCTGGACCAGTTTCGCTTCGCGCTGATGCTGACTTGCAGCAACGATGACGAAGAACTTCGGATACTGCAAAACCAGCTGCTCGACACGCTGTCGCAACCGATCCAGGTGTCCGGGCAGACCGTCTATTTGTCCGCGTGTCTCGGCGTCGCCCTCTATCCACAAGATGCCGATGACGCAGACAGTCTGTTGCAGCGCGCCGACAATGCGATGCGCGACGCCCAAAGCCGGGGCGGCGGTTTCAAATACTATTGCGCGGAGACCGACGCAGCGGCGGCGCGGAAACTCCGTATCGAAAATATGCTGCATGAGGCGCTCGATCGCAATGAGCTTACACTGGCTTACCAGCCGATAACGGCGATCGATGGTAGCCACGTCGTCGCTGCTGAAGCACTGCTGCGCTGGCCACAGGAAGATGGCAGTTTTATCCCGCCAGCCGAGTTCGTGCCGATCGCGGAAGAATCCGGTTTAATCATTCGGATCGGCGAGTACGTGCTTGACGAAGCCTGCCGGCAACTCAAGGCGTGGCATCGGGTCGGCATCGCATTGCCGCACATTTGTGTCAATGTCGCCAAGGCACAACTCATCAGCGCCGGCTTCGCTGATTCGATCAGGCACATTCTCGATCGGCACGATCTGGATCCGGGTTATCTCGAATTGGAGATCAGCGAGCGCGGTGTTCTCTCGGGCGACTACGAGGTGATCAGTCAGTTGGTCGAAATCAAGGAACTCGGCATTCGATTGTCCGTGGATGATTTCGGAACTGGCGACTCGGCCATCGCCTATCTCAAGGAGTTGCCGATCGACGTGCTTAAGATTGATCAATCCTATGTCGCCGGCCTTACGGTCAATCACAAAGACGAGGCAATCACGTCCGCGATGGTCGCGCTCGGCCAAAGGCTCAATCTCAAGGTCATTGCCGAAGGCGTCGAGACCGCAGAGCAACTTTCGATCCTGAAGAAGCTCGGTTGCGATACTTTTCAGGGTTTTCTCGTGTCCAGGGCAGTGTCTGCGGATGCCTTCACCGAACTTCTGAAAAAGCCCGCAAAAGAGTAGTTTCAACGCGGTTTAACCACCCCGTTATGTGATGCAGTTCACACTTTGCGGCCGCCGCCGCGTGCAGCTATCAACGCCTGATCAGCCGGAAAAGTCCCTAATGTCCCCTATAAGAATTTGGGAGGTCACGCCATGTCGGGACGACCCGTTGCAGGTGATTTATGACACAGCGTTCGATCGAGCCGCACAAGCGGAGCTTACGATTATTCGCGTACCTGATGCTAGCGTTGATACTGTCAGTTGGCGTGTCGACCGCTGTTTTCGCTGGTACCGGCGACCATCATCCGATGCGCTTCGACCACGTCACGCTTGACGACGGGCTTTCGCAAAGCACCGTTTTATCCGTCCTGCAGGACTCCAGGGGCATGCTCTGGATCGGCACCGAGAACGGCCTTAACCGATACGACGGTTACGAGTTCGAGACGTTGAAGCGGGAGCGCGGCAATCCGGATTCGCTAAGCAGCGACTTCATATTCGATATCGAAGAAGATCGCACCGGCAATCTCTGGATCGCAACCAATGGTGGCGGTCTGGTGAAATTCGATCGCACGACGAATCGCTTTTCGGCATTTCGCCACGATGCCGCGAACAGTGACAGCATCTCGAGCAATGTCGTTCGTCGCATACTCATTGACGACAGCGGCGTGATCTGGATCGGTACGCGCGGCGCGGGTCTCGATCGCCTGGATCCGGCCACCGGCGTATTCGACCGCGTCCGCTTTGGCCAGGGTAGCGACGTGCCGGTCAATATCTATGCGCTTTTTCAGGACTCGAACAAAAACCTGTGGGCTGGTGGCGATCACGGACTGTCGCGGGTCAATACCAAGACGAACGAAGTCTTCACCTTCACACATGACTCGGGCGAAAGCTCTTCGCTCGGCGAACAAAGCGTTCGTGCGATTGTCGAGGACGCGGACGGTACCATCTGGGTCGGAAGTGACGGCGGTGGTATCGCTCGACTCAACGCGAGCGACAGGACTTTTGAACATTTCGTGCATGCACCGGACGATGCGACAACGCTTTCGAGCAACCGTGTGTCAGTGCTGTTCAAGGACAGCGATGACCGCCTTTGGGCCGGCACAACCCTCGGACTTAACCTCGTCGATCATTCCTCCGGCGCGGTGGTCCGTTATGCGCATGACAGCCGCGATGCATCGAGTCTCGGCGGCAATGACATCACGACAATCTACGAAGACCGCAGCGGTCTATTGTGGATCGGCACGAAGACCCAGGGTCTCAACAAGTGGAACCCTCGCACCTGGTCATACGGATTTGAGCCCGCGACGGAAATTACCGCCAGCGCGGAGCGCCAGCCGAACGTCACGTCTTTTGTCGAAGACGATGCGGGCACACTCTGGGTGGGCACGTTCGGCGACGGGCTGAACGCGATGGATCGTGAAAGCGGCGACATCGTCCATTACAGAAATGACCCCTCCAGCGCTCACCGCATCGGCGACGATCGCGTGATGAGCCTGTTGCAGGACCGCGCGGGCAGGATCTGGGTCGGCACAATGACAGCCGGCATCAATCGCCTTGATCCCGAAACGGGACAGAACCGGGTGTTCAAACACGACCCCGCGGACGAGGCCAGCCTGAGTGCCGACGGTATCATGACGATGTTCGAGGACAGTGCAGGGCGCGTTTGGGTTGGCACCTTCGGCGGCGGCGTCAGCCGCTTCGATCCGGCAACACAGCAATTCACGCGTTTCAATGCCGATGCGGCGAAACCGACATCATTGAGCAGCGACAGAATAACGAGTTTTGCGGAAGATCAAACCGGGCAAATCTGGATTGGTACCGAGGGCGGCGGCCTGAATCTATTCAATCCGAGCACCGAAGATTTTTATCGCTTCAGCCACGATCCGGAGGATCCGAAAACGCTGGCGGCAGATACCGTCTACTCGATCAGTGTTGACGCGGCAGGGACAGTCTGGGTAGGTACGCACGGCGGCGGTCTCGACCGAGTCGTCGGCAATGTTCGTGAGCCTGCGGAGATTCATTTCGAGAACGTCTCGCAAAATGACGGGCTATCCAACGACGTTGTTTACGGCGTTCAATTCGACAAGGCCGGCTGGCTGTGGATGAGCACCAATTACGGAATCAGTCGCTTCAACCCCGAGTCCGGCGAAATCAAGAATCTGCATCGCAAGGACGGCCTGCAGTCGGAAGAATTCAATTTCGGTGCGCACTATCGTAGCCCGCAAGGCGAGATGTTCTTTGGCGGGCACAACGGTTTCAACGCGTTCAAGCCTGAACAGGTACAAGTCAATTTGACGGCCCCGATGATTGCATTGACGGGCTTTTTCAACGCGAACGATCCGACCAAGGCCGATCTGCCGGCGGACGACGAAACCGTCGAGATCAGCTGGAAAGACGACAATGTGGCGTTCGAATTCGCGGCGCTCGATTTCGCAGCGCCCGACCAGAATCGATACATGTACAAGCTCGAGGGATTCGACCGCGACTGGATCGACCTCGGGAATCGACGTCGCGTAACGTATACGGACCTCGACGATGGCCGCTATCTGCTGCGCGTCAAGGCGGCAAATAGTGAAGGCATCTGGAACGAGGCCGGTTTCGCTATTCCGGTATCCGTGTCCGCGGCACCCTGGGACACCTGGTGGGCTTATCTCGGTTACGTAACGCTGATCGTGCAACTCGCCGCTTTCCTCTGGTTTGGTCATCGCCGCAAGATCGAACGCGAAGAAAACTATAGCCGGCGTCTTGAGAACGAAGTCAACGAACGTACTGAGAGGCTTCTTGACAAGAACAAACAGCTGCGGCACCTGAATCAGGCGCTGCAGGAAAGCAGTCTTAGCGATCCGCTAACCGGTCTGCGTAATCGGCGCTTCGTATTTGAGGAGGTGTCCCGCGATCTTGAAGCGATTCGTCGCAGAGTAGATGACGAACGTGACGGCGCGAGTACCGAGGACAGCTCAGAACTCGTGTTCATGATGATCGACATGGATAACTTCAAGCCGATCAACGACACCTATGGTCACGCAGCGGGTGACCAGGTGCTACTCGAGTTCCGCGACCTGTTGCTGAGCACCTGCCGGAAATCGGACTTTGTCATCCGCTGGGGCGGCGACGAATTCGTTGTGATCTCCAAGCAGGCACGTGCCGGGGAAACCGAGGCACTTGCAGAACGGATTCGGTCCACGATCGCGGAGCACAACTTCGTACTCGGCGACGGCCAGATTGTGCGCACGACCTGCTCGATCGGTTTCGCCGCCTATCCGTTGTTCCGCAATCGGGCCGATGATTCCGGTCTTGACCAGATCATTAACCTGGCCGACAGCCTGATGTACGAGGCGAAGCGAGAGCGCAATGCGTGGGTCGGCATGATGGGACCAAGTATCGCAGCGACGAGTTTCGATTTCGACCACGAAGCGCTGGAGCCGACATCACTGCTGTTCCGCGCGCGCCACACGGGCAACCTGAGGCGACATGGCTCAGCGAATGACAACGAGCAGGTACTCAGAACGATCGATGTCGCGGGTTGATCAATGTGACAAATGAGCATCCAGAATTATATGGGAAGAAGACTATGAGACACCACAACAGGATAGCAATCATCGCCGGTATCGTCCTGCTCGCCGGGCTGGGAATACTGCGCTCGCCCACTGCCTTGCAAGACGAGTCGACCGCATCCTTCATCGTCCAGGGCAAGAGTCTCGACGCGGTGAAATCGTTGGTGGCGATTCACGGTGGCGAGCTTACGCACGAACTCGGTGTGATTTCAGCGGTGGCCGCGGACCTTACGGCCGGGCAGGTTGCGGATCTGCGTTCGCACAGGAATGTGCGCCGCGTCTACGGCAACGAGACCGTCGAGGTTGCTGCCAAGGGCGGCAAGAGCAGCGGTGGCAACAGCTCGTCTTACACGATCATCGAAACAAACTACGCCACTCTGGTTAATGCAGATGCTGTTCACGCCATGGGTATCACGGGTGCGGGAATCGGCATTGCCGTACTGGACACCGGTCTGTGGAAGCACGACGGCATCAAATACGATCCGGCCGGCACGACGAGGCTGAAAGCTCTTTACAACTCGATGACCGACACCGAGTCGAACCCACTTGGTGGAGACGACCCGGGCGGTCACGGCACGCACGTCGCCAGTATTGCTGTTTCGAGCCTGATGACCGCCGACGGGCACTACAATGGTGTGGCGCCTGGGGCACATCTGATTTCTGTACAGGCTTTCGACGAGAACGGCCAGGGCACCTATGCCGACGTGATACGCGCCATCGACTGGGTTGTAACTAACAAGAGCAAGCACAAGATCAGGGTCCTGAACCTGTCCTTCAGTGCCGAACCCCGATCGCATTATTGGGATGATCCTATTAACCAGGCGGTAATGGTGGCCTGGCAGAACGAAATCTTTATCGTGGCAGCTGCCGGCAATCGCGGACCGGAGCCGATGACCATAGGCGTGCCGGGCAACGTACCCTACGTGATGACCGTGGGCGCGATGACTGACAATTACACGCCGGCTGACGGCTCTGATGACATTCTGGCGTCATTTTCTTCCGCCGGCCCGACCACCGAGGGCTTCGTGAAGCCCGAGGTGACAGCGCCGGGTGGCCATATGCTGGGCCTGGTGCAGGGAAACTCTACTCTGGCGACTACCTATCCGGGGTTCTACGCCAGTGATATGTATTTCGAGATGTCGGGTACGTCGCAGGCAACCGCCGTGGCCAGCGGAATCGCGGCGCTCGCACTGGAGGCTGAGGCCTGGCGCAGCGTGGATGAACTGAAATGCAAGATCATGTCGTCTGCACGTCCCGCCGTCCTGGCCGATGGTTCGCTGGCGTACAGCGTTTTCCAGCAGGGCGCGGGCATGGTCGACGCCTACGCCGCTGTCATGAACCAGACGGTGGACTGCGCCAATAATGGTCTGCACATCGACAACGACATCGACGGTTTCGTGCACTTCGGTGGCCGCGCCAACAGGCTTCAGGAAGTTGGCACGAGCCCCGCGGAAGTGGCCGTGCGCGACGAGTTCACCGATGCGAGCTACACGAACAACGACGGTTCTGCGGCGTGGTCAGGGCCCTGGGTCGAGTCAGGCGATGATGGCTCGGCGACCGCGGGCACGGTGCGTGTCGATGGCGCACGGTTGTTCATGGACAATTCCGACGGCGGTTCGCTGGAAAGCATCGAGAGATCAGCCGATCTGTCGGGAACGATTTCCGCCATGCTGAGTTTTGACTTCGACACCTGGGGTTATGGTGGTCTGGATCTGTTCGCAATCGAGGTGTCCAATGACGGCGGTGCCAGCTTCGTCACCCTGGAAGTGTTGGAGCTTGTCGGCAAATACACCGACTCCCGCAGCTACAGCCTCGAGAATTTCATCAGCCTTGGCAGCGAGATATCGGTGCGCTTCCGCATCGTCCAGGGCTTAATGGGGTCTGATCAGTATGTCGGCTTCGACAACGTACAGATTCAGTACACCGGTCAGGCATCCACACTCGGTGATTACCATCTGATGGGCCTGGAGGGCCACACCTGGGATGGCAGTCCCGCCGGCACCGACGGCTATCTTTGGACCGATGCGTATCTCTGGACGGACGCGTATCTCTGGACTGACGCGTATCTCTGGACCGACGGCGTCGGCGTGGACGGCTACCTTTGGACTGACGGGTATCTCTGGACCGACGGCTACCTCTGGACCGATGGCTACCTCTGGACGGATGGTTACCTCTGGACCGATGCGCTCACCGAAATGGCGACGATGAGTAGCTGGGTCGACCCCGAATAACATCTCCATACCCGAGATCACTGACGCCCCTGTAGACCAGGGGCGTTTCTTATTGGCGACATTCTGCTTTCAGTGAGCAAAAAGCAGAATGCCCCATTCATTTAACACCCACATTATGTGATCCACGTCACAAAAAGCTGTGGGTCCTCGTTCGGCCATACACCTCTGATAACGCATGGTTTCTGTTGAAATGTATTCATCGTTTCAAGCACGGAACAACACCATGAGCCGCATTGACTTAACAAGATTTCTCTTAACCGTTTTGGCTGTATGCCTGTTTTCGCTCGGTTGTGCGAGCATCGCGAACGCATCGTCTGACAAGGTCGACGTCATCATGGTGTATGACGCGAAGCCCGACCAGGCCGAGAAGGATCGCGTAAAAGGGCTCGGCGCTGAGACGAAGCGTGAGTTCAGGAACTTCAACATGCGCGCCATCAGTGTTTCGGAGAACGCGCTCAAAAGTCTCGAAAAGGGCAAGGGTGTCAAGTTCATCGCACCTGACCGTGAGATCTTCGGCATGGCGTATCTTATGCCAGCAGCGCCGCAACAGTCTGCGGCGCACAAGACTGCAGGTATGCCGGCTCCCGGAACCAAGAACGGTGAAATGAACGGCTACGGCGTCGGTGTTGCAATCATCGACTCAGGCGTTGGCACGCATGTCGACATCAGTTCGTCGGTTCGCCAGTACGATTTTCTCAATGGCGCGTATCCCCAGCCAATTATTGACGAGGATGAACTCGACTCCTACAACAGTGATGCACGCAGCGATCCGCTCGGTCACGGTACACACGTCGCTGGCGTCCTTGCCGGTAGCGGTGCAGGGTCTGCGGGGCAGCACAAGGGCGTCGCGACCTCGGCCAAGCTGCTGTCACTGAGAGTATTGGACGGTGACGGCCGTGGCGTGACCTCAGATACGATCGCTGCCCTTGATTGGCTGTTGTCCTACGGCAGTTACTTCGACATCGAGGTCGTCAACATGTCAATCGGCAAGGCCGTCGAAGAATCGAATGCAACCGATCCGCTGGTACTGGCCGTTGAGCAGGTCTGGGACTCGGGAGTTGTTGTCGTCGTCGCCGCTGGCAACTATGGCCGTGATGGTCACATGACGATCACGAGCCCTGGTAACGCCCGTAAGGTCATTACGGTTGGTTCACTGACCGACAAGGAAACCGGCGATGACTTCGGCGACGACTTCGTCTCCACGTATTCCTCGATGGGCCCGACGCTAGGCGATCATGTGCTCAAGCCTGACCTGGTTGCACCGGGTAACAAGGTCACGGCTGCCGTTTCTTTGAACGCAAAGTTGCTTGGCGACTTGCCGAGTCGGGTTGGCAAGTGTGGCGACAGTTACTGCAGCGCCAGCTATCTTCAACTCTCGGGCACCAGCATGGCGACACCGATGGTGGCTGCCGCCGCCGCAATGATGCTCGACAAGCACTCCAGCCTCACGCCTGCTACGATCAAAGCGCGTCTTATGCGCTCTGCCCGTAATATCAATGCGGAACCGACTGCCGTGGGTGCCGGTGTACTCGATATCGATGCAGCGTTAAACGAGACCGGCACGGTGTCTGGTCAAGCACTTTCGCCCTTGATGGCGCGTTCCGACGAAGGTCCGGTAATCCTCGTCGAAGATACGGCCACGCTTTGGGGCGACGCTGCCTGGGACGCTGGCTATCTCTGGACGGACGGCTACCTCTGGACCGATGGCTACCTGTGGACCGACGGCTACCTCTGGACTGATGGCTACCTCTGGACCGATGGCTACCTCTGGACCGACGGTTATCTCTGGACCGACGGCTACCTCTGGACCGACGGTTACCTGTGGACCGATGGCTATCTCTGGACGGATGCCGTCACCAATTACAACTCTCTCTATGAAACCTCTGCGAGCACTGTCGAACTCAATGACGACTAATCCGCCGGCAGGATCATGGGAGAGGGTTCATGAGAGCAGCGATCAGAAAAGTCATCGCGCTGGATTTCGGGCGGCAGTCGAATAGGCGGCTGCCAGCGGACAGGGTCGACACCGAGCAAGGCAAAGGCCTCAAGGGTATCGCCTTACTGATTACGAAAGACAGCCTGTCTTCACAATGGGCGCCTCGCTGGCTGCAACACACCGGGCTCGATGTCAGGCTGGCGAAGACACCCGAAGAGGCACTCGGCCTTGCTGCAGCAACAAGACCCAGGCTGCTGATTGTCGACGCCGCGTTAACGGCCGAGGACAAGACGCCCCTGCTCACGACACTGCGCAAGGTGCACGGTGAGGATGTACCGCTGTTCGCGCTGTGCAACAGTAATGCGGATGTCGCCCTGGCCACCGAAGCAAATGCGACGGATATCGTACGCCGGCCCTATGACTGGGACCTGATCACAAGGCGTGCAATTCATGCGGTCAAGGCGCACGACACATTGCTCAAGCTCCGGCAGGCCCGCGAACAGATGGACCGCATGAACTCGACCGTGACAGCGGTCGAACGCGAACGAGCGAAGGCGGCCGGCGTCGATGTGCTGACGCAGCTGCCGAACGGAGAGCGGTTCCGCAGTCTGCTGCACAAGGCCGCGGCGGGTCGAAATCGGGCGACCGACGAACTTTGTCTGTTGGCCATCGGCCTCGATAACTACCGACTTGTCAATGACGCGGTTGGGTATGAGCATGCCAATCGACTGCTCAGTCAGTTTGCAGACCGGTTGAGAAACTGCCTC
>Ga0224508_10004452_pt1 | contig 11426 bp, 8 predicted proteins | sample SF_Jan12_sed_USG_4_FD_170157 | JGI IMG/M metagenome (GOLD analysis project Ga0224508, IMG submission 170157) | Sediment microbial communities from San Francisco Bay, California, United States - SF_Jan12_sed_USGS_21 | ecosystem: Environmental > Aquatic > Marine > Sediment | place: USA: California...
ACATCCAGCCCCAGCCGATGATCTTCAGATACGTGAAGTCGGTCTGCCATTGCTGATTGATGGCGGTGGTTTTGTCCTTGAACTCGTTGGCCGCTTTCATGACGATGAACGCCGGACTGGTGATCAGGTCGTGGGCTTTCAGAAGGCGATAGACGGAGCTCTCCGAGACAAAATAACTCTCGGCATCGGTGAACGTGACGGCCAGCTCGCGTGGGCTGAGTTCCGGCTGGTCAAGCGCCAGTGTGATTAACCGCTCCCGCACAGCATCAGGAATACGGTTCCAAATACGTCCTGGTAATGGTGCTTTGTCTTGCAGCGCATCCTGCCCGCCAAGTCGATAGCGTTCGTACCAGCGGTAGAAGGTGGTGCGTGGAATGCTAAGCTTGTCGAGCGTCTGCTTGGCAGGCAGGTGTGATCGTTCCACCAGCCGGATGATCTCGAGCTTCTCGGAGGCGGGATATCTCATTCGAGCTCGTCCCCATCCCCGAGCATGCTTTTTTTGAGCAACCTTAGTTCCAAGGTCTGCTCGGCAACCACCTCTTTGAGATCCCGGGCCTCACGTCGCAGCTCGGTAACTTCGCTGGTGTTTGCCTGACGCACAATATCGCCGGCCAGGCGCTTCTTACCGGCTTCCATAAAGTCCTTAGACCATTTGTAGTAAAGGCTCTGGGCAATGCCTTCTCGGCGGCATAACTCAGCAATGCTGTCTTCGCCGCGCAGGCCGTCCAGGACGATGCGGATCTTCTCCTCCGCACTGTACTGTTTACGTGTCTTTCGCTTGATCTCACGAATGGTCTGCTCTGACGAAGATACTCGTCCTGTCGGTTTCTGTTTCATCTCTACTCCTCAGATTAGGATGAACAAAAACCCTCCTTTAAACCAGCTCTATATCTGTTCCACAGGCGCTGACGGCGTACAGCCGGGAGGTATAGCTCTCGGCATGGTCAGTGAGAAAATAAAAATCCAGCTGTGACACAAATCGGGCGTAATCGCAGACTGCGGCTGGTGGATAGGCTCCATTGCTAGCATTCATAATTGGCAGGGAAAACATAAACGCGTCAAAAGACCATGTGGTATGTACATGGGTGTCACCAAACAGAATCTGCTTGTCAGTTCCGACCTCAGTGGCCCGCTGCGCGGCTACTCGTCGACGCGCCTTTCCTTGTAACCGCTGTCGCTCTTTTAGTTGGGCCCTGGGCGTGGTCACATTCGTCGGGATTTCTGGCGCCAGGGGATCTCGTTGATAGTAGCCGTGGGGGTCGGGTACCCGAACATACATAAAATGAATGGTTACTCCAGCCACGAGGGCCAACAGCAACGCTACGCCCAGGGCTTTGGCCAGAGTCCGAATTACTGTCTGTACTTCCATCAATAGCTATCCTGCTATTCAGACTCGTTGTTAGTTGTTTCCGATAAGCCGATCCCGCGGTTCCCTGCTACCACCAGACCGCCTGCCACTTCTGGATTGAGGTCGATATCAGCCTTTTTCCAGAGGTCGACCAGCCGATTCTCCAGAGCCTCGTCACGTCCCCGGCGCCGGTACTCGCTCTCAACCTGCGCGCGTACCTCGTCAAAATCCGGCACCTCGGCAGGCTTCACGACCCTTGCTCGGAGCAAGTAAACACCATCGGATCGCTGAACAGGATCACTGACTTCTCCTTGATCCAGCGTTAAGGCAATATCAGTCAGGGTGGAGCCGAGGTAACGCCGCAGCATGTGCGCTGGCAACGATGAAGAGGGCAGATGCGATAATATCTTGGCATCAACTGCGTTACCGATATCGGAAACGTCAGCGCCGGCTAACAGGGCCGCATGAGATCGCTCTGCATCTTGCAGATTTGCGAAGCGTAGCACCTCCACCGCCACTCTCATGGGGCGCTCAAACACAGCCCGATGTTGTCGGTGGAAAAGCCGCAGCTGCTGGACGTCGACAGAATTGGCGAGGAAATCTGCCACGACCTGGTCGATCGCCGCGTGCACCAAGGCCTTACGGATACCAGGGTCGGCACCGTACATACCTAAAGTCTCTGCTCGCTGTAATAACAACTCTTCGTCAACCAGCAGATTAAGTATTGACTTACGCTGCTTCGCGCTCAAGCTGTCAGGAGAAGCGTCCGCCAGTCGTTGTGCGACAAAGGCGAGTTGCTCCGCGGTAACGGGATCCTGATTCACCCATACCAGGACATTGTCCGCCTGAACAGGCGGCTCGAGGGGACTGGAGCCCAATAGCGCCAAAGCCAGACCAAGCAACGCCAACAGACCTCGTCCGCCAGTGGTGTACAGGTGTGCTCTAGAGTGACTCCCTCTCAAATCACAAATTCCTTTTCGGTGTTGTTGTTCGTACGCTCATAAGTCGGCCTTCGACTCTGCCGGCCGCACTCCATGAATACCTCGAGTTTCCCCGTGCCCGGCCAATATTTTCTCCGATACCGGATAAGCCAGGACCAGATGAATATAGCTTAGACGCTCTCGATAAGTGAATACAGATTGGCACTGGCTTTCACTCCCACGGCCGAGTTACTGAACAGCCAGCTTCGTGTGCCAATGACAATTGAACGCTGTCCCATTGGCTCATGAACAATGCAATAGAATCAAGCGCTTGCTGATTCGGTCAAAATATTCTATGGGACAGTTGCGGCTTGTAAGTAGCTGAAAAAAAGATGAAATTCGAATTGAAATGACTGGCTTCGAACCCAGTACTTCTTGAGACGATCTCAGAGGTTGGCGACCGTGCATCTATTGAGATGGTCGGGAGTTCGATCCGAGGCCGCCGTAGGCGGCCGACGGGCCGAAGGCCTAACTCTCCGGGCGCGTCATTTTTGTTGGAATCCTTCGGTACCTAGCGGTGACTGATTCTTTCCATGTCCGCAGTCTTCGCGAAACAAACACTGCCAAGAAATATTCTCTGGTCCCAATCACTGCACAAAAGGTGGATTTGACCCGTTGCACTGAGTTCGGTGACTCGTCGTCGGCCACTTCGATCTTGAGGTTCTAGTCATCAGCCGAGTTGCGACAATCCTCAACCTTCCGATCGTCGCGTTGCACCCATTCGGAATCTCGTCCGAACAGCTCCAGATGGATCTGGCGAGCATCCTGCAATAGTGGAATCGCCAACTCACAATGCCCATGTTGTTTGTGGGTTACCGCAAAATTGTAAAGAGCCAGCGCGTAAGTGGAATGTCGGATTCCGAGGGTCTGCGACAAAATATCAATCGCCTTCTGTTGGTCCTGAACCGCCTCCTCGTAGCGCCCGAGCTTCTGCTTGACGGACGATAATTCCTGAAGGATGCTGGCCTCGAAATGGCCGTAGTTGTCTCCGAGTTGTTGCCGGTAGATCGCATCGGCTTCCAAAATGACTTCAAGAGCCTCATCGTATCTCTCAAGGTTCCGCAGCGCCCAGGCAAGGTTGACCATATTGACAGCACATCGTGTACAGAGATCACCCTGAATACTCCGGAACATCTCGCTGGACTGTTCAAACTTTCCCACTGCCGCTTCGTTGTCGCCAGCGCCAACCAGTACAAGCCCATAGTCGCCCAGGAATTCGGCGATTGTCTCATCGTCAGCGTCGTAGCTGTTGTACCACTGATTCGCCTTCGCCATATGCTCGACGGCAAGATCGATATTCGTTGCGCGGCGCTCGAGAAGGCTCAAGCGCCGCCACGCCAAGGCATGCGTTGCTGTGTCTTCCATATTCGCGTCCTGGTGCGACCTGATGATTTCCTGATACTCATCTCGAGCGAGATCAAAGTCGGATTGCCGGTAATTTGCATACGTTCTGGTCAACAGTAATGCCATGCGTTGCCCGAAGTCGATCGCGGGGTCATCAACCAGATCAGGCAGGATTGAGTCAAGCATGTCTTTCGTCGCAGCCCATTCACCCATGCTGTTCAAAGCACTGGCGAGCGAGGTCGCAATTCGTGCACGCACCAAAGGTTGGTCGCCAAGCTCTGTCGTGAGTAGTTCGGCGCCGCGCGCAACAGCATCGCGAACAGTGATTGGCTCTCCCGGCGTTAGCATTGCGTTGGACCCGGAGATCATCTTCAGGAGGAAATCTGTCGTACTGCTGGCGACTGCCGCCTCGGCTTGGGCTCTCTCATTGGCGAGGAGTGCCGCTTGTTGTTCTTTCTTGATAGAGACTACGTAAAAAACTGTTGATACAGCGATGACGCCACCTAGCACAGCGGCCAGAGACGCGGGAACCCAATTGCGCCGGAGAAACTTGCTCGCACGTTGGATCGCCCCCGGGTCGCGGGCGCTTACCGGAAATCCGCCCAAGAAGTTGCGCAGATCGGTCGCGAGCTCGATCGCCGATTCGTAGCGCTCAGACGGTTCGGCTCTCAGGCACTTGTTGATTATCGCGTTGAGTTCAGTCGGCAAACGCGCAGCGATTCGTGACTCAGCGGTTATGGAGGCTTTCTTAACCGCTCGCTCAGTCGCGGAGGCGTGTGTCTCTGCCTGCACATCGTCCAGTTGATCAAAGAGCGACAGGAACAACAAACCGAGTTGATAGATATCACTTGCCACAGAAATCGGTTCGTTCAGTAGCTGTTCGGGGCTTGCGTATCGTGGCGTCATCGGTCGCCGTTCAACGGTCACGCTGTCTGGCGCATCGAGGATCTTTGCGATCCCGAAGTCGAGCAGCTTAAGCTCGCCATCGCTCGTGACGAAGACGTTGGACGGCTTCAGGTCTCGGTGCACGACGAGTTTCGAATGCGCAAACGCGAGCACGTTGCTGAGCGAAAGCATAAGCTCGGTCTTGGCAGTCGTGCCTAGTGAGTTTTCGCGAGCGTAGTCATCAATCGGCATGCCGTCGACAAGTTCAATGACGAGAAACAGATTGCCGGAGTCGGCCAGACCGGCATCAAATAGTTGCGCGATATTTGGGTGAGACAGGCTCGCGAGTATTTGCCGCTCCTGCTCAAAACGCTGTCTATGCTCTTCGCCCAGCCCAACGGGCAGAATTTTGATTGCAACCTCACGGTCAAACTGGCCATCGCTACGCACCGCATTGTAAACACGTCCCATGCCGCCTTCGGCAATCAGCTCCTTTATTTGATAGCTGCCAACAAACTGGCCGACAAGTGGGTCCTCGCCGCTCGCCAGGACACCCTTGAGTTTCTTCAAGCCCCCGCCGGTCTCGAATGGGTCTCCGCTGGTCATTTCATCCTGCCCCTTCTGTTCACGTTGTTTCTTGCGAGCGCTTTCCAATTGTGCAACATTTCAATCTTCATGACAGTCGACTCCAGAGAGGCCGCAATTTGTCCATGTCAGTCACGTCGCTACTCGAGGCTCATCGCAATGGTGACGGCTCGGCACTGGATAAGCTGGCGACAATTCTGTACCCCGAGCTCAAGGCGATGGCGCGCCGTCGAGCCAGGGACAGCGCCGAAATGGGCGCCACTACGTTGGTCGGCGAAACTTTCATGCAAATGTTGTCGAGCGGTGAGCTCAAGTCTGAAGACAGGATGCAATTCTTCGGTCTGGCGGCAACGATAATGCGTCGGATAATTATAGACGAGATTCGATACTTTACTGCCAATAAGCGTGCGCGAAACGACGTCACTCTGGCAGAAGCCATGATTGGTAGTGACGCGCATGAGAAGGCGGAATTCTTGTTGCAGGTTGATGAGATGCTTTCCATTGTTCAATCCGAGGATGCGCGTCTCGCGCGTGTATTTGAGTGCCGTTATTTTGCCGGATTCACGACGGCCGAGACGGCTGAGTGCCTGGAGATATCCGAGCGATCTGTCGAACGATTCTGGTCGGCTGCGCGCTCGCGAATCGCCAGCTTGATTGACGAGAGTGACGCGTAGGCAAACCAGCCATCACTGCGCGACTCCTTCTGTGCTTGAACTGACTCGTACGCTTCTGCACCGCCACCGGGGAAAAGCAGTGCTTCGATTTGTTGTAGCTTCTTCGCCATCAAAACGTATGTGTCAGCCGAAGCGTGATGCGATCCTTGTCGGAGAATTGGCCAAGAAGCCCGGTCGCATTTCCGCTGAAAGAATCTGCGGCGAGCCGGATCTCCGTTGCATCACCCAATCTGAACTCGACGGCGAGTGAAACCATTTCATCGTTGAGCTGTTGCGAGCGGTAGTAGCGCGCACTTATCCTGACCGACTCGTATGAAAAACTGCGACTCGCGAAAACAGTCACGAGACGGTCTTCGTCCGGGCGGATCAACGTTGGCGGCGCATCATGTACCTTGTCGTACAACAACTGAATATTGATAAATGTCTGCCACGGTCCGTCGATATCGAGACCGAGACCAGCCGTGTACTGATCGAGCGGCGATGCTGCCAACGCAACCGGCGTTCGCGTGTTGAAATACCGGTCCGGCTGGAAAGCGGCCTCTGCGCGCAGGGCGACGGGCCCGAATGAGTTTTCGATGTGCAGTCCGAATACTTCTCGTCGCTCGTAGTATCTCTCGACGACCGGCTCCCCGTTGGCGATCACCAGGCGGCCCAAGGGCTCGAAGTCGACGCCCGAGTAAGCCATGGCACCTGCTTCGACGGAACCAAATTGCCGCGACAGTCGCAGCGCGTAAGCACTCGTTGCGGATCCGATGGAATGCCGGTGCGTTGCTATTCGTGGAGTCGGGTCGCCAACAGCGGCGCCATAGCGATAACGTGGAGCCGTCAGTTCGAACCAGGCACCGGGGGCGGGAATGGCGTGGCCGGTATTGTCGGGAATGACTGCAAGCTCTGTGCGCCATGAGCCCAGCGTAACATCGAGGTAGGCGCTCCAGAGACTGATGCGCGACTCGCCGAATTCGTTAAGGACGAACTCTCGCAGGTCCTGTGGGTTGAGTACGTCGAGGACCTTGAGGCCATCCAGCTTGCCCCAAACGAGCTGTTGCTTGCCGATTCTCATTACGCCACTGTCGAGCGAACGTTCAATGTAGGCATCGCGGATTTCAGCGGTACCCAGATCGCCTATAACGGCCGGTCGCGACAGGCCTGAGTACGTATCGGTGCGAGTGCGGCCGGGTTCGAGCTGGTCTTCCACGTCCAGACGTATGCGCCCCTCGGCGACCAGTCGGAGCTGCGGCGAGAACTCGACGCGCAATGAGGGTGCGAGCTGCAGGATTCCCTGCATCGATTCACCCGGTTCCGGGCCATAACCATAGTCGATGCGGGTTTCCACGCTCAGGTCCCGAATCTCTCCGGCCAGCGTCATGGGACCGACGAACATGAGCAGGGCAGCGATTGCGTACTTGCTCATCGTGCTGCTCCGGTTCCGGCCGCGGAAATACCGCGCATCAATGCCGCAGGGTCGAATAGCTGATCCGCCAGGTCTGCCGGGTAACTGATTTCGCGAAAGCGGAAATGCGTCTTGTGGCCGGTCTGATGGTTAACAGCCTGCACGTCAGTAGCGGTCCAAATGCCTTCAACATTCTCGACTTTAGAGACATAGATGGTCTTCAAGGGTTGTTGCCTGCGATCAAGAAATTCCACTTTGATGGGCATCCAGGTGGACTCATCGACAATGGCTGTGAAAGCGCCATACCCGATCTGTCGTGCGACTCGCTCGCTGGACGGGGTCCCGGATAGGTGGTGGCGAGTCATACCAGCGGCGCTGGAGGTCCCGTCGTATACAAAATCGTAGTCTTTGAGATCGAATTTGAGCTCCGATTGGATGTCTTCATAGGTGAAGTCGGTGCCGAGAAAGTAGTCTCCGCGGTCGGATGCCGGTACGCGCCTGACCTTGCGTTGGGCTGGTATATAAAACCAGCCGCTGTCGGAAACCGACGGATTGTGGTAATCGTGGCTGAGGAACGCAGTGTCGCGAATGGCCTTAGGTTCGGTGTAGGTAATCCGCGTGTAGCGTGCGAGATCGCGATTCTCCTTGATCACGAGTGCGCGGCGCTGCTTCGAGTGACCGCGCTTGTTCGTCAACGTCATATCGATGACGCGGCGCGTTGCCTGCCCCTCCGGGCGATCGGCGACTGCGCGGGCGATTTCCTCAGCCGAGAATCCGCTGGCATACGTACTGGAAGCTACGAGCATGGAACCGCCAATCAGCACCAGCAAGGCCACGGAGTATGTGAGCAGTTTGCGGGAGGGCTCTGCAACCTTGTGCCAAATAGCACTCTCGGCGGCAAAGAAAGCCGGAACGATAACCAGCGCCGCCACATACGAAGAAACGGCGGCGACGGCCACGAGCCCACCAAACCGCTGCAAGGTCGGAAGTTCGCTGACAAACAGGACAGCAAACCCGCAGCCGAGCGCAGCAGAGTTAAAGAAGCAGGCTCGTGCTGTTGGGGGGAGAACCCGGTCAACCGCCGCAGCCGTATCGTCCGCGTGCGTCGCGTAGGCTTCGCGCAGCCTCTCGACGAGATGAATCCCGAAATCGACGCCGACTCCGAGCGCAATCGCCGCGAACATCGATGTTGCCGGCTCGAGATAGATTCCCGCATAGCCCATCACCGCGTACAGAGTCAGAACGGCGAATGTAACGGGAACGACCGCGATCACTCCCGCAGTGATTGACCGGAACACAAGGATTGACGTGAGAAGTACGAGCACGAGTGATAGCGAGACGCCGACAAAGTGCGATTGCTCAAGACGGCTCATCCAGTGGTATCCCACCGCCACGTCGCCGGCCAGCGTCGCTGTCAATGTATCGTCATTGAATACCTCGTCGACGTAGGTCTGCAGTGCCTCGACAGTTTCGCGGCTCTCACTAAAGTAATGGGTATTGAGGATGCCGCGCACGAGCGCTGTCTGGTAGTCGTAGTCGATTTCTTCCTCAAAGTCGGTCGGGTCGCCCGACATTTCGTAAACGAGCAGGTACTGGGCGATGCCGTCTTCGGTCGTTGGCAACCGCCGACGCTCGAGCGGCATCTTCGAATCGTCCTCGATCGCGCGGTGCAGCAGGTCCAGGTAGTCCGTTATGCCAATCGCTTTTTGTACATGCGGCAGTGATTCGAAAAATTCCTGCAAGTAGGCTATGCGTTGCATCTGCTTATGATCCAGCAGACCCTCAGGTAACTCACTCTCAATAATGATGTCCAGAAAAGCGGTACCGGCGAACCTGTCGTTGATCGTTTCGTCCGCAATGCGAATGGGTTCGTCGGCTGAAAAATTGTCGACCTGCGAGCGGTCGACGCGGAGTTGCAAAGCGCCGTACACAGCAAACGCCGAGACGGCCGCGAATACGACCAGAACGGTGGCGTAGTTCGCGGCCGAGAATGCTCCGATGCGAGCCAGAATACGGCCAACGCCGCTCGGCGCATTGTTGCCCCAGCTCTCGAATGCGGGGCTGGGGCCCGGGCGAAGCAGCACCAGCACATTTGGCAATGTCAGAATTGAAAAGGCCCACGCCAGCGCGACGCCGAGCGCCGCATACCAGGCAAACGCGGTGATCGGCGGCATGATCGACGCCGCACCGATGCCGACAAAGCCGGCGATCGTTGTGAGCGTCGTCAACGTAATGGGACGGGCCATCGTCGTCATCGCGCGAATAACGAGATTACGCGTGGACTCGTTCGGTAGTTGCGCGCGGAATTGAAAGTAGGCCGAGAGAATGTGGATGGCATCCGCCACCGAGATGGCAACGACAATGACCGGTAGCGCGTTCGTGATCGCGTAGTAAGGAACGTTGTTCCAAGCCATGATTCCGAGTGAGCTGCCGGCTGCGCCGATGACGACAAGGAGCGGTCCCGGCAGAGCACGGAAACGACGGAACGCAAAATAGATGAAGCCGAGAACCAGCACAAATACGAGCGGTTGCAACTTACTTGCATCCTTGTCGATGTGGCTGCCGAGAAAACCGCTGACCGCGCCCGGGCCAGCGACGTGAATCTCAAATTTACTGGAGTTTGCCGCATCGGCGAACGCGAGGACCGCCTGATACGTTTGGTCAGCGAGACCGGAATCGATCAACTCAGCGAGCACTATTGCGCTCGTCTCATCATCGCTGACGAGCGTGCCGACGTGGGGTGGCATCGCGCGCCACCTGGCCCGGCTTTCCGTTGCGTCTGCAACGGTAAGCATGCCCTGTGAAATGTAGGGCAGGACGTCGACGGCACCGGAGGAGCCGCTGATCGAGGCCTCGGTCGCAAGGCTGGTGACGCGATCCTCGCGTATGTTTGGCAATGCTGCTACCTGCTCGGACAATCGTGTGATCAGATCTAGCGCGGCGGGGCTGAAAATACTGCCTCCGTCGCGCGATGTGATGGCTATCGCTATGGTGTCGGACAGCCCGAAAACCTCTGCGGCACGCTCGTCGGCCAGTAGTGCGGGGTGGTCTTGCGGAATGAACGCCTTGACCGACGTATCTTTGACGAGCCTTGGCAGGCCCGCAGCAGCAGTTACGAAGAAAACAACGGAGAGGATCAGCGCGAGCACTGGTCGTGCGGTCACCCGGTGAAAGAAACGGCTCGCGACATCAGCGTTAGTGAACATCAGCTGACCTCCCGCAGCGGCGCCTGCTTGCTCGTTTCGCGGTGATAACGGGAGCCGCGTCGATACATCTTGTCCTCGAGCGCCATCCACTCGCGGACGTAACGTGGCATACGAGGCGACACGGCGCCATCATGTACCTGGGCGACGACGTCAGCTGATGGTACCCAGCTGCCGTCTTGGCGCAGCGCCGCACGCGTAATGCCTACGGCGATGTGTCGATTCTCATGATCGGCAAACAGGTGCTCGAGGAAGAACCAACGGTCATCCCAGCAAAGGAGTCGCGTGTGCACGTGATAAGGCTGCAGGATTTTCAGTGAGAAGCGATATCGAATAAAGCCACCACCGAGCAGCGGGGCCCACCGATTGCGTCGGATGGCATCAAAAACACCGGAACGTACCATCCAGTGTGTTCGTGCTACGTCCATAATCTGCAGGTAGCGGCCATTGTTCATGTGGCCGAATGCGTCGAGGTCGTGCAGCCATACCCGAAATCTCGTCGCGGTCGAATCGGCGTAGTGCGTGCTCGCCTGTATCCAGCCTCCCAGCAAAACTCTCAGCAGTCTGATGTACAGGTTCATTGTTCTTCTCCCCAACTGGTGGTCAACGCAAAATACGTTTCCCCCTTACAAGAGAAGATCGGATTCAGGCGACAAAACCCGCCAGACAAGGCAGCCGGCCTGCAGTAGACGCCAACTGCCTTGTAGCGTTTTGACCACTAGTCTCCGAAGGCAGGGATCATTCTTGGTGTCAGGCGGACATTTGAGTACCACGAATTTCGTCCCAGTGAGTCTGAGCGCACTCAATCAAAACAACTGCTTACTGCAGCAGCTGCATAATTCAATGGGACAAGAGCGCTCTGTAAGCTTGTGAATTGGAAGGTAAAAACGGAATTAGGCTAACTGGCTTCGAACCCAGTACTTCTTGAGCCGATCTCAAGGGCTGGCGACCGTGCATCTATTGAGTGGGTCGGGAGTTCGAATCTCTCCGGGCGCGCCGCGAAGCGGCCGCTAATCT
>Ga0224508_10004454_pt1 | contig 11424 bp, 9 predicted proteins | sample SF_Jan12_sed_USG_4_FD_170157 | JGI IMG/M metagenome (GOLD analysis project Ga0224508, IMG submission 170157) | Sediment microbial communities from San Francisco Bay, California, United States - SF_Jan12_sed_USGS_21 | ecosystem: Environmental > Aquatic > Marine > Sediment | place: USA: California...
CGTCCAGGATGGTTTTTTCATAACCACTCAGCAAACCACCTTCAAGCCAACCACCCGCATGATTAATGAAATTCGCGCCGGCAAGAAAACTCATCATCAATCCCCAGGTGCCTTCTTCCATGGCTTGTTGGTCAGGGATTTTTGATGCTGTGAGGGCGCCGACTGTGTGAAACGGCACAGCCAAGCGTCGAGCCAGTTGACCAGCGGCGAGTACGATGTGCGCGCCTTCTGGATTACCAAATGTTGGTGCACCGGATTGCATGGAGATGGCGCTGGCAAAAGACCCCATCATGCCGGGCGCACCGGGATTAATAAGTTGAATTAACGCGAGTCCAGCCAATGCTTCGGCTAAAACTTGCGCCAAAGTGCCGGCTGCCGTGCACGGACTCATCGCACCGGCCAGTGTCCAGGGTGTTACCGCGACGACTTGATTGTATTTGGCGTAAGTTTTGAGTGCACCGGACATGGCCGAGTCCATGACCAGCGGGGCGTTGGTGTTACTGACGGCATACAGACAACAATGTTTATCGACAAATTCATCGCCAAATAAGATCTTTGCCATGTTGACGGAATCCTGTGCGCGCTCCTCACCAATCAATGCGCCAAAAAATGCGCGGTCTGAATAACGAATATGCGCATACAACATGTCAAGATGACGTTTGTTCGCGGGTAAGTCCACTGGTTCGCATACGATGCCACCGGAGTGGTGGTAATGTGGAATCTTCTGATTGATCTTGACCAGGTTTTCAAAGTCTTCGATAGTGGCGTAGCGTCGGCCCTTGTCGAGATCATGAATGAAAGGCGGACCGAATACGGGACACAGTACTGTGTCGTTGCCACCGATGACGATATTATTATCCGGGTTGCGCGCGTGCTGCGTGACTTTTTTAGGCGTGGTCGCTTGTATTATCGAACGACACATGCCGGGTTCGAAACGCACGCGCTCGCCGGTCACGTCTGCGCCGGCATCTTTAAAAACCTCAAGAATCTCGGGATCGCCACGAAACTCCATGCCGGTTTCCTGCAGAATCCGGTCGGCGTTTTGTTCTATCAGACACAAACCTTCTTCATTAAGAATGTCAAAAGTGGCGATATTGCGCTGGATATACGGTACCCGTGGCGCAGCCCGCGCTGTGCGTATTGCTTTGCGCCCACGCCGACCACCGCTCGCGCGACGAGAGGTGCTGGATTTGTGTTGGGTCTCGCTCATGTAATAAGTATTTCGAATTTACATGGGTTGATGACTGTCTTTACAGGATGCTAGCAGACTAAAATACATAGATGTCAGATAAATACGTGCAAAAAGATTTGCCATCATCATTTTGAAACCATAATGAATTCAACCGTGCCACTGCAGATCGGTTCAACATTAGAGTTGGAGACCGACTGGTCAACTGATGCCATTGTTGCACGCCGGGAAAAATATTATTCCGCATCGCAACGGGCATTTGTCCCTTATCAAAAACCGCTGATATTCAAATCCGGTAAGGGACAATATCTTTGGGATGAGAACGGCAAACGTTATCTTGATCTGCTCGGGATGAATGTGTGTATCAGTGTGGGTCATAGTCATCCCGTGGTTAATGAAGCGATCAAACACCAGGTAGATCAGTTACCGCATTGTACGACCATGTTTTATCATCCGGTTCCTGCTCACTTTGCCGAGGAGTTGGTGGCGACAATGCCGCAGGCGAATGATTGGGTGGTGCACTTTATGAATTCCGGTGCCGAGGCAACAGATCTCGCATTGTTAATGGCGCAAAGCTATACCGGTAATATTGATTTTCTCGCTCTGCGTAATGGTTATCACGGTGCGACATTTGGTGCACAATCATTGACAGGCATAAGTGGTTTTCGTCATCCAGTGCCACTACTGGGTGGTGTTCATCATGTTGCCAATCCAGATGCATATCGTGGTGTGTATGGCGATGATGTTGACGCTTATTTAAAAGAAATCGATCGCACGATTCATCATTCCACTTCCGGTAAATTGGCGGGAATGATTATTGAACCGATCCAGGGTTATGGTGGTATTGTTCCAGCCTTATCCGGTTATATAAAAGGTGCGTTCGAACGTGTGCGCGCCGCAGGTGGTATTTGCGTGATCGACGAAGTACAGTCCGGTTTCGCCCGTACCGGCGACAACTTTTGGGCATTCGAAGGACACGATGTTGTTTCTGATGTTGTGGTGATGGCGAAAGGTATTGGCAACGGTATTCCATTAGCCGCTGTTGTCGCTAAACGTGAAGTCGCCGAAGCCTTGGCGAATAAATTTTATTTTAATACCTATGGTGCGAATCCAACGGCGTGTGCGGCGGGCAGGGCAGTATTGCAGGTCATTCGACAGGAAAACTTACAAGAAAATGCTAAACGTGTTGGCGCAAAAATGTTGGGTGTCTTGCAGGATTTGCAAAACAAATACAATGTGATTGGTGATGTGCGTGGTCGTGGTTTGATGATGGCTATCGAACTGGTGAAAGACCGTGCGAGTAAGGAGCCGGCTATAGAGGAAACCGCGCGTGTATTTGAGATTTCCCGTGAAGAGGGTTTGGTGTTGAGTAAGTCCGGTCCTTTTCGTAGCGTGCTGCGTATGGTGCCACCGATGTGTATCAGCGAGGACGATGTAGATTTTTTCGCTAATGCGCTCGATGCCTGTTTTAGCCGTTTATAGTCTAACGGCATAAAGCAGGCAAGTGGAATCTAACTATGGCAACGACTAACACATTAGATGAATCTGAGCTGACCCCTGGCTCCGACAGGGTAGCGGCGCTTACAAAGGATTCGGAAACGGCGAACGTAACCGCGCGTCGTCCAGACGGATTGATCTCAAAAGAAGATGCGACGAGATTAAGTAAAAAATCCGACTGGATGGGTTTGACTTATCTTGTTTCGCATTTCGGATTGATTGGTGTTGGTGCGTGGCTGTGCTGGATTACCTTTCCAGGTTTTGCTTTCATACCCGTGTTTTTGTTACACGCATTTATTATTGGATTTTTATTTTCCCCTTTGCATGAATGCGCGCACAGTACAGCATTCAAAACGCGTTGGTTGAATGAAACAGCGCTTTGGTTGGTCGCAGTCGTTTATATCGTGCCACCGTATTACTTTCGTTACTTTCATTTAGGCCATCATCGCTTTACTCAGATGCCCGGCAAAGACCCGTCACTGGTTTTACCGGAGCCGGCAAATTTCCGCCAGTATCTTTGGTATTGCGCCGGCTTGTGGTTTTGGTGGCGCAACATTACCTGGATTGCCAAGCACACTTTTGGCATCGTGCATCCAAGCAGTGCAGACTATGTGCCCAAACAGCGGCGTGGGCTCATGGTATTGGAAGCGCGCATTATGAGCATGATTTACTTATTTATAGCGCTCAATGCGTTGGCGGGTGGTTTCGTTACGATTTTGCTGGTTTGTTGGATTCTGCCGCGTTTGGTGGGCGAACCCATTCAGCGCATGATTCGTGTGGCGGAACACGTTGGCTGCGCTGAGACACCTGATCTATTGGATAACACTCGCACCACGTTAACCAATAGCGTTGTAAATGCACTCGCTTGGCAAATGCCGTATCACGCGGAACATCATTTATTTCCGAGTGTGCCGTTTTATAAACTACCCGCATTGCATAAACGAGTTGGCGAGAAGGTGATTGTCGAACGAGATGGTTACATCAAAGGCCAACTGAAAATCATATCCATGCTGCTAAGGAATAATAACAACGACAAGATGTCTTCCAACGCCCCCATGCTTTAATTCAAAAATAATATAAATAAATGAGAAAACTATACGACTTTGAACGATCCGGTAATTGCCACAAAATTCGCATGATGCTTTCTTTTCTTGAGCTGGAATACGAACCTGTCGATATAAACCTGTTGAAGAAAGATCAGATGAATCCAGAATTTCTAAAATTGAATTCGCTACACAAGGTGCCGGTGCTGGACGATAGCGGATTCGTCATAAGAGACAGCGCTGCTATTTTAATTTATCTTGCGCGGCAATACGACAAGCACGAATGGTATCCGAACGATCCTGTTGCTATGGGTGAGATTCAACAATGGTTGTCGTTTTCGGCTAACGAAGTTTTTAACGGCCTTGCCATATCGCGCGCTATCATCATATTCAAGCGGCCGTTGGATTTGGAAGTGGCGCGGTCTATCGCCAGAGTTGCATTGGATGAGATGGAGCGTCAGCTAACGGATCATGACTGGCTTGCGCTGGATCAGTTTACTATCGCTGATATCGCCTGTTATCCCTACACCGCGTTGATACACGAAGGCGAGCTGACATTGGATGATTATCCGGCGATACGCGCCTGGTGCAAGCGTATCGAAGCGTTGCCTAACTACGCCGTAATGCGGGGATTGCCTTACCCGGATTGATTTTGCGGCGCTGGCGTGAGGTTGTATTTTTCCATACGGTAACGCAACGTATCGCGAGTCACGCCAAGTAATCTGGATGCCTGTGTCACATTTCCGCCAGTCTGACGCAGAGCTTTCTGTACCAATTCAATTTCAGTTTCCACCAGGCTCAAACCGTTCTCCTCGTTACGGGTCGACTCTGTATTATTCGCAGGAGTAGTTTGTCCGGGTTTGATGTTGGCTATTGCAAGATGATCGTGTTCGATAATTGCTGATCCGGTGAGTAATACTGCATGTTCGATAATATTTCGTAATTCGCGCACATTGCCCGGCCAGTCGTACTCAATCAGTGTCTTTTCCGCTTTCGCTGAGAAAGACAATCCCGGTTTGTTGTAACGTTTTGCGTGCAGGTTGAGAAAATATCGGGCCAGTTCTCTTATGTCGTCACGATGTTCGCGTAACGGTGGTAGCTCGATATGAAGCACTTGCAGGCGATATAGCAGGTCGGAACGAAAACGTTGTGCTTCGATCAGTTGTTGTAGATTCTGGTTGGTGGCGGCGACAATACGCACATCGACCGACTGATCGCGTAAGCCGCCAACCCGGCGTACACGTTTGTGCTCCAGCAGAGTTAACAGTTTCGCTTGCAGTGCGATATCCATGTCACCGATTTCATCTAAAAACAGCGTGCCGCCATTGGCGCTTTCGACCAATCCAAGTTTACGTTGTTTAGCATCGGTGAAAGCGCCACGTTCGAAACCAAACAATTCAGCTTCTATTAATTGTGAAGGTATGGATGCACAATTAATTTCGACAAACGGTTTGTCCTGCCGTGGTCCGTCGAAATGAAATGCGCGTGCGATAAGGTCTTTGCCCGTTCCGGTTTGACCGGTAATGAGTACCGGTGGTGGTGTGGTGTCGGACAGATTTTTTTCTGACTCAATATAATGCTGAATACGTGATTTGATTTTGTTAACAATATCGGAACTGCCAATCAGTGTAGCAAGACCGCTTTGTTGCGCTTCTTTGTTTTGATAATAGGCAAGGGCGCTGTCCTTACGTTCACGTCTTACCAGTTTGTCGAGTAGTAGTTTTAGCTCGCTTAAAACCAGTGGTTTGGTCAAGTAATCTTCGGCGCCCGCCTTCATTGCTTCCACAGCAGAGTCGACGCTGTGACTGCCTGTCATGAAGACGATTCGGGCTTGACTGTCGATTCCCTTTATTTGCGAGAGAAAGTCGAGTCCGGTGCCATCGGGTAAATTCAGGTCGAGTAATATCGTATCGGGTTTGAAATTATCTAATGCTTCAATCGCTTGTTTCCCTGTATTTGCAACCTTGGAATCGTATTCATGACGATCAAGATAACGTTTTACGTTTTTTGCAAACGTTTCTTCGTCATCAACAATCAGTACGGAATGTGTCATAGACTAATTTTCCACTAGATAACTATAAATAAGCTGTATCGGATACATAGTATCTACAAATTCGCTCGTGATTAAAAACGGGGGATTCCACATAAATTTGGGAAATATAACCCAAGTTCATGCGGGCAAAGATATATTGCTACCCATAGATTTATTGAGTTTTGGCCGCATTTAGCGCTTGGCATAACTCTTGCACTGTTTGTATCATCATATTTTGTAGGTGAAAAATCAGATTAAGTAGCGCCATGAGTAGCAAACCAAAAATAAATAGCGTTCGCCGTATTTTAAGCTTATGGGGAATACCCCTGGTATTCGGCGGTCTTTATGGTTGCGGTGGTGGGTCGTCGTCGAGTGGTGGCTCGTCATCCGGTGCACCCAACGACCAGCACATCGGGTACAGGAGGTACGTCCGGAACTTCGGGAACTGGAGGTAGTGCAGGAACGGGTGGAACTTCAGGTACAGGTGGTACTTCAGGTACAGGTGGTACATCAGGTACAGGTGGAACGTCAGGATCGTCGGGATCATCGGGGTCGTCAGGTTCTTCAGGATCGTCCAGTGACGATGACGACTAACTACTAAGGTTACTTTACTTTATCTCAATAGCTTTTAACTAACCCCCCTCCCTGGAAAAAGACGGGAATCTGGTAGCGATTGCACAAAGCGGCCAGGTTCCCGTCCGATTCTCAGTTTTTCATAAAGTTTGTCACTAGATTAGAATCGAGTCGTTATTAAACGACCTTGAGATGAATTCGTTACAACTGGGCCGTCGTTAACACGAATATCGAAGTCAGATTAACGACTTAGATTAATGCGGCACATTGATGGTGTTGAACTGGGCAAATCTATCGAAAGGCCATTCACAAGCTCATTGAGCGATAAAGCCAATCATACGTGAATTTTGCTTTTGTCATTCTATGTGTTGTTCCACAATACTAACTATATGAAATTTTTCAACGACAAAATTAATCAGTGTTATTAAGGTGGGCGATAGCAACGAATTAGTCACCGATAAAGAAATGCGACCCTTCCATTTATTGCATTGGTTTGCGGGTTTGTCCCTGTTGGTAGTCGCTTTAGTCAGTATTGGGTCTGCCTTGGGAGTTTCACGATTTCTGACTAACAGTTTATTAGAACGCGACGTCAGGGTGACCATGGAGTTTGTCAGTAGTGTGGTGGAGGATGCCAACGCGCGACATGTTGCAGACCGGCCGGAACTTCCACCCGATGCGCATCCGCAAAGTGCTATCGAACACTACATGGCGGGTGATATTGGCAAATTGCCAGGCCAGTCACATGAAGCTAACGCGGGTCTTGATGAGTTTTTCGAACGTGTCGCAATGATGCCTGACGTGTTACGTGTAAATATTTACAAGCCCGACGGAAGTGTGGTCTGGTCGAGTTTGCGCGAATATGTCGGTAAAAATTACGGCGACAACGATGAATTAGATTCTGCACTTTCGGGAAATGCTATCGCGCATATTCAAGTGTCGGGTGCGGCAGAAAAAATTGAACACATGATATTTCCCGAACCGGGTATCCGTTATATCGAAAACTATGTGCCGATTTGGACGGATGGCGGTAATTCGGTGGCGGGTGTTTTGGAGATTTACAAATCACCTCAAGCGTTGTTTCAAGCTGTAGATAATAGTCGCCGGGTGATTTGGATTGCTGCGACGGTGACAGGGTTGTTCTTGTACATCATGTTGTTCTTGATTGTGCGGCGGGGAAATCGAATCATTCAGTTTCACCAAAAACGGTTACTGGAATCCGAAACATTATTAGCACTAGGGGAAATGTCCGCAGCCGTCGCCCATGCGATCAGAAACCCGTTGGCATCCGTGCGCTCATCTTCCGAAGTCGCGCTGGAGGAGGGTACTGTCGAGTCAGCACATGAGTCGCTAAAAGACATCGTGAAGGAAACGGACCGGTTGGACAAATGGGTGCGCGATCTTTTAGTGTATTCGAGTCCTTCTCAAGACGACACTGAAAAAGTTCAGATAAACCAAGTCATAACAGATTGCCTAAAAGGTTATGATGATTCGCTGCGCGAACAAAACGTACAACTTGAATGCAATATCTCGGACAATTGGCAACCGGTTTTGGCCAGCGCCGCTGCGCTGACTCAGGTTTTCAATGTCCTTGTCGAGAATGCGTTACAGGCGATGCGGCTTGGAGGCCGACTCGCGGTGCGCGACGACATAGTGGATGAAGGACGGATACTTGAGGTGTCGGTCGCCGACACCGGTAAAGGCATAGCCAAAGAGGAATTGGAAAAGATATTCAAACCGTTTTATACCAGTAAGTCAGCTGGTCTTGGGGTTGGACTTGCCATTGCCAAACGTATCGTTGAACGATTTAACGGGTCACTCGAAATTTCAAGTATTGTAAACAAAGGCACCACCGCGACCATTCGTCTTCCACTTGCGGAGTACTAACTTTTCATACACAGTGCTAATGGCACTGGTGTATGATGTTTGCCGAGTTTTGTTTCACGCAACACTTAATCTTATATCCCAAAATGAAAGAATATTTACAGTTTTATATTGACGGCCAGTGGGTCGATCCTGTCCAACCGGAAACCCTGGATGTAATCAACCCGGCAACGGAACAAGCGTTTGCTGTTGTTAGCGTCGGTAATAAAAATGATGTTGACCTCGCGGTGAAAGCCGCGCGTAATGCCTTTAATCATTATTCGACTTGGTCTGTCGCACAACGCAGTGAACTATTAGAAAACGTATTGGCCACATACGAAAAGCGCATTGGCGATATCGGCGATGCCATCATGAATGAAATGGGTGCGCCACGTTACCTTGCGCATGGCTCCCAGGCTGTTACCGGAATCAACCATATAAAAAGTGCGATTAAATCACTGAATACGTTTGAGTTTGAACGTGAGATGGATGGCAAGCTCATCCGGCATGAGTCTATTGGTGTGTGCGGCATGATTACGCCGTGGAATTGGCCGATTAATCAGATCGCATCAAAAGTGAGTCCGGCTTTAGCCGCAGGTTGCGCTATGTTATTAAAACCCAGCGAAATCGCACCTATCAGCGGCATCGTGTTCACGGAAATTTTACATGAAGCCGGTGTACCCGCTGGCGTATTTAATCTGGTGAATGGTTACGGCGTTACCGTCGGCGAGGCGATGTCGGCTCATCCGGATATCGACATGATGTCGTTTACTGGTTCCGCACGCGGCGGTATCGCAGTAGCAAAAGCTTCGGCGGATTCGGTAAAGCGCGTCGGTCAGGAACTGGGTGGTAAATCAGCTAATATTATTTTGCAAGACGCCGACATTGCTATGGCAGTGGACAAGGGCGTGCATTTTATGATGAATAACAGCGGACAATCCTGTAATGCGCCGACACGCATGTTAGTACCGAATTCAAAAATGGATGAAGCGATCGCAGCGGCAACGAATGCGGCGATGAATGTCACCGTTGGCGATCCTGATAAGGAAGGTGTCGAAATCGGCCCGGTTGTGAGTGAAGCACAGTTCAATAAAATCCAAGGTTTGATTGAAAAAGGCATTGACGAAAAAGCAGAACTGATTGCCGGTGGTATGGGCAAACCAGATAACCTGGACAAAGGCTACTATGTAAAACCCACCGTGTTTGCGAACGTAAAAAACGATATGACTATTGCCCGCGAAGAAATCTTTGGGCCGGTGTTAGCAATACTGGGTTATGATGACGAAGACGAAGCGGTGACCATTGCCAATGATTCCGATTATGGATTATCCGCGTATGTTTATTCCGATGATTTTGAACATGCACGGCGAGTAGCCAACCGGTTGCGTGCGGGACAAGTTCACATCAACTACAAAACCGGCGATACCGACACGCCTTTTGGTGGATACAAACAATCCGGTAACGGCCGCGAAAAAGGCCTGTGGGGATTACAGGAATTTCTCGAAGTGAAAGCAATCACGGGTTATCAGGCGTAGTTAGAAATTCCTTCAAGCGTACGAGCGGCGTTGTGACTACATTAAGTTTTACTCCCAATCTGTTGCGCCACGTTGAAACACCGTCAGCACCGGTTGAGGGTGCTACCGTTCAGCAAGTGTTGCGTAATTACTTTCAAATCAATCCACAGATTCGTGGTTATGTTTTGGATGACCAGGGTCAGGTGCGTAAACACGTCGCGATTTTTGTTAATCGAGAACCCATTCGTGATCGTGTTGGCCTGTCCGATCCGGTGCAGGAACACGATGACATTTTCGTAGCACAGGCATTATCTGGAGGTTGACATGAGTGATCGTCTATTAGTTGGAACAAGAAAGGGGCTGTTTCGCATCGAGCGTAACAGCGGCCGTTGGGATATTACTCGGAGTTGGTTTCTCGGGGATCCCGTATCCATGCTGGTGCGAGACCGCAACACCTCCCGACTTCATGTGGCCCTCGATTTAGGCCATTTCGGTGTCAAAATGCAGCGTTCGGACGATGACGGTGAAACATGGGAGGAAGCATCCGTGCCTGCTTTTCCGCCAAAACCGGATGATGTTGAGGACAAAGACCCTATGCGTGGCGTCGATTTGCCCTGGAGTACGCAAATGATTTGGGCATTGGCGGCAAGCGCACCAGGAGAGCTATGGTGTGGTGTCATTCCGGGTGGATTATTCCACACAACAAATGGCGGCGACTCATGGGAGCTGGTGCGTTCCTTGTGGGACGACCCGCGTCGCAAGAAATGGATGGGTGGCGGTTACGATTTTGCCGGAATTCATTCTATTCTGGTCGATCCGCGTGATGCGGCCCATGTCACGATTGGTGTTTCAGTCGGCGGCGTCTGGACAACCCGGGATGCAGGTGCAAGCTGGGAATTAATCGGTTCTGGTTTGCGAAACGCCTATATGCCGCCAGAGTCCGCCGATGATCTGTTACCTCAGGATGCGCACCGCATCGAGCATTGTCGCAGCGAACCGGATCGTTTTTGGATGCAACACCACAACGGAATATTCTTAAGTGACGACGGCGGTAAAAATTGGCAGGAATTAGAAGATGTCCCGCCGTCCAGTTTCGGTTTCACCGTCGCTGTGCATCCAACGGAGCGCGACACTGCCTGGTTTGTTCCGGCAACGAAAGATGAACGACGCTTTCCAGTCGACGCGCGTTTAGTGGTAACACGTACGCGAGATGGGGGTAATAGTTTTGACATCCTGAGCGAGGGACTGCCAAAAGAAGCCGCATACGATTTGGTTTATCGGCACGCATTGGACATTTCCGACGATGGAGAGCGATTGGCTTTCGGCAGCACCACTGGTTCGCTTTGGATCAGCGAAAATCAGGGTGATACGTGGCATACCGTGAGCAACTATTTACCACCAGTTGCTTGTGTAAAATTCGATACTTAAAACGCCTGTTATTTTTGGTATGGCGGTGTGACAAGAAACTCCAAACGCAACTGAAACCTGCGTGAAATGGTCGAGGTGAGAGAATTCATCCTTTCGTGTCATGCTAACAACCCCTTAACTTGGCGCCATTCAGCCCTAATAGATAATTGCTTTGGCCAAACCAATTACTTTTTGCGTTACTGCCAAGGGCGCTGTCTCGATATGCTCCGCTTGTCTGTATTCAAAATCGAGCGACTTCATCTGGTGAATCAAGACAGATCCCTCGGTGTCCATTCCTTCTGGTAACAC
>Ga0224508_10004455_pt1 | contig 11423 bp, 12 predicted proteins | sample SF_Jan12_sed_USG_4_FD_170157 | JGI IMG/M metagenome (GOLD analysis project Ga0224508, IMG submission 170157) | Sediment microbial communities from San Francisco Bay, California, United States - SF_Jan12_sed_USGS_21 | ecosystem: Environmental > Aquatic > Marine > Sediment | place: USA...
TTCTTAACTCGATGCTCTCGCAGTTCGGCTATGAACTCGAACTGGGTTCGGTCGATGAGTTGCTGAACATGGTCAGCGTGTTCGGTGTGCAACAAGCACAATCTCGCGAAGCACCGGTGCTCGTACTCGAGCACTTCAATCACATGCTGCCGAGCACGCTCGAAGTGCTGTGCAAGCTCGCCCAACTAACCGCGAAGAAGCGCTTTGCGCTACGCATCATTCTTGTTGGTGATCGCTACTTCCGCCGTGTGATTGACTCGCCGCGAATGCTGCCTATTTCGATTCGCCTGACGGGCGCGTTCGAAATGAAGCCGCTCACGGCACGCGAGTCGCTCGTTTATCTTTTCGCGAGACTCAAGGCGAATGGCGTACGCAATCCGGACAGTGCCATCTCGGGCGAGATTACCGAGACGTTGCACATGGCAACGGGCGGCTGGCCAGGCAACGTGGACTGCATTGCCGACTCCGTTCTGAAGAAGAGAAGCGAGTTCCCGATCGGGACTGAAACTTTCAGTGAGCTGGAGACCAGTGAGTTGTTCAGCGCCTTTGACAAGGTGCACGAAGACAAGGACGCACACGTGCCCGTGCTCGACGACTTTGTCGAGCCGGAGCCACCGGAGCTGATCATCTCCCATAACGGCGAGGTGGTGCAGGAAGCCAGGATTACGGCGACGCGCACCATGATCGGCCGCTCGGACCTGAGCGACATCGTCATTGAAAACCAGTACATCAGCAAACAACACGCGATGCTCGTTCTGTCAGAAGGCACGTTGTTCCTGGTCGACCTCAAGAGTCGCAACGGTACCTATGTGAATTCGAAAAAGATCTCGAGCAAGGTCCTCAGGAACAACGACATCATCGCGCTCGGCGACTTTCGCGTGAAGGTCAGCATGCCGGCGAGTTTCGGATTCACGGCAGACTACGGTCTGGAAGAAGCCGATACGACCAAGATGATGACGATTGAGGACGCGCGCCGCGCGCGCAAGGACGAACAACACCGTCTGCAGGCGGGGGAAAGGAAATGGAAATCATGAATAAGAAAATTACGCTTACACTTCTGGCATCAGCGATGGTTGCGCTCTCAGGCTGCGGGGGAGGGGGCGACAATGGCGACGACAATCTGCAAAGTTACGGCTTCCTGTCCCTGGGAATCAGTGACGGACCCGTACACGACGCAGCGAAGGTCTGCGTGTCGTTTATCGACATAGAGCTGAAGCAGATGGACGGTCCGTCTACCGTGATCACCCTGCCCGAGGAAGAAAAAATCAATCTTCTCAAGTTCCAGGGCGCCAATGCGATGCCGATTCTGACCCGCGAACAATTGCCCGCAGGTCAGTACGAATGGATGCGCCTGGGCGTGGATGCCGTACGCGGCAGCAATGGTGGTGTCGGCGACACCGGTGATCCGGATGTGTGCGACGGCGATGCATCTTACATCGTCATGCATGATGGCGCGGTCTATAACCTGTATGTCCCGAGTGGCGAAAACACCGGGTTGAAGCTCGTCAACGGCTACACGGTGCCGGTCAACAACCAGGTGAACCTGACCGCAGAATTCGATCTGGGCAAATCGATAACGGCACCCCCCGGACAGTCGCCGGATATGAAGCTTCGCCCAACCATCAAGCTCGTGAACAACAATGAGGTCGGTACGCTGACCGGGCAAATTGCCAACGCGCTGGCCGAAGCGGAGGCGTGCAAACCGTCCGTTTTCGTGTTCAGTGATGGCGTTACGCCGAATGGCATTGAGGACGAGGTCGAGGATCCCGACGATCCGGTCGCAACGGCCCTGGTTGAAGCCCAGGACCAGGCCGATGGCACCGTGCAATGGCACTACACGATCGGATTCCTGCTGGCTGGCGATTACGAAGTGGCATTCACCTGCGACGGCGAAGTATTTGAGCCCGTTGACGGCAAGCCGGCCACGATAGCCGCTGGCGAGGTGACCACGGTCGACATAGAGGCGCCGGCGCCGCAGTAGACCCTTGCGCGATCTGTGACCCGCTTAACATTCGTTGGGCGGGTCGCAGACTACATTGTCTCCATGAGACATTTGATCACAGCAACAATCATCGTACTGGCCCTGGCGGCCGGTTGGTCGACACCTGCTCAGGCCGAAGGCTCGGTCAGCATCGTGTTCTCGGCTGAGGAAGCCCGGATTATTGCGACCTGGTATCGCGAGCATGGCGTGGAATCCCGGTCTCGAGGCAAAGGCAAGAAACCGGGCGGACTGCCCCCGGGTATTGCCAGGAACCTGGCGCGCGGCAAAGCGCTGCCACCGGGCATCGCGAAGCAATACCTGCCTGCAGGCCTGGTCGCGGCACTACCGAGCCCACCTGCCGGCTACGAGCGTATCGTCGTCGACGGCAAGGTATTGTTGGTAGAGGTTGCTACGCGCGTAATTCACGATATCCTGTCGGACGTAATACTACGCTGACCAAGAGACGTGAATTAGAGACGTGAATTGCCGTGCTGCCACAACTTGATGCGATCGAAGCCCGAGTCATCGGCTGCCTGATCGAGAAGTCGATAACGACACCTGACCAATACCCTCTGACGCTCAACGCGTTGACCAACGCCTGCAACCAGAAGTCGTCGCGCGACCCAGTGATGTCGCTGACCCCGGGCGAAGTACAGCGTGCAATGCGTCTGCTGGAAGGTGCGCACCTCGCGCGCACGGAGGAGAATTTCAAGAGCCGCACCGAGAAATACTCACAACGTTTCTGCAATACGCGTTACAGCGAGCAGCAGTTCGATGCGGGTCAGCTGGCCATCGTATGCCTGCTATTGCTGCGAGGGCCGCAGACGCCGGGCGAGTTGCGTGCGCGCAGCGGGCGTTTACATACTTTTGCGGACAACGAGGAAGTCGTGATCGCGGCGAACAGCCTGATCGAACGGGACGGCGAAGCGATGCTGGTCAAACTGCCGCGCACACCCGGCCGCAAGGACGCAGAGTACATGCACCTGTTCTCCGGGCCCGTTGATGTCGAGGCCTATGTAGCTGAGGCCCAGACGACGAAAAGCGACAGTTCATCGTCCAGGACCAGCGTTCATGATCTCGAGGAACGTGTTGAGCGACTGGAGGCAGAGGTCGCGCGGCTGAAGGCACTGCTGGAGTAGACAGACAGGGCGCTAGCGCAGTTGGCTGTCCTTTGAACCGCGGCGGTTGATCGAGCTGCGGAGCTTCGATTCCTCATCGATTTCGGACTGGCATTTCACACACAGGCGAACCCCGGGCACGGCTGTACGCCGTGCCTCGGGTATTGTTGCATCGCATTCTTCGCAGTGCTCCAGGCTCTCGCCGCGCGGCAGTTGCGAACGCGCGTGCTTGATCGCGTCCTCGACTGTCGCGTCGATCTGGTCCTGAACAGCCCCGTCCTTTGCGAATCCGCCTGCCATAAGGTCAGTGTAGCTCGCTAACGTTCAGGGCTTGCGGAACAGGAACGTGAAGCGGTCAGTGTTGCCGCTGACAGAGCGGCGACCGACTTCGTATTCGAGTTCGTCATCGGCACGGAAGTGCAGGTCGGTGTAGTCGACGAATTCAAAGCCGGCCTCCTGGACTTCCTTGATGACCAGTACCGGGTCGATACGACGACGATTCTCGGGGTCGTCGCGCTCCATGTGACGGCGCGTGTGATCGACAACGCCGTACACGCCACCGCTCTTCAGCGCTTCGAAGGATTCGCGGTGCATGAGCATGCGGCCGGCGTCGTTGAAGTTATGGACATTGCGGAACGTGAGCACCATGTCGAGGTCCTCGACACCGAAATCGAACTCATCCATCACGTAGAGGCGTGCGCCTTCCGGACGATGCGTGTTCTCGTTCGTCTCGAGGACTTCGACCTTGTCAAAGCCAGGTAGCGGCAGGATTCTTTCCTGGACGCGGCCAGTGCCGAGCGCAACGTAGAGTTTGCCGTTATCGGCGAGTACGGGCGCGAGAATGCGCGTGTACCAGCCGCCGCCGGGCAGGAGTTCGAGAACGCGCATGTCGTCCTGCAGACCGAAGAACTTCAGCGTCTGGAGCGGCATACGGTTGCGATCGCGAGCAATATCGCCTTCGGGACGGCCTTCGGCGGAGAGGGCGGCCTCAACCTTCGCATCGATATCGCCGGCGTAGGCGAAAGGGGCGATAAAAATAACAAGAACGGTAAAAATCAGTCTCACGAGGTGACTCCTGTGTGAAGTTGAGGCAAAAATCATGCAATTTGCGTCGCAAATTCCTGCCCAGCGAGCGTATTATGGAATCTAGCCCACGCAGAAACAATCAGAAGCGTAATAATGGTTGGGCTACTAGAATAATAAGAAATCATGCAAGCATACGATTCAACATTGAGCAGTAAGGCATTCGGCGATCTCGCCGATCCTGGCCTCGTTGTGGCCTGCCAGTCCCACCAGGATGCGTTGCGCTTCCTCTCCTCGGCCCTGGGCCGGAGTAATGGCGTCGCTTTGCTGCGCGGTCCCACCGGCTCGGGTAAGAGCACCACACTCAGGGAGCATTTCGCCTGGTTGCAGCGCGATGGTGTCGTAGCAATGGTTGCGGGCGAGCACCTGACCCCGAGGACGCTCGTCAAGATCATGCTCGAGCAATTCGGTATCGATGTGGCGGCCCTGGACGGCGACCAGCAGTTGCTGCAGAGACTGAGTACATTCCTGACCGAGAAGACGCACTCAGGAAAGGCGCCGGTCCTGATCGTCGATGACGCCGACAAGGCACCATCCAGCGTTTTGCGATTGCTGAACTGGCTGGCAGCGCTGGAGTCACGCGAACGCTTCGTCTTGCGAATCCTGCTGGCGGGCCAGGACAAGTTGCTGCGTCTCGTCAACGATCACGGTATGCGACATATCGCGCGTCGTCATCCGTCAATGTACTCGCTGAATCCGCTCACCGAACATGAAGCGGTCACCTACCTGCGTACGCGCTGGATTGCCGCGGGCCGCAATGATGGCGAAGAGGTTTTCTCGATCGACGTATGTGCGCTTCTGCACGAGATGTCGGCCGGTTGGCCCGGCTCGCTAAATTCCTACGCCATTCCTGTGGCTGATCGTGTCGCATCGCTTGAGCCTTCGAAACTGGTTCCGCGCCTGCACGTGACACGCGATGGCAGGACCCTGGCAACGCATGACCTGACCAAACATGAGTATGTCATCGGCCGCAGTGAACTCGCTGATATCGTGATCGAGGACACCTACATCAGCAAGGTCCATGCGATGCTCAAGGTATATGGCAATGCCGTCATGTTGATCGATCTGAACAGCACGAACGGTACGTCGGTGAACTCGCGCATCGTGCAGAAAACCGTGCTGCGGTCGAACGACATCATCTCGATCGGGCACTACAGGATCAAAGTGGAAAACATCCCGGTCCTGACGGCCGAGATGGAAGAGGAGGTCCAGGCTTCCGACACGATGCGCATGAAGAACCTCGGGGATTTGCGCCGCGCCCGCGCCCGGCGAACGATCAAGGTGCTGAAACACAAGTAGGCCCGAGCCGGCCCACGCCTATTCCGTCTTGTAACATCTCCCGATGAGATGCTTCTCAGCGTCAGCGCGCGTTTCGATACGATCGTAGAAACTGTCGATGTAGCGGGTTACGGCCGATCGGGTCAGGCGCGTCATCGGTTCCATATCGTCGATGACTTTGTACAGCGCATCCTTCTTCTCACGGAAATACTGCAGCGTGGCTTCCAGTTGCTCGTCGTACTGGCAACTGCCGCGGAACTGTCGCACGCGGACGTTGGGTAGCTTGTAGCGCGGGTTCGGTTCGGCGTAGGGCGCATTGACGAGACCCGAGAAATCGAAGTCGTAGGCAATCGGCGTGTATATCGATTCACCTTTTGGTGCCATGAGTTTGGCATTGTGGCAGCAGGCCCTGTTGGGCTCCGGACGCAGCACGGAATACTCGGTGTTGCCGATCATGTACTGGAACACGTGCACGAGGCTCGCCTGTTCGGGATCGAGGTACTCGTTAGTAATCAGGCCCACGTCCGCAATCTTCATGCCGTTGCGTTTTGCGACGTCGCGGTCTTCTTCGATGACGAAACCGTACTTGGTGCGTTCCCTGTCGTACCCGGTGTTGAGATAGGTGATCCTCATGAGCCGCACTGCGAAACTCCTGGGCGTGAGCTCGTGCAGCAGCCGGTACGCGAGGTACTCGCGGATGACCAGGTTTTCGTAAACCGAGTCGTTGTTCTGGCAGTGCGTGACTAGCTTCAGTTTGTCCTGGCCTTCAAAAATGGTACCTGCAAGCTTGTCCTTAGGGAGGTTCAGGCGAATCGGTGCGAAATCGCAATGTTCCTTGTCGCGGCGGTAGTTGCCACGGGTACGAAGTTTGAGGCCAACCTTGTGCACGCTGCCGTCGGCGTCGGTAAACGCAAACGTGCCGTTGAGCCAGGCCTCTTCGGGGCGCACATCCATGAGCGCCCTGAGCGGACCATCAATCGTAACTCTGAGGACCGAGTGATCGGTGAATAGCGGCGCGAGACCAGGATATGGTTCGGCCTGGGCACTCAGCGGAAAAGCGCAAGCGGCAGCCGCTGCAAGGGTGGTGATCAGTCTGCTGATGCTGTTCAAGATAGTGTGTGTTATTTCGAAAGCTCTTCGCGAACCAGGTCCAGGAGTTGTTGCGCGCCGAAGCTCGGCAAGGGCCTTCCATTGACGAAGTACCCGGGCGTCGCAGTCACCTTGAGATAGATCGCGTCAGCCTGGTCCTTTTCAATACGCTGCGTCACTTCCGGGGAGTTCATGTCCGCCGCGAGGCGCTCCATGTCCAGTCCGATGCCGGCCAGGACCGGGGCAATCCGATCAGGCTGTACGACGTGGTTAGTAACCCACCGGGCCTGCGATGCGAGCAGGGCTTCCAGCGTCTCCCAGTACTTGTCCTGGTTGCGGCTCGCTTCGAGGACCCGGACCGCGTATTCGGCACCTTGATGGAACGCGAGGTGGCGAATGGACAGGCGGAGATCGCCTTCGGATTGGTCCAGCCACTGTTTGACCATGGGGTAGAACAGCGCACAGGTTCCGCACGCCGGATCGAGAAACTCGACCATATGCACCTTGGCGCCCGCGTCACCGATCGATGGCGAGTGCTCGCTCGCGAGAGCGGCAGCGTGTGCGTCGACCTCGGAGTCAGCTGTCGGTGCGGGTTCTTCCCCCGGGAGGAACATGATGATCACGGCGATCAGGGCCAGGCCGGCGACCATTCCGGCGATGATTTTCCATTGATTTGTCTGTTTCATAGACGCAAGTCTGCACTGCTGTAGTGCGCGAAACAACAAGTACAAGCCCTGTCTACAGTACTTCCTCGATCAACGGCTTGTAAGTATCCGCGAATTTCCCCAGGGCCCGATGTGCCTTCTCCAGGTGCGAATCGTCCATCGGCAATGACAGGAAGAGATCCCCGCGGCGGCAAATCAGTACGCCGTCGAGAAGTAGTTCCATATGCAAAAGCGGCCGCAGTGACTGGCAACCGGCCGTAATATCTGACGGCCTTTTCGTCGGTTCTCTCGAGAAGTGGAGCGCAATCATCGAGCCCATGCCATTGGCATACATTGGCACTGACTTTGCCGCGAACATGTCGTTGAGAGACAGCCGGAATGACTCAGACGAGTCAAGAAATTCGGCGGCACGCTCCGCGGTATAAACCTCGCGTAGCGCCGCACAACCGGCCGCCATGGAACAGACGTTGTTGTTGAACGTGCCGGCGTGGGCAAGGCCACCCTTTCGCCGTGGGTCGAACTGCGCCATGATATCGGCGCGTCCACCAAAGGCACCTGTTGGCAGGCCGCCACCGATAAACTTGCCCAGTGTCGCCAGGTCAGGATTGAAATCCAGCATTGCCTGGACGCCCCCGGGACCGAGCCGGGCTGTCTTTACTTCGTCAAATATCAGCAGCGCGCCAATCTCTTCGGTCTTTTGCCTGAGCATGTTCAGGAATTGGCGGTTGCCCTGGATGTTTCCGCCAGCCCCGAGAATCGGTTCGACGATCACGCCCGCCAGCTCGTCGCCCGTTGCGTCGATCAGGGCCGACGTGCCCTCGGTGTCGTTGTAGTTCGCAAGGACAAATTCGAAAGGCGCGTTGAGCGCACATGGTCCACCCAGGAATTTGATGATGCCGCCGTGGTAACTGTCGTTGAAGGCGAGCAGTTTGTTGCGGCCGGTCACCACGCGTGCCGTGCTCAGCGCCATGAGGTTTGCTTCGGTGCCCGAGTTGCAGAATCTCACCTGGTCGACGGCCGGGAAACGCTCACACAGCAAGCCCGCCAATTCTCGCTCGTACTGCGTTGGTGCGCCCATCGCGACACCGTTGTCGAGGGCATCGTGAATCGCGGACTTGATGATCTCATTCGAGTGGCCGAACAGGGCCGCCGAATATTCACCCACAAGATCGAGATAGTGGTGGCCGTCCAGGTCGGTCAACTCCGCACCGTCTCCGCCGACCATGGTCAGTGGAAATGGATCGTAGTGCAGGACCGTGCGCGTGTTACCACCCGGCAGGTACCGGGCGGCCTTTTCGTCCGCGGCCTGGCTAAGAGGATTCGCAGCCGCAAAACGCGCGCGTGCGTCTTCAATTGCGTGCTTCAGAGGATTCATGTTGTTCAGCCTATGCGAGTGACTCAATTGCAAGGGCAATGCCTTGTCCTACGCCGATACACATCGTGCAAAGCGCCAGCTTGCCGTTTCCAGCCTGGAGTTGGTCCAGTGCGGTTATCGCAAGTCTGGCGCCGCTCATGCCGAGCGGGTGGCCCAGCGCGATCGCGCCCCCGCGCGTGTTGATTCTCGGGTCGTCATCGGCAAGACCGAGTTTCCTGGTGCAGGCGAGTGCCTGGGCTGAGAACGCCTCGTTCAACTCGAGAACATCAAAATCGTCCAGGCTCAGGTTCAGTCGTTGGAGTAACAGATTGGTCGCAGGAACCGGGCCGATGCCCATGATCCGAGGCGGGACTCCGGCGACGGCCATACCGAGGATGCGCGCCCTGGGCTCAAGCTTGTGACGCGCGGCACCTGCTTCCGAAGCCAGTAACAGGGCTGCGGCGCCATCGTTGATGCCCGACGCATTGCCGGCGGTCACCGTGCCGTTCGGGAACAGTGGCTTCAGTTGGGCCAGCTTTTCGATCGATGTTTCACGCGGGTGCTCGTCTTTATCGACGATCAGGGGATCCTTCTTCCGTTGCGGCACGCTGACCGGGATGATCTCCCTGGCCAGGCGGCCATCCTGCTGTGCGGCGGCGGTTTTTTCCTGGCTCCACAGTGCGAACTTGTCCTGGTCTTCACGACTGATCGACATTTCACTGGCCAGGTTTTCCGCCGTCTGTGGCATGACGTCCGTGCCGTACTCGCTGTCCAGCTTCTTGTTGATGAAGCGCCACCCCATCGTGGTGTCGTACATTTTCGGGGTCCGGCCGAAGGCACTTTCCGCTTTACCAATCACGAATGGCGAGCGGGACATGCTTTCGACGCCACCGGCAATCATCAAATCGCCTTCACCCGCCCGGATGGCATTGGCGCCGCTGCCTATGGCGTTCAGTCCGGAGCCCCAGAGTCGGTTGATCGTGCAGGCCGGCACCTCCTCGGACAAACCGCCCAACAGGCTGCTCATGCGTGCGACATTGCGGTTGTCCTCGCCGGCCTGGTTGGCGCAGCCGAGCAGGACATCGTCGACGGCGGCCCAATCGACGCCGGGATTGCGTTCCATGAGCGCCGCGATCGGCAGTGCCGCGAGGTCGTCGGTCCTGATCGATGAGAGTGCGCCGCCATAGCGGCCCACCGGTGTGCGGATGCCATCACAGATGAATACGTCAGTCATTGTTCGTGTCCTGTTCTCAAGGTACTTAAGCCGGCGGCGAAATAGATGTGCCGGTTTTCTGTTGCACTTCGTCGAACGTCACACCCGGCGCCAGTTCGACAACCTGGAATCCGTCCGGCGTGATATCGACGACGGCAAGGTCGGTGAATATGCGCGAAACGACACCGACACCGGTTACCGGATAGCTGCACTGCTCGATCAGCTTCGGCTCGCCGTTCCTGGTCGTGTGCTGAGTGATGACGAAGATATTCTTCACTCCCTGCACCAGGTCCATGGCACCACCGACCGCCGGGATGGCGTCAGGCGCTCCCGTGGACCAGTTGGCGATATCGCCATGCGCGGACACCTGCATCGTCCCGAGCACACAGACATCGATGTGGCCGCCGCGAATCATGCTGAAACTGTCGGCATGGTGGAAATACGACGCGCCGGGCAAGGCGGTAACGTATTTCTTGCCGGCGTTCATCAGGTCCAGATCGCGTTCGTCATCGTCAGGTGGCGGACCCATGCCGAGCATGCCGTTCTCGGTGTGGTAGATGAACTCGCGGCCTTCGGGTACGAATTTCGCGACCAGCTCCGGAATGCCAATGCCAAGATTGACGTAGGAGCCGTCCGGTATATCCTGCGCGGCCCTGGCGGCCATCTGTTCTCTTGTCCAGCCGGTGCTCATGGATAACTCCTTGCCGCTGCGATGAGGGTGTCCTCATGCACAGGATCGGTAACCTCGACGATTCGATTCACGAAAATTCCGGGTGTAACAACGTGTTCGGGATCGATGTCACCCCGGTCCACCAGTTTCTTTGTCTGTACGATCGTGGTCTTCGCGGCCATGCACATCAGCGGACTGAAGTTGCGAGCCGTCTTGTTGTAAGTCAGGTTGCCAAGTGTGTCCGCAACTTCGCACTTGATTATTGCAAAGTCGGCTTTGAGCCAGGGCTCCATGACATAGGGGCGGCCATTGAATTCGCGGGTCTCCTTGCCTTCGGCGAGGACCGTACCAACAGTCGTCGGTGTATAGAATGCGGGAACACCGGCGCCAGCAGCACGTATGCGTTCGGCGAGCGTGCCCTGAGGGACAATCTCGAGCTCAATCTTGCCCTCCTGGTACAGCTTCGGAAAAACCTTCGATTGGCTGGACCGTGGGAATGAGCAGATCATCTTTCTGACCTGTCGATTACCGATCAGGGCTGCGAGACCGACTTCGCCATTGCCCGTATTGTTGTTGATAACGGTGAGGTCTTTTGCACCATGGTCGATCAGGGCATGAATCAGCTCTATCGGGCTGCCTGAGGCACCAAAGCCGCCGATCATTACGGTGGCACCGTCCGGAATATCGGCAACAGCTTCTGCAACCGATGGACACATCTTGTTAATCACCTGCTACTCCCTTAACTCGTTCAGGCTTCCAGAAATGTTTCTGTCTCTTCCCAATGCGCTTCGATGCGATCGATGCGGTCGGTTGCGTCCTGGCGAAGATCACGCGCAACCTGCGCAACCAGCAATTCACACAACGTCACGGCCGGGATCGTACTGTCGAATGGACCAACCGCGGGCACCATGATCTGAATCCAGGTGTCAGCCAGTTCGACCAGCGGGGACAAGGCGCTGTCTGTAATTGCGA
>Ga0224508_10004456_pt1 | contig 11423 bp, 18 predicted proteins | sample SF_Jan12_sed_USG_4_FD_170157 | JGI IMG/M metagenome (GOLD analysis project Ga0224508, IMG submission 170157) | Sediment microbial communities from San Francisco Bay, California, United States - SF_Jan12_sed_USGS_21 | ecosystem: Environmental > Aquatic > Marine > Sediment | place: USA...
TCAATTTGACGCGAAACATGGATAGCGTGGTAGCCTCCTAAGTTACAGGTCGAGGGATCGAAGCCCTCCAAGCCCGTTTAATTTTAAAGTTCATGGAAATTTAAATACAAAGACAAATGGCTGTAGATATGAAAGTGGTTGTAATTTCTGGAAGTCCAAGAAAAAATGCCAATACACAAGTGATAATGAAATATGTTTATGACTATGCTAAATCAAAAAATCAAGATACAAAATTAATCAATCTTTCTGAAGGTAAGATTGAATGCTATAGAGGACCAGATGAAGAATATAATGAAGCTACAAAAACTGCAGGAAAAGACATCATGGATGCAGATGTGTGGTTAATTGGTTCACCAATCTATAATTCATTTTTTAGTTCAGCATTAAAAAATCTGTTTGAATACGTCAATTATAAAAAAACTGCAGGAAAGGTTGCAGGAATTACAATTTTAGCTTCTGGAAATATCGGTTTTATCAATGTTCAGACATTAATTACACAACTGCTATCATATTTCAGAGTAGTGACAAATCCAAAAGCTGTGTTTCTGACCACAGAATCTATAACTAAAAATACTATTTCAGATGTAGATGGACAAAATAGACTAAAAGAAATGATAGATGAGACTTTAGAAATTGCTTCTAAATTACATCAAGATTAGTATGTAGATAAACCACTTTGAAGATTTTCACAGTATAACTACCATCAAAAATAGCTTCAGTTTGACCTTCATTGGAATTCAATACTCTGAATTTATACTCATAAGAACCGTCATCATTTACAATGGTTTGAGCAAAGTGTACTGCACCATAATTGTTTCCTAAAATAGATTCGTCATTATCAAAAATCTGGATTATTACGGGATAATCAGGAACATGGTTCTGAATTGTTCCTTCAACAAATCCCCATGGAAGTTTATTATCGTCAGAGATATTCATTTGAATGATTGATTTTTTAATCCCCATAGAATTATTTATTGGAATTATTTCAGTTTGAGAATCAAACGGTTCTGCAAATGAATTTGTGTTAGAAAGTCCACTAATTAACAAACTAGCTGCAATTATGCTTGCAAAGATTATAGTTTTAGACATTATATAATAACTCCAAAGTTAGGATAAAAGATTTGTTCCAATTCATTTATGTTCAAAGTGTAAAAGTCAAATATTAACATGACGTAGAAGTTACACTATTGAGTTTGAAAAAGGATCCGACTGAATTGTGTTCATGTAAATGCCATTTTGGTGGTGCAGTTAGTTGTCCCAGCTGTAAGAATAATCATGGTGTAGTATGTTGCCATTGTAAGGATTAGATTTATTTATTTAGAATTTCTTTTAGAAGATAGCATTTTTAGATTAGCCAATTCAGTTTTTAGTGATTCAATCTGAACAAGAGTTTGTAGGTTAGAAATTTCTTGATTTAATCTTTCAATTTCACTATCTTTTAGTTTTACAGATTCTTTTAGATTGTTTAATTCTGTAGATAATTCATTTTGAATTTGTTTAATTTCTGAGACACTTACTTGACTACCTGTGGTTGTAGTTTGAATGGTTTGTGAATTACTCAAGCTTTTTTTTTCACTGTGAGCATGAGATGGTGCATGTTTGTGCATATAATCAGTGCTTTTCTGAGATATCCAGCATGTAAATGTTAGAAACCATGTAATAGGAACTGCCATGATAAATACGAAATGTAGTATTGGCGCAAAGTCAACAAAGTATGGCCAGAGTCCAGTAAGGATTACAGCAAAAACTCCAGTTACTACTGTGGCTAAGTGATTGCCCAGATATCCCATGATTATTTGAAAAATTCATTATTTATAATAGTAATGCTGAAAACCAGGATATAATATAATTAAAAAGAAAAAAGAGGCTGAATTTATTCGTCTTCTTCGGAGATAACGGTTGTTTTAGGCATATCAGACTGTAAGATTTGGATCTTTTGTAATAGTTCAGTTCTCAGATCTCTTGCAACTCTTCTTACAGTTGGTCTTGGAACGCCAAGTTCATCAACTACTTTGGTGTAGATATCCTGCTTGTCAGTTACCCCCTTGTCAAGATAAGAATTAATCGCTTCTTTAATTATCGTGCTTTGGTTTGTACGATTCAACGAATTGTAAGCTTTGATTGTTCTATATAACACTATAACTTTTTGAATTTCAAAATTGTCATATCTAACAAATTTAGATTTTTTACTTTAGAAAAAAATAAAAATTCTCAGTCTTCAATAAGTTTACCAACGAAAAACGTACTGATAGTAATAGATTTTTTCAAAAGACTTAAGGTATCTATAAGAATTTTCAAAGTGATTTTCGCAAAAGACTCTTATGATATAATAGTAAAACAAGTTTTGTGAGTACAGTAAATATTGAAACTAATTTTGGAAAGATTTCATTTAAACTTCTATCTGAATTAGCTCCTGAGACTGTTAGAAATTTTGAAAAATTATCTAGAGATGGATTTTATGATGGTACTCTTTTTCATAGAGTTATTCCTGGATTTATGATTCAAGGAGGTGATCCAAATACAAAAACAGATAACAAAAGTTCATGGGGAATGGGGGGACCAGGATATAATATCAAAGCTGAATTTAATTCAAGATCTCATTTACGAGGTATAGTTTCTATGGCTAGATCACAAGATCCAGATAGTGCAGGTTCACAATTTTTCATAGTGACATCTGACAGCACATTCCTTGATAGACAATATACTGTATTTGGTGAAGTGACTGAAGGAATGGATGTTGCAGACAAAATTGTAAATCTTGAAAGAGATGGTAATGACTGTCCTTTAGAAAAAATACAAATGCTTCATGTAACCGTGGAATAGATGAATACAAAAATTTTTGCTAGTTTTTTAATACTGATTTTGATTTTAGTCATTCCCTCAACAAGTGCTCAAGAAATCAATATTGCAGCAAAAGCAGGACAAAAATCAGTTGAAGTAACAATTGGTGATGATGGAGATATTCATGTCAAGCATGTTGTGAGTTATTCCAATTCTCCAAAACAAATGGATCTGATTGATGGGACGATTCAAAATCTAACTATCACAGATGAAGAAGGCGAAGAGCAAGTCTTGACAATAATTGGTGAAAATGATGCAGTGATGATTTCTCCATCACGAACTGATTCTATTATAGAATATGATTTAGAGGATGTTATGTTTATAAAAGATGATTATTGGACTTTAGATTTCTTATATCTAGAAACGACAACTTTTTTAATTTCCAAAAAAGTGGATTTAATTTTTGTAAATGGTATGCCAGTAGAAATGAATGATAAAAAAGGATTTGCTTGTCATGGTTGCCAAATGATTTTAGAGTATTCTTTAAATGAACCAAAAGTTTTGAAAAATGTCAAATGGGAAGACAAAGAATTTATCGTAGTAATAAAAACACATGCGGAGATAAACGGAATTAATTTTGAACAATCAACAAAAAGTATAGCTTTAGATGTATTAGAAGAAAACAAGTTTGTCACCATAATAATTCCATTAGAATTGTTATGGGAACCATATACAGTATTTCTTGAGGATGAAAAAATTAAGGTCCATAAATATATGAATAACGGAACTCATGTTTGGCTTAACATGAGACCTGAAACTTCAGGAGAAATTGTAATTATTGGAACCACTGTAGTTCCTGAATTTCCAATTATTGCTCCTTTAGCAATAGGGTTCTTGATGATTCTTGTTGTACCATTAATACAAAAATTCAATCTCCGCTAGAACCACAAGTACAAAAACCATATTCATCAACTCGAACATTACATACAGGACATTTTTCGCCATAATCTACTTCCCACGGTTCTTTTCCAAAAAGCTTGAAATGATCATCAATTTCTAAAGGAATCTCCCTTTTCTTTTCCAATGATTTGTATAGATGTTGCAACTATACATACATTATCGGAAAATAATCATGAAAATTGAATGTGGTTGTCATTGCATAAAGTGTAAAAGTACAGATCTTGAATCAGATAGAATTGGACAAGTTGAGAAAGATGGATATTTTGACATGCATCATACATGTAAACGGTGCAATACACATTTTGATCATTTAGATGGTGAAATTTTTTCTAATTGTAAAAAATGTAATTATTATTAATTAGCTACTAATTGTTCTTGAGTAAAATAATGAGTTCTATCATCATTAGAGTTTTTCATGATTTCTTTTTTTGAGGCCATTTTTGCTAAAGTCTTTGATACATCTAATGGACCTGCAGCCCAACCACATTCTCTAAGTTGTTGTACAGTTTCAGTAACGGTTCTTGGGGAATCAAAGAATTTACTTGTTTCTAAAATTCGTAATTTTGATTTAATTTCATGAGAAGCAATGTATTTTGGTTCATTAAATTCTGGTTCGTATGCTTCAGCATCATCTAGATATTCTAAACCAAATTGAGCTGGATGTTCAACTTCAGTTGGTTTTTCAGTAGATTCAGTTTCATATACAATTTTTGCTTGATTTTCTGGTAAATAATGTGAAATATTGTCAATAATCTCACCTAATGTTTGATTATCAACATAGAAATCTCTAGAGTCAATCTCAATTTCATTTTCCCCTATCTTGAGTTTAATTCTAGCCAATGACAAATAATCATATAATTTTGATTTATTCTGTTAGCTCTAAGGAGATTTAAGATTAGATCAAAACTTTTACACACTTTATTGGGATTTTTTTCCTTTTGAGTTAAAATGTAATTTTGTAAGAATCAATCATGGAGTCATCTAAAAAAGGTGGTATAATTGTTCTATTTGTATTAGGTATGAGTATTTTTGGTTATTCACAATATGCATCCGCGTCACAGATAGAAGTCAGTATTATTCAGAGTGAATTATTAAATGAGAATGAAAAGGGTTCATATTATAATGTAGAATTACGATTTGAAAATCCTTCATTATTAATACTGACTGCAGGTCAAACTGAATTTTTTGTAATTTCTAATGATGAAATGGTTGGCAAAGGGCAGTTAGAACCATTTACGTTACAACCATTAGATAGTAGTTATGTTAAAGGTACTTTTCATACAGACTCTAATACCACTGAGGAATCTCAATCTGTAAAGATTACCGGAGTAACAAAATATGATGTATTTGTTACGTCTATCGATGTTCCATTTGTATATTATCCAACAGAAGAACAGGCAAGAGAATTTATACATTAAGATTAATTTCTTTGTAAATGCTTACTGTTTTTGGTTCTACAGCATTAGATACTATTAGAACCCCAAAAAAAACATTAAAGAATGTTTTAGGAGGTGCAGCAACTTTTGCAGCAATTTCAGCAAGTAATTTTGTAGATACAGGACTAATTGCAGTAGTTGGAAAAGATTTTCCAAAACAACATCATAAGATTTTATCTAAATATCTTGATTTACAAGGTTTGACTATCAAAAATGGTAAAACATTTCGTTATGATGGACGTTATGATGACACGTTAAGTACCAGATCAACTTTAAAAACTGAATTAAATGTACTTGCAGATTTTAAAGCAACAGTACCTGAAGCTTATAGAAAGTCTCAATTTGTATATCTAGCAAATAATGATCCTGAACAGAATACATTGTTAATCAAAGAATTTGATAAGGTAAAATTTTCTATGTGTGATACTATAGATTTTTGGATATCTACTAAACGAGAGGCAGTGATTAAAATGATAAAAGCTGTTGATGCAGTTGTAATTAATGATGAAGAGGCTAAACTCCTTACGAAAGAATTCAATCTAATTAAATGCGCAAAAAAAATGATGCAGTGGGGAGCAAAATATGTAATAATCAAGAAAGGAGAACATGGTTCTTTAATGTTTTATGATGATGTAATTTTTCCAACAGCAGGTTTCTCGCTAGAAGATGTAGTTGATCCTACAGGTGCAGGAGACTCTTTTGCAGGTGCAATGATAGGATATTTGGCAAGCAAGAAATCAACCAGTATATCTGAGATTAAAAAAGCAGTTGTTTATGGAAATGTTTTGGGATCTTTTGCAGTAGAAAGATATGGATTAGACGGATTACTAAAAATCAAAAATGGCGATATAGCAAAACGAGTCAAGACATATGAGAGAATGATTAGATTCTAAAAAGAGTTAAGTTCAATTATTTCTTAAATTAATTTATCATTGTTACAAGAAATGTCTGAAAAAGATAAAGATAGATTAGAGACAATATTCAAACTTCAAAAAGGTCTATCTGACATGATGAATCTAGATAGATATCCAAAAGATTCTGAAGGAAGAATTTCTGCTCTATGTACTGCAATCATGCATGAAGCAGTAGAACTACAAAGGACAACAAATTGGAAATGGTGGAAGACACCGGTTGAGTTTAATGAAGCTGAAGCAAAAGAAGAATTAATTGATATTTGGCATTTTGTTGTTCAGGCATCTTTAGAGCTAAATCTCACTCCAGATGATATTTTAAATGAATACAAAAAGAAAAATGAAATTAATAGGGAACGACAGAGAAATGGATATTAGCAAATTCTAGTTTTCTTCAAAATTGTTTCATAATTAGTTTCGTTGATTAAATTTACAAGATGCACATTGTTTTGAAAATAGTGTATTTGAGATTTTGAAATAGTAAGATATGGATCTGGACTAGTTGAATTGATTATTCTTTGATTTTTATCAATTCCATTTTTGTGTAGTTGAAATAAAGAATGGCCAGCTTTATGTCCCCAGACTTCTTTTCCACAAACTATGATAGTGTTAATTTTTTGATTTTTATTCACATGTTCTATGATTGAATCAATCCCTTTATTTTCAGAAAGTAGTCTTCCTACTATTGAGATATGGTTTAGAATTTCAGAATTTGCAAAGTTTTTGAGTAAATCTATGCTTGAAAGTGTACAGACTGCTATTGATGAATTAGGATTACCAGCATAATATTCTTCGTGAATTGGCAAAATGACTTTACAAAGTTTGCCAATTGCCTCTCCTATAACATTCACAGTATTTCACGCATAGTTTTGGCGATAAATTCAATATTTTTTTGACTTACTTTTGGGTGAATTGGTAAAGAAACAACATGTGAAGCAGCCCAATCAGTAACTGGAAGTTTAGTTGTTAGTTTGTAAAATGGAGTTTTATGAATTGGCGTAGGGTAATAAGATACGGCACCTATTCCTTTTTCATTTAATTTTCTCAAAAGTTTATCACGTTTTTCAGTTGCAATAGTATAAAGATACCAGTTAACATTTTCATTTTTTCTTTGGTGGGGAAGTACCACTTTAAGATCAGAAAGTAATTTTGATAATAATTCAGCGTTTTTTTTTCTAGATTTTAAAAAATTTGGTAATTTTTTCATTTGAACAGTTGCAATTGCAGCACTGATTTCAGGCAATCGTAAGTTTAAGCCAAATATCCTAGTATCATATCCATGGATCATTCCATGATTTCTAATCATCAATAATTTATCTCTGAGTTTTTTACTGTTTGTTACAATAAAACCACCTTCACCAGCAGTCATTACCTTTGCAGGGTACATACTATAACATCCCATTTCAAAGAAAGTACCAGTATATTTTCCTTTGTAGATACTACCTAAAGACTGTGCAGAATCTTCAATGATGGGAAGATTATGTTTTTTAGCAATTTCAGAAAGTTTCTCCATATGTGCCACATTTCCATAAAGATGAACTGGGATAATAGCACGGGTTTTTTTTGTAATCTTTTTTTGTAGATCATCTGGATCTATTGTATAATTTTCTTTAAGAATGTCAACAAAAATGGGTTTTGCGCCAGTAGAAACAACTGCATTTGCAGTTGCAACAAAAGTAAATGACGGAACTAAAACTTCATCGCCTGTTTTGATATCTAATGCATAAAGAGCAGCTTGTAAAGCAGCCGTACCAGAATTAACTGCAACAGCATATTTCGATTTTACAAAAGAGGCGGCCGACTTTTCAAAATCTTGAACATATTTGCCTCCTTGGTTAGTCGATGAGGTTAAAGTGGCATTTTTAAGAACAGATGTAACTGCAGTAATCTCTTCTTTGCTTATTATAGGAATGTTAATTGCAATTTTCAATAGTAATTCTGTTTATAACTAGTCTATAAATTTCATCAAAGAAACATGAATTTTTATATTTCAAAATTGGGCAAACGGCATTATGAAATCACGTCATCTTGAGAAAACAGATTCAGGTTACAAAGTTTATCTGTATATTTTCTATATTTGTGGTTTCATTATGCTATCATCACTAGTTTTTGGGGTGTATGTAACTATGATAGAATGGATAGAAAATGGAATTTATGTAATGGGAGAAGCAATTCATAATACAACCATTCCTTTCGAAAATTTTGCTAGAGTATCAACTTGGATATTTTTTTCTACAATAATTGGGTGGTATTGTGTTTCAAGAATTGGTTGGAAAAGAACTGCTGGTAACAAAATTATCGGTACAAAGATGGCATTGCTTCAGTTAATGTTACTAGGATTTTCAATCATCTCACTCTATGAAGTATTATATAATTTTACAGTGTTAAATGCACAAATGACTGCAGGAATTATCGATGGTGTAGTTCCAGATATTGATAGGTTATCAGTGGCTTATCCAGATCCGGACAGACCATGGAATTTAATTTTTGCAACTAAAGTATTTCTTGCATCTTTTATCATCAGTACTCATGCATTTTATCTTAGCATAAAACCTAGAAAAAGCTTAGATGAATCAGAAATGTAGATAGACTTTATGTTTTTGGACTAATTATACATAAAAACTATTTTTAGTATGTAGAAATACTTTCAGCATGGGACTATTTGGATCTAATAAAAATGAATTAAAATGCAAAAAATGTGGAACAGTTCTTTCTGATTCTGAAAGATTAAAGAAACATCAGGAAAAAGCGCACAGTAAGAAAAAAGAGAAATGTAGAGTTTGTGGAACTGAATTTGATACTTCTGATGATTTAAGAAAACACAAGAAAAATTGTAAGTAAAAAGTTATTCTGATAAACCAGACTCATATTTTGATGGTCTTTTAAGTGCTTTTTCAATTGTTTCCAAGTTTATAATTTCATTTTTTGAATTTATTGAAAGAGTTTTGATCATTTCTGGACCTAGTTGAACTGATTGTTCTGGTAATGTTTCTAAAAATTTTTCAAGTCCTTTTTTATAATTATTAATTAATTCTAATCCTTCTTCAAGAGTCATAAACATTGTAAACATATCTTCTATTCAAAGCTTTCAAATTCAACCAATAGTTTTTGAATAACTTTATACGTTTACATCTCAAAAGTTGTTTTGATTTGGATATAGCAGAAAAAGTGGATTTAATTGAAAGACCACCAACTGAAGAAGTGGTAACACATGATGAATTAATTGAATTGTTCAAAACAAATTCATCACCTAAACATTATATTGGTTTAGAAATTTCTGGTTTCTTGCATCTTGGTAGTTTAATTAGTACAGGTTTCAAAATTAACGATTTTGTGAAAGCAGGTGTCAAATGTACAGTTTTTCTTGCAGATTGGCATACTCTAATTAATGACAAACTAGGTGGGGATTGGGAGACCATATCAAAAGTTTCAAAATATTATAGGGATGCTTTCAAGCTAGTTTGTCCAGACGCAGAAATTGTTTTAGGATCAAAATTGTATGAAGAAGAAAAAGGATATTGGTCTGAGCTTGTTAAATTTACAAAACATATGTCAATTGCTAGAACAATGAGAACTCTTACAATAATGGGGCGTTCTGAAGATGATAAAAAAATCGATATAGCAAAATTGCTCTATCCAGCAATGCAAGCAGTTGATATTCATTCTTTGGGGGTAGATATTGCTCATGCTGGAATGGATCAAAGAAAGATCCACATGTTGGTAAGAGAGATTTTTCCTAAAATGAAATGGAAAGTTCCTGTGGCTATTCACCATAAGCTATTACCAGGACTTTCAAAACCTACAGATACCAATAATTTGCAAATATTGGGTAAGATGAGCAAATCAGATCCAAATTCGGGTATCTTTATTCATAATACAGATGATGAAATAAAGAAAAAAATTAGTAAATCATGGTGTGAGGAAGCAAATACTCAAAACAATCCATTATTAGAGATTGCAAGAACAGTAATCTTTCATGAGTTTAATGAAATGTGTGTGGAAAGGCCTGAAAAGTTTGGTGGTAATGTATCATACTTTGATTATAAACAATTGGAGATAGATTTTGCTGAAAAGAAATTACATCCAGGAGATTTAAAACAGACAGTTGGGGATTATTTGGTAAAAATAATTTCTCCTATAAGAGAGAAACTAAATCTAAGTGAAGAAGTAAATGAGGCAATCAAGAAAAGCTATTAGAATTTAAGATCAGGATTAGTTTGTTCTTCTAAATTGTATTTTGATTTGTATCCTCTTGGATTTATCATCAAATCTTTGTAAGTATATGTTGATGAATTTCCAATAATCACAGTAGTAATCATGCCTAATTTGTCTGAATGGTTAGGTAAATTTTCTAAATTAGTCATAACAATTGTTTCAGATTCTCTAAATGCTCCCTTGATAATTGCAACAGGAGTTGTAGGTTTTCTATATTTTAGAAGAACTTTTCTTGTATCTTGTAACTGATGAATTCTTTTCTTGCTAGCAGGATTGTAAATGACAATTACAAAATCACCTTGTGCTGCAGCTTCAACTCTTTTCTCAATAATTTCCCATGGAACTAACAAATCACTCATACTAACAACTGCAAAATCAGTCATCAGTGGTGAACCAATAATGGATGCACATGAATTAAGTGCAGATACACCTGGAATAATCTCAACTTGGAGACCATCTTTAGGATTCCAACCAGTCTCAGCAAGTGTCTCGTAAATTAATCCAGCCATACCGTAAATTCCAGGATCCCCACTTGATACAAGTGAGACAACTTTTCCAGAATTTGCAAGGTCAATGCATTGATGAGCTCTTTCAACTTCTTGTGTCATTGCATAACGATAAACTGTTTTGCCTTCAATTAGATCTTGAACTAGATTTACATAAGTTTCATATCCAACGATTGTATCACTTTCACCAATCACTTCTTTTGCTCTAAATGTCATATGGTCATGATGGCCAGGACCAACGCCAACAATGTAGAGTTTACCAATCAATTTTAAAATAAATTTTTTGTCAAGTAATTTATCCCTTTAGTGAAATTTCTATTGAAATGGATCTATGAAAGGACAATTAACTATATGATCATTGTTAGTTGGTCGAGCAATACTAACAGATAACAAGTCATCTGCATGAAATGAGTCAATATCTGACTTTGTCTCCAGAATTTCTGCTGATTCTGCATCATTCCATTCAACTAGATAAATTCTCCACATTGGACTATAATTTGCATCATCAAGTGAGGCTCCAGCAATTCCTGGTTGGAATCCTAATGGACCAGATCCTTTAATTCCATTTTTGAATTGGAAAAGATCAACTGCACCTGAATGAGCAATTAGATTTG
>Ga0224508_10004457_pt1 | contig 11423 bp, 7 predicted proteins | sample SF_Jan12_sed_USG_4_FD_170157 | JGI IMG/M metagenome (GOLD analysis project Ga0224508, IMG submission 170157) | Sediment microbial communities from San Francisco Bay, California, United States - SF_Jan12_sed_USGS_21 | ecosystem: Environmental > Aquatic > Marine > Sediment | place: USA: California...
CACATTATATGGCTGCTGATCCAAAGAGGGACGCATGACAAACCGCGATGCCTTATGTCAAGAACTCATGGCGCTGCACCGGCACGGCGGGGATCAGCATACAGCACAACAGAGGAGCGCCCGCCCTGCCTGGAGCCACAAAATAGGATGGGGCATTGTATTGCTGATCAGTCTCGTTACCATGCAACCGGCATGGGCAGCCAAATGCTTATTCATCTCGTCATACCACCGGGGGTACGCCTGGTCCGACGGGGTTGAGCAAGGCGTTCGAGCCGGCTTAGGCAAGCACTGCACACTCAAGCAATTCGATATGGATACCAAGCGGCACAAAGATATCGCATCCATCCAACAAAAGGCATTAGAAGCTAGAATCCTGATCGAATTCTGGCAGCCGGATGTGGTGATTACGGCAGACGACAACGCGGCCAAATACATCATCCAACCCTTTTACAAAGACCATGCGATTCCGTTTGTCTTTTGTGGCATTAACTGGACTGTCAAAGAATACGGATTTCCCTACAGCAACGTCACCGGCATGATCGAAGTGGCCCCGATCCATCCGCTATTTGAAAAAGCGAAGGCGTTGCTACCCAAGCACGAAAAAGGATTTTATTTGGGGGCGAACACCCTCACCGAACACAAAAATTTGACGCGCTTTGAACAAACAGCGGCACGCCACGACGTGCGGTTGACCTACCGCCTAGTGAGTACGCAGACCGAATGGTTAGAAGCCTTCTATGAAGCTCAACAATATGACTTTGTCATTTTGGGCAGCAACTCAGGCATCAACGATTGGGATGCAGAAGAGATGAATGAAATCGTGCCGCGGCTATCACAGCGCCTGAGCCTCACCAACCATGGCTGGATGATGTCCTACGCCATGCTAGGGCTGACCAAAGTTCCCGAAGAACATGGCGAATGGGCAGCCAAAACAGCACTCTACATTTTAGACGGCATTCCCCCTTCTCGTATCCCCATCGTGCCGAACCGCAAATGGGATATCTGGCTCAATACCCCGCTTTTAGACGCCGCCGGGATCCAGTTACCCAAAAAAATCTTGCAAAAAGGCAAAAAGGTCTATTAACCGTGCACGAGCCGAAGAAACGACGGATGTTTAGCCGCCGCGAACTAGTGCTCTACTGGATCGCAGGTGTACTCGTGTGCGCGTTTTCCGTTTTCCTGGTCGTCTGGCTCAATGTCTCACAAGCCGAACGGGATTTCGAGCGACAAGCCGCCACCGTACAAGAAACCATTGCACAACGCCTCGGCAGCCTCGACGCCGTTCTGGTCTCCCTGGTCGGACTGCACCAGGCTAGCGATGCGTTAAGTCAGGCACAATTCACTGCCTTTACACAAGAACTCCTGGGCTCTTATGCCTATATCGGATCGATCGCGTATCTCAAGAAAATCACGCACGCAGAACTCCCGGCATTTATCCAAGAGCGGCGCGATTTGGGATTCCCGCAGTTCGAGGTTACCATGCGCCGCGAAAACGGACAGCTCACTACCGTCACCCCGCGCCCTTTTTACACGCCGGTGAGTGCCTTGGAACCTTTAGACCCTCGATCGGCACGCTTTCTCGGCTATGATGTCTATTCCGACCCTCCCCTGGCTACGGCGGCTCAACAGGCGGTGATATCCGGTCAGATTGCCGCCTCGCGACCCACCGATTTATTTCATGGCGATCGCGGCATCACCGTCTATAAAGCGGTCTACCAAGGACGATACGCCCCCCAAAGCCCGGAGCGGCGAAAGGCACTTTTGGAAGGTGTGATGGCTTTGGAACTGCCCGGCGACCAGGTCGATGAGATTGCCCATACGTACCCGGATTATGACATCGCCTTGTTTCACGAGCACTTCTCTCAGGACGACTTCCGAGGTCGTCTCTACCGGCAGGAACGCATCGAGCCCCCGGATCTAGTGCTGCCCTGGTGGCCCCCGTTTATTTACCGGCGCACTCTCATGACCTACGGGCAACCCCTCGTCTTATTGGTCACGCAGCGCGTGGGTATCGATATCATTCGAGGCTGGCATCTCGTCCTCGCCGTGACTGTGCCGCTCTTTTTCCTCATTCTGCTATTCTGGGCGTTACGCAACCGCCGGATCGCCCATATCGCAGCCCTCAAAGCCCAACTGGCCATTATCGAAGAAGAAAAGCGCTTCAAAGACTTTGCTGAAACGGCCGCGGATTGGTTCTGGGAACTCGATGCCGACCTGCGCTTTACCTACCTATCCGAACATTCACGGAAGATGACCGGTGTCAGCCCTGACGAATTAATCGGTTCAACCTGGCAAGAAGCACTCGCAGCTCGGGCGCCTGAGGCGGAGACACCGGCCCACTATTTTCAGCTTTTGGACTCTCGGCAGCCGTTCCGAGATGCCGAGTTCGCCTGGCTTTGCCCGGACGGGACCAGCGTTATTCTGCGTAATAGCGGCAAACTCAGTATCGACGAAAACGGCACGTGCCAAGGCTATCGCGGCACGACGACGGACGTGACGGAATACAAGCAAGCAGAAGAAGCGCTGCGGGAAGCCAAAGAAGCAGCCGAGGACGCCGCCCAAGCCAAAAGCACTTTTTTAGCCACGGTAAGTCACGAGATTCGTACGCCCATGAATGGGGTCATCGGCATGACGGGCTTGCTTATGGATACCGACTTGGACCCCGAACAGTGGGAGTATGTCGACACCATCCGGCGCTCGGGCGATGTCTTGCTCACTCTGATTAACGAACTCCTGGATTTTTCCAAGATTGAAGCGGGCAAACTCGATCTGGAAATCATCGATTTCGGTCTCCCGACCGCTGTGGAGGATGTGCTCGAATTACTCACGGAACAAGCCGCTGCCAAAAATCTGGAGCTGGCGTGTTTAATCCCGCCGCAGATACCCGCCTGGGTACAAGGCGACCCGGGACGCCTGCGGCAAATTCTCACCAATCTGGTCGGGAATGCCTTGAAATTTACGGAATCGGGTGAAGTCGCCGTGCGACTCTCCTGCGTGGAAGATAGCGCTACTGAGATTGTGCTCCGATTCGAAGTCGCGGATACCGGCATCGGCATCTCGCCCGATGTACAAACTCGGCTGTTTCAGGCGTTCTCTCAGGCCGACGCCTCAACCACTCGCAAATACGGCGGCACCGGATTGGGTCTGGCCATTTCTCAACGACTAACCCACATACTAGGTGGCGAAATCGGCGTTGAAAGCGAAGCCGGCCGCGGCAGTACCTTCTGGTTTACAGCACGGCTGGCGAAGGCGTCAACGCCAGCTCCCCCACCCAATATAGATGCCAGTGTGCAAGGGTGTAAAGTGTTGTGTGTAGACGATAACGACACCAACCGCCTAAACCTCGCCCTCCAGTTGGACAGTTGGAGTATGAAAGTCGACTGTGCCGACAACGGCATCAGCGCTCTGGCGCAATTACAAGCCGCGCAGCGCCACGGATCGCCATACAACCTGGCGCTCCTAGACATGCACATGCCCCACATGACGGGATTGGAACTGGCCCATGAAATCAAATCGGACCCGGCCTTGGCGGACGTCCGGCTCATCTTCATGGGCGCAGTTGGGCAACGCAATCTCAGCAACACCCTCGCCAATCCCCGCATTGCCGCCACCTTGACCAAGCCCATACGCCAGTCCCAACTCTATGACAGCATCGTTACCGCACTAGGCACGTCCGCTGAACTCAGGCTGATGAAACAGCGTCAGCAGCAAAAGAACAACATCCCTCCCGATTTGCAGGCCAAGGTCTTACTGGCGGAAGACAGCATCGTGAATCAAAAGGTGGCAGTGCGCATGCTTGAAAAACTGGGATGCCGCATCGACACCGTGGCAAACGGCCGTGAAGCGGTCGAAGCAGTCACCAACATCGTCTACGATCTCCTCTTTATGGATTGCCGCATGCCGGAGATGGATGGCTACGATGCAACCGCCGCCATCCGCACACACGAAGCCGCCACCGGCGACCATATTCCCATTATTGCCATGACAGCAAATGCGATGCGGGAAGATCGAGAACAATGTCTGCAAGCCGGCATGGATGATTATGTAAGCAAACCCGTAACGGCTGAAAAACTGCATTCTATCCTGATGAAATGGACCCAGCCACTGGCGGATGCTTCCATGAGCGAAGACGAGGCAGTTCCTCACAACGCCTCAATTCCTAGCGAAGCATAGAAAGGCTCCCTGATGTCACAAAACCCCCTGAAACTCCATATCGACCCTACACCGGCAAAGAGCGCACACGAGACCACCAACGATCAAGCAGCTTGGCATTCCACTCGTCTATCGCCCGCCGACTGGCTCGTGCCGTTTCCTGAGGCGTGCATCTCCGAATTGGACAACGTGATTCAGGCGCTCCGAAGCTACCCTCAGCCCATCACCCATCTCAGACCCGGCATGCTATCGCTCACGGCTTGCACCCGCGTGATGTCACAAGTGCAGCACAAAATCGAGCACCAAACCGGGCTGGCCGTGGTGGACCGGATTCCCGTGGAACGCTATAGCCTGGAAGAAAACAAAGCCATCGGCTGGCTCCTCGGCCAGATGCTCGGACAGGTCATCAACCAAAAATGGAACGGCGCATTGCTCTACGACGTTATGGATTCAGGCAAACCATTGGGATACGGCGTGCGGCGCTCCGTCACCAATCTGGCACAGCCGTTTCATACCGATGGCGCATGGCTGTGGAGCCCGCCGGAATACGTGGGGCTGTTCTGCTTACAACCGGCGGCAAAAGGCGGCTTAAGCCGCTTTGCCAGCCTTCAGACCGTACATCAGGCGCTCCAGCAACATCACCCCGAACTGCTGGCGCGGCTCTACCAACCGTTCTATTGGGATTGCCAGGCCGAACACAGTCCGAATGATACCCCCTACAGGCGGCATCCCGTCTATACCCATGACGGCACGGCCCTCGTGACCCGATATTATGACAATTACATCTACAACGGATACAACCTTGCCGGGGAATCGCTCGATAGCCAGGGGCAAGAGGCGCTTAAGGTGATGCGCAGCCTCGTAGAAGCACCGGATCACTGGGTAGAATTTCGCATCGAAAAAGGTCAATTCCAGTACCTGAACAATCGCCAATTTGCTCACGCCCGCACCGAATTCAGCGATTCCGAGAACTCCCAAAAGCGTCATCTGTTGCGCCTGTGGAACCGCAACCAGAGCACATCGCACCTCGATGGACCGATCGAGCCGTGAGTGCACTGCGACCAGTGTGTATGCAGGCAGCGTCAGCTAACGTTCGTTACTGACGCCAAGACATGGAGAAGGTATGGCTCCCGTGGACCTGCAAACAGGTATTTATACCGGCTTTGTCATCTTCATTGCGTATCTGGTGAGGGGCGTGGCCGGCTTTGGGTCGGGCTTAATTTCCGTCCCACTACTCGCCCTGCAGTTCCCGCTCACCGTCGTCGTTCCGGTGATAGTGCTGCTAGATTATCTCGGCTCCGCAAGCCAGGGCATTAAAAACCGCGAATATATCGCGTGGCAGGAACAACTTCCCCTCATTCCCTTTACCCTGTTAGGCGTGGGTGAAGGGATTTTCCTGCTCACCGCCGTGACCGCGGTCGTACTGGGCAAGGCGCTGGGAGGATTTATCATCGCCTACGCCATCTACCAACTCCTGCCCCTGCCTGCCCTACACGGCTCTCGGCTTCTCGCCATCCCCTATGGCCTGTTAGGTGGCTTCATGGGCACCCTTTTTGGAACCGGCGGGCCATTCTATGTCATTTATTTCAATTTGCGAAACCTGCCGAAACATTCGTTCCGCGCCACATTTGCCACCAACTTTCTGATCGATGGCGCCATTCGCATCACCGCCTATGCTACCATCGGCTTTTTTCAACGCGACGTCCTTATCTTTCTACTCACCGCTTTGCCAATCGCCGCCGCCGGGCTCTATCTCGGAGGCCGTATCCATCTCGATTTATCCCGTGAGTCTTTCGTTCGCTTCATCAGCATCCTGCTCCTCGCCAGCGGCACCGTGTTGTTGCTGAAAACCTAACTAAGAAACCGCCTCACCCAGCCCGCCCAACACCTCCACTGTCGGGACCTATACTGCGACCCAAACCGCCGATCAGGAAACCGGGAGGTCAACGAGTAGCTGGTGGTAGTGGCTTAATGCGCTTATCTGTCGTCAATCGCTCTCCACTCATTCTTCAACAAGAGCCCGTTCGCGAGTGCGAACAGGCCACCTCCAATTCTCCTCCTTTATATACCTCAATCCAGCCTGATTCAATGCGACGTATTTAATTTAGAATCTACAACTTATCCTGATTCATAATATACAGGCAAATTTATAAGTGTCTAACGTTGACAAAACGAATTTCCGATAAGACCTGCGAGTAATCTCGGCATGTAAATCAAGAGATTATATATCGATTTACAGACTTAACGGGGCTAGTATGAATAGGATTTTTTGGTTATTATCACGCCGTATTGTATACGCACTTGTCGGCATATTCTGCTTGACTTCCCTGTATCCCACTGTCATAGCAACCGCCGCCAAACGCGGCGACCCCACAGACCCAATGGGCGGAACCTATCGGCGCCCCCTACGCGATGATCCATCCACCCTCGATCCGGGTCGGGCCTCAGATATCTATTCTTATACGGTAGTCAACCAGCTCTTCGATGGCCTGGTGCAATTCGATAATCACCTCAATCCTATACCGGCCATCGCCGGCTTCTGGGAAGCCTCGCCCAACGGCCTCACCTGGACGTTTTACCTGCGCAAAGGCGTCACCTTTCACCATGGCCGAGAAGTGATCGCCGAAGACTTCGTCTACTCGTTCACACGGCTTCTCGATCCCGCGATCAAATCGCCAGCTGCCGGGTATTTCAAGTACATCCGTGGCGCCAAAGCCTTCCGAAACGGCGTCGCCTCGCACGTAGACGGTCTCAAAGCGTTAGACCGCTACATCTTACAGATTGCACTCGACAAACCATACACCCCGTTGCTCTCCATCCTGGCCATGGCCAACGCAAAGGTCGTGCCGCATGAGGAAGTCGACCGATTGGGAAAACAGTTCGGCCAGCACCCGATTGGCAGTGGTCCCTTCACCTTCGAGCAATGGCAACGAAATCAAAGCATTACGTTAAACGCCTACGACCACTACCATGCAGGACGACCGTTTCTAAACCGGATTGTCTTTAGGGTGGGTCAACAAGATGATCAAAGCCTCAAGGCCTTTCTCGAGGGACAGTTAGAAGAGTCAATGGTGCCGAGTTCCAAGTTGGGCGATCTCGACAATCCCCGCTATCGCCGGTATACGCATTTGCGAAAACCCACCCTGCATCTACTCTATATTGGTTTCAACACGCGTAAAACGCCGTTTACCAACCCTAAAGTGCGCCAGGCGTTCAACTATGCGATCAACAAAAACGCCATCGTACGGGAAATCCGCAAGGGCAACAGCAACGTGGCAAAAGGCATCTTACCTCCGGGAATGCCAGGTTACGATCCTTCTATAGAAGGCTATTACTACAGCCCAAAGCAGGCCAAACAGCTCCTGGCCGAAGCCGGATACCCCAAGGGCAAAGGACTGCCGACGATCGACCTCTGGTACAGTACTAAAGAAGAAACCGCGCCCCGGGAGATGATCGCCTATCAGACCGACCTGGCGGCGGTCGGCGTCACCGTCACCCTTCATCGCGCCAAGAACTGGCCGACCTTCAAGGCGCTGTTAACCGAAGGCAAACCCTTAATGTTCCGCCTGGGCTGGCATTCCGATATTCCCGATCCCGATAATTTTTTCTTTCCCTTGCTGTATTCCCAAAGCCGAACGAACCGCACGTTTTATCACAACCCGCAATTAGATCCGATGTTGGAAGCCGCCCGGCGCGAAACCGACTACTTGCAACGCATCAAACTTTACCGCGATATAGAACGGCGGGCGCTCAAAGATGCCAACTGGATCAGTCAGCATCACCGGGTGTTTGAGTCCCTCTACCAACCGTACGTGCGTGGGGTGGAAATCAATTCGCTGGGAGCACAATACATTCCGATGAAAAAAATCTGGTTACTCAAAAACGCCAACATCAAGACGGCAAAGGAGTAGATGTGCACGCTGTCCACAGAAGCCGGTCATAGAGGATGATCGCTACACATGCACCTCCTCGGAATGGATCTCCGTCCGTTAGCGCCGTTGTGGAGCAGTCTCCGAGCAAAATTTATCACGGTGATCGTCATCGTGCAGATCTCCGTCATGGGTCTGGCAACCGCCGTCGTCGAGTACCGACAACGAGAAACCATCCTACGGGAATCGCTGAAGCGGGCAACCTCTCTCGCCAGTAGCCTCGCCGCCCTCAGCGAGGGCTATATGATGAGTTACAACTATGTCAAATTAGAGCAGACCGTCGAAACTATCGCGGCAGAAGAAGATGTCGCCTACGCCATCGTCCATACGCACAACGGCAAAATCGCTGCGTATAGTGGACATGGAGAGAAACAGGGACAGACGTTATACGATGACGTCAGTCAACAGGCGCTGCGCGCCCGCGCCCCCCTCACCCAAATGATCACGACAACGACCCTGAAGGGACGCGGCTACGACGTGGCCATCCCCGTTTTCGCACCCGGAGGAACCCGTAAGTGGGGCACCGTCCGCGTCGGTTATTCGCTGGCAAGCGCTGTGCATGAAATCGAGAAAACGAGCCGGAATCTCGTCTTATTAAGCCTCTTATCGATCGCCCTCGGAACCCTCGTCGCCATTTTCCTTGCCTTGCGAATTTCGAGACCGATTCAACGGCTCGTAACCGGCGTGGACGAAGTGGCAAAAGGCAATTACGACCACAGTATCACCGTCATTTCACAGGACGAAGTCGGCTACCTGGCCGGGCGTTTTGAGGATATGCGGAAGGCGCTGCGTTCGCACGTGACGAACCTCGCCGCAGAAAAGGAGCGATTGGAACAGGCCAATAAGACAATCATCGCCACTCAGGAACAATTAATCCAAAGCGAAAAACTCGCAGCAGTGGGAACATTGTCCGCCAAGGTCGCGCATGAAGTCAACAATCCCCTGGCCATTATTAAGACGTCAATCCACATTATCAATAAACAAATGGCAGACGATGATCCCAACAAAGAAAATCTCGATATCGTTGAAGAAGAGATCGCGCGCATCGCCCGTATCGTCAAGCAACTGCTCGAATCCGCCCGTCCCAAAACCGAGATTGCCCCGGTAGACGTCAACGACGTGATCCGCAAGCTCATCAAACTGGCAACAGATGAACTGGCTAGCCAGGGCGTCGAGAGCGTGTTGGACCTGGCAGCCGACCTCCCCCTGCCCCGTTTATCTCTCGATCAGTTTAAGCAAGTCCTGCTCAATCTGATTAAAAATGCCCGAGAGGCCATGCCGGAGGGTGGCGTTCTGCGCCTTGAAACAGCGCACCAACACAGCGGCATTAGCATTCGCGTCACCGACACCGGCATGGGCATTCCGGAGGAGCACCTGTCTCGTCTCTTTCAGCCGTTTTTCTCAACCAAGCAACAGGCAGAAGGCACCGGACTGGGTCTGTCCGTATGTCAAAGTATTATCAACAACTTTGGCGGCTCCATCGCAGTTGATAGCCAACCCGGTAAAGGCACGACGTTCCGAATGTTCCTGCCGGAGTACTCGCCCCACCTCATTGGCGAGTCCGAAGCAACCCCGCCAGAGCCGCTACAAGAACCACAAGAAGGAGTACCAGTATGACCGGCAATCTTCTTATTATCGAAGACGAACCGCGCCTCCGCAATAACTTGAAACTCTTACTCACCTCCGAAGGCTATACCGTTGCAACGGCGGCAGATGGACAAGAGGGTATCGACCATCTCAAGCAGGAACCGTTCGACCTTGTCATTACGGACATCATGATGGGTGACGTCAACGGGTTCCAGATTATGGAGCACATCACCGCGCATACGCCCGACACTTTGATCATTGTCATCACGGGCTACGCCTCGACCGAATCGGCGGTGGAGGCCTTGCGCCAGGGCGCCTATGACTATATTACCAAGCCGTTCGAAATTGAAATCATTCAGATCTCGATTGCGCGGGCACTGGAAAAAGTGCAGCTCAAACGGGAAATCAGCCACTATATGGACGAACTGGAACAGCGTGTGGTGGATCGTACGGTCAAGTTACAAGAAACTAACAAAAAGTTACACGCGTCTCTCTCAGAGCTGAAATCGACCCAAGAGCAATTAATTCAGACCGAAAAGCTCTCCGCCCTCGGCGAACTTATCTCGGGTTTTGCCCACGAGTTGAACAACCCACTGACCTCCGTCTTGGGATACTCCGAGATGGCCGCCATGTCGTCCGAGTGTCCGGACGACATCCGCTCGATGCTCGACATGACGTGTCAAGAAGCGAGGCGCTGCCATCAAATTGTCAACAACCTTCTGAGTTTTGCCCGCAAGCGGAAACCCGAGAAACAATCTCTCGATCTCAACGAAGTCTGCCGTAAAACCCTGCATCTCCTAAGCTACCAATTCCAGGTGAACAATGTCACCACCGTCGTCCAACTCGACGAGACACTTCCCCAGACCATGGCCGATGAGCCGCAGTTGCAACAGGTACTCGTGAATATTATGAGTAATGCCTACCAGGCAATGGCCGTGCATCAAAACGGCGGAGAGCTGACCGTGACCACCGCTCATGAAGATACCGTCATCACCATCAGCGTCACCGACACCGGACCCGGCATTGCTCCCGAACACGTGCAACGCATTTTCGATCCCTTTTTCACCACCAAACAGAGCGGCACCGGCCTCGGCATGAGCCTCTCCTACGGTCTCATTAAAGAACACGGTGGCGAACTCACCGCCACCAGTCCGCCCGGAGAAGGGGCAACCTTTACCATGACTCTACCCATCGTCTCGGAACCCCTCTTGGCGACGAATCCGCCGCCTATATCTGAAGATTTCACCGTCTCACCTCAACGTATCCTGGTGATCGACGACGAAGAATCCTTGCTACGCTTGCTCATGATGTCCTTGAATGCCTTGGGACACGAGACAGAGGCCACGATATCCAGCCGGGAGGCGCTGCACAAAATCGACACCCAGACCTACGACCTGATCATCTGTGATATGAAAATGCCCGAGGTAGACGGCTACCAGGTCTACCGCTTCGTTGAGGAGCACCATCCCGACATGCTCAGCCGGATGATTTTTTCCAGTGGCGATACGGTGAGTGAGGAATTCCAGGCCTTTTTTCAAGAAACAGGATGCCGGCTCTTACAAAAGCCGTTTTTACAAAACGAGTTGCAACAGGCGATTTACCAGGTCATAGCCAGCAGCGTAGCGTGACCGCGTTGCCGCCCGGCTCTAGCCCTTGAGCAAACGCGCCAGATGCCGCTGTTGCCATTGCAGCGCCTGCTCATAATAGGGGAAGCGTTGCTCGGCCTGGCGAAATGCCGGGGGATGCACCGACCAT
>Ga0224508_10004458_pt1 | contig 11422 bp, 7 predicted proteins | sample SF_Jan12_sed_USG_4_FD_170157 | JGI IMG/M metagenome (GOLD analysis project Ga0224508, IMG submission 170157) | Sediment microbial communities from San Francisco Bay, California, United States - SF_Jan12_sed_USGS_21 | ecosystem: Environmental > Aquatic > Marine > Sediment | place: USA: California...
TTTCGTCGTCGAATCCCATGGGTCATAAACGCGAAGCGATGGGCGGACGACCGAGCATTGGCCAACGGGTTCGAGACGCGGCCCACCGGGTCGGCGCCCGGGTTACCGATTTGCAAGCGCTCGCGAATCGCGTTTCAGCGATGGTCTCTCCGTCGATGCGCAGAGGTCTGCGGCGCGCATTCTCGCTCGCGTTCTTCCTCGCGATCGGTTGGGTTCTGTACGGTCAGCTCGCGGAGCTCGACTGGCCCGAGGTATTGCGCTCGTTACCGACCTCTCCGTGGTTTTATGTCTGCTTCCTCGCGCGGTACCTGATCCTGCCGGTCACGGAAGTGCTTTGCTACTCGGCCATTTGGGCCATGAACCTCTTTCGGCACTTCGGTGTGTTTCTGATCAAGCGCATCTTGAACGCCTCAGTCGCGGGTGCGTCAGGCGACGTTTACTTCTTGTTGTGGGCTGTCCAGACGCTGCGGATGACCTATCGACGAGTGTTTTCTGCCGTGAAAGACGTGACGCTATTGTCGGGTGCAGCCGCGAACGGCGTGGCTGTCGTGGTGCTCGGCGCATACCTCGCGTTTGGCGATTGGAAGGCCTTCGAGGGCTTAGAACCGAGAGTGCTCGCACTGATCATCGGGGTCACGATTGCAGCAGCGTTCCTGAGCCTGCTGATCATTCTGTTTCGCGGAAAGATCCTCGGCGTCAGCACGGCGGTGATGTGGCGCATCCTCGGCTACCACGGGGTGCGTAGCGGTGGCAGCATCGTCTTGTTGGGATTGCAGTGGTGGGCAGGCATACCGGAGTCGGGCTTCGTCGTTTGGATCAACCTACTCATCATCGATCTGCTGATCGCTCGCGCCCCGTTCATCCCGGCACGGGAGTTTCTGTTCCTCTCGATCGCGCTGGCCCTTGCCGGTACCGTCGACGCGCCCGAAACCCAAGTGAAGGCGATGTTCCTGGCCGACACGGCACTCCTTCAAATCGCGTTGGTGCCTTCTCTCATCGCAGGAGCGTTGTGGCGCTCGAAGCCGCACCCGCTACCTATCGACCCGAAAGACGACACGTCGGAGGAGCACCCTGCCGCGGCGGCCTAGACGGCCCGCAACCGCTCAGCCCTCGACGCACTCGCGATACCAGAGCTCGAGGATCATCATCGACCAAATCTGAAAACCACGCGGCTCTCCTCGTTGTTGTCGGGCCAACATGTCCTGCACCGCGGTCGGATCCAAAATACCGCGTTCACGAGCGGTTTGGTCGAGAAGGACGTCGCGCGAAAGTGGGGCGAGGTCCTCGCGCATCCAGCGGTTGATCGGGAGCCCGAAGCCCTGCTTGGACCGCTTGAAGATGGGGCTTGGCACGAGCTCTTCGGCCACCCTCCGCAAGAGAAACTTCGTCGTGAGGCCTCGGATCTTCATTGATCCGGGAAGCGATGCCGCAAATCGCATGACCTCTTGGTCGACCAATGGACACCGCACTTCGAGAGAGTGCGCCATTGAGGCGATGTCGACCTTGGTCAAGATGTTGTCTGACAGATACGTACGGATGTCGACGTCGAGCACGCGGTTGACTGGATCTCGAGCGCTCGAGGTCTTGAACAGTCGCTCGAATTCAGCCGCGACCTGGTCGCGTGCGAAGCGCTCCCGCATCTGCGCGCTGTAGATCACCATGCGGTCCTTGTGCGGGATCGGCGAGCATAGACCTAGAAAGCGCTCATACTCGGGCTGCATGATGCGTTCGCCGTAGTCGCGCACTTCCTGGGCCTGCGGAGTGGGGAGGTGACTGAGCATGCTTGCGACCAGCCGTGGCAGCGGCCATGGAAGGCGCCGGATCGCGCGTGCGGTGCGAGAGTGCATGTACCGTCGGTACCCCCCGAAAGCCTCGTCGCCGCCATCGCCGCTCAGGGCAACCGTCACCCCCGTGCGGGTGTACTGGCAGAGGTACCAGGTCGGCAGTGCGGAGCTGTCGGCAAAGGGCTCACCGTAGTGGCGGACGAGCTCGGGAACGACGGATGCCATGTCGGGCTCGACGACCATTTCGTGGTGATCGGTCTCATAGCGGTCGGCGACCATCTTGGCGTACGGGAGCTCGCTATGGTCTTTGCTGGTGAAACCTACCGAGAACGTCTTCACAGGTTGAGAGGAACGACGCGCCATCAAAGCCACGATGAGCGACGAGTCGAGGCCTCCCGACAGGAAAGCCCCTAGCGGCACGTCGGACATCAAGCGCACTCGCACCGATTCCTCGAGCAAGTCGCGAAGCTCTTGGGTGAGCTCCTTGACGGTGCCCGTGTGCGGCTCGTCGAAGCGAAGAGCAAAGTACGGCTCTGTTTCGTGGATGACTCCGTTCTCACAGACGAGCCAGTGCCCGGCGGGGAGCTTCTTGACGCCTTCGAACGCCGTCATCGGTGCGGGCACGTATTGCAGGCACATGAAGGCGTCGATGGCGTCGAGATCCGGCCGCTTCTCGAAGTGCCTCGATGCGACCAACCCTCCGAGCTCCGAGGCGAACACCAGGCCTTCCGGTCCGATGTGGTAGTACAACGGCTTCTTACCGAATCGATCGCGGGCGAGCACCAGACGCCGTCGTGGTCCGTCCCAGAGCGCAAGCGCGAACATGCCTCGCAGATGGCCGAGGAAGTCGACGCCGTGCTCCTCATAAAGGTGCAGCACCACCTCCGAATCCGAGCGCGATTTGAAGCGGTGGCCGTGTTGCTCGAGCTCCTTGCGGAGCTCGACGAAGTTGTAGATCTCTCCGTTGACGACCACGGAGATGGTGTCGTCCTCATTGGTCATCGGCTGGACACCTTCGGGCCTCAGGTCGATGATCGACAGTCGGCGATGACCGAGTACGCAGGGGCCGTCTGTGCGTAGGCCGTGGTCATCGGGACCACGGTGCACCATCGCATCGCACATGCGCCGGACCGCGTCACTATCTGGTGCGGCCTGTTGATCGACTGCTAACAATCCCGCGATGCCGCACACGAAAAAAGTCCCCTTGCGAGCCCGAAGTGAGCCGGATCGTTGGGGATGGGTTCTCCTCGGTCAAGCGCCGGCGCGGCCGAGTTGTAGCCGCCCGGCGAAGCGCTAAAGATCGACAGGTTGGAGCGCTACAAGACGATATTCTTCGAGTCTTTTGGAGACTACGGACGGTACCTCTGGAACGATGTCTCCGAGCCTAGCTGGCACAGCTACTTCTACGGGCTGATTCTGGTGTCAGTTATCGTCTATGCGCTCGAGCTTTTCTTTCCGTGGCGGAAGAACCAGTCGCGTATTCGCAAAGACTTCTGGCTCGATGGCTTCTACATGTTCTTCAACTTCTTTGTGTTCTGGCTCGTAGCCTACAACGCCGTGTCTAATGTCGTCGTCGAGGCTTTCGCCGAGCTACGTCGGTCGATCGGGCTCGAAAGCCTGGCGTGGATCGATGTCTCCATATTGCCCGTAGCGCTCCAGCTCGTGCTCATGTTCGTACTGCGCGACTTCATCCAATACTGGATACACCGCCTGCTCCATCGAGTTCCGCGACTTTGGGACTTCCACAAGGTGCATCACTCGGTCGAGCAGATGGGTTTCGCCGCCCATCTGCGGTATCACTGGATGGAGACAGTCGTCTACCGAACCATCGAATACCTGCCGCTCGCCATGATCGGGTTCGGCATTCAGGAGTTTTTCGCGATCAACATGATCGCGCTCACGATCGGGCACATCAATCACGCGAACTTTCGGCCGCCGATCGGCCCGCTGCGCTACATCTTCAACTCACCTCAGATGCACATCTGGCATCACGCCAAAGAAATGCCGAGGCGCTATGGCGCAAACTACGGCCTCAGCCTGAGCGTTTGGGACTGGGTCTTTGGCACGGTTTACTGGCCGGGCTCGGGGCGCGACATTCCGCTCGGCTTCGCGCACGTCGAGGAGTACCCGGACCACTTCCTCACCCAGATGGTGTTCCCCTTCAAACACGCGCGCGAGTGATTGGTTCAGGTACGGAGCACGAGCTTCATCAGCAGACTGTCTAACGGCCTACTGAAGGGGAAGTACTGAAGCTTCGGCGGGAAGCAGCTCTCTTTCGCGAACTCGTGTCCAAGGTGACCGCCTGTACGGTGGCCGAGAGGCCTGTTGGGGCCCTTCATTTATGCCTCAGGCGACCTGGACCTTACAATACTAATCGTAAAGTTAGGACCGATCCGTCCGATTGTGTGATGCGATGCCCCGTGAGTTACCGAGATCACACGGGTTTACGGAGCAGACACGATGGTGCTTGCAGTTTGGCGTGCCTTTCTATTTCTATCTGTGGCGATGGCCGAATACAGCACAGCCGACATTCACAACGTCCTACTCGCCGGCCGGCGCTCTGTGGGCAAGACCACACTCGCTGAAGCTTTACTGTTCAGAGCTGGCGAAATTACGCGCCAGGGGACAGTCGAGGCGGGCACGTGCGCAAGCGACTTCGAAAAAGAAGAACGAGATCATCATCACTCGGTGTACTCGGCGCTTCTTCACGCCACGCATCAAGGAAGACGAATCAACATTCTCGATCTTCCTGGAGCGTCCGACCTCGTTGGGCAAGCGATTGCATGTCTTCCTGCCGCTGAGACGATGGTGCTCGTGATGGACCCCGAGGTTGGAGTCGATAGCATGAGCCGTCGCCTCGTGAAATTGGCGCACGAGCTCGATCTGCCCATAGCCATCGTTGCGAATCGAATTGGCGAGTGCGGTTCTAGGCTCGTCCCTTTTCTCGGAGAGTTGAAAGAGATCTTCGGGCGCGGTTGCCTTCCGATCAATCTACCCGCGGACAACGGGAGCAAGGTGGTGGATTGCCTGCTGAACGGCGAGGGGGAAAGCGACCTCGGCCCCGTCGGCGGCTTTCACACCGAGTTGCTCGATCAGGTCGTCGAAATCGACGATGACTTGATGGAGCGATACCTCGAAGGTGAGGAGCCAAACTACGAGGCGCTTCACGAACCATTCGGGCGCGCGATGGACCAAGCGCACGTGGTGCCGATCTGCTTCACCGATGCCATAACCGGAGCCGGGGTCGAGGCACTGCTCGATGTCATCGTGCGGCACTTCCCGAGCCCGCCGGAGGGCAATCCCCGCCCTTTTTTCGTTGGGGAAGGAGAAGGCGAGGCCCCGTTTTCATACGAGGACGATCCAGACAAGCCGCTCCTTGCTCACGTGTTTCACGTCACGGCCGACCCCTACCTCGGCAAGCTCTGCTTCTTTCGCGTGTACCAGGGTACGATGAGAAGCGGCGAGCAGGTCTTGATCGGCGATGGCAAGAGGCCAGTTCGGCTGAGCCACATCTTTCAGCTCCAAGGCAAGGAGCGCACTGAGACCAAGGAGCTCATTGCAGGCGACATGGGTGCCGTCGCCAAGATCGACGACCTCCACCTCGGCGACGTGCTGCACGACGACCATTCGCTCGACCACGTGCATCACAAATCGTTGCCCTATCCACTCCCGCTGCACGCGCTGGCTGTCGTACCCAAGTCGCGCGGAGATGAGACGAAGATCGCCGAGGTGCTTGCGCGGATTCGGGAAGAAGATCCCACGTTTGCCGCCAACTTCGACCCCGATACGCACGAGCTGATCATTCACGGTCTTGGCCAGATGCATTTGAGGCTCGTGCTCGAGCGAATCAAGAATCAAGGGGTCGAGGTCGAAGCCAAGCCGCCCAAGATCGCGTATCGCGAGACGATTCTCGGTCGCGCTGAAGGTCACTACCGCCACAAAAAGCAAAGTGGCGGCGCCGGTCAGTTCGGCGAGGTGTATCTTCGCATCGAGCCGCTGCAACGTGGTGCGGGGTTCGAGTTCGTCGACAAAATCGTCGGCGGCGTCATCCCGAAAGGGTTCATGGCCGCCATCGAGAAGGGCATCCGGGACATCATGCGGCAGGGGATCGCCGCCGGTTATCCGGTGGAAGACGTCCGGGTAACGGTCTACGACGGTAAGACCCACTCGGTCGACAGCAAGGAGATCGCCTTCAAAACGGCGGGCAAGTTCGCTTTCAAGGACGCATTTCTCAAGGCCAATCCCGCCATCCTCGAGCCGATCGTTAACATTGAGGTCACCACGCCGGGCGATACCGTCGGATCGATCACGGGCGATTTGTCGAGTCGCCGCGGGAAAGTCTTCGGGACCGACGTGATGGGTAGCGGAACGGCGGTGGTGAAAGCCTCGGTGCCGCTCGCTGAAATGATGGAATACGAACCCGCCCTCAAGAGCATGACCAAGGGGCGGGGAAGCTACACGATGGAACTTAGCCACTACGACCCCGTACCAGCCCGCGTGGCGGAAGAGCTGGCGTCCAAGTTCAACGGGCGCTAAGGGTCAGGCCCGAATTGACACGAGTCGCTCCTGAAGATCGCGGTTCTGCTGCTCGCGAATCCCGCGGCCATTGAGCTCGCACATGCTGATCATCTGGCCGTCGACGGGCACCTTGAACGAGCACGATGCCAGGCGCTCCTTGGCGTGCTCGGTCGTGAGCTCGTGCGAGCTCATAAAGTTGTGAACTACGATGGCTGCTGGAGTGACCTTCCAATCGCCACCCGTAAGAACCGTCTTTGCGAAGCGAGGCAACCAAGACAGGTTGCCGTCCGCGACCCGGTAGACGGCGTATACGGGCCACTGCCAAAGGTACTTTGGCGACCGCGCAAAAAGACCCAGCCATCTGCCGATGAGCACGGGAAAGTCCGCGCCATCGACGTGAAAGCCTCGGAACGCGCCGCTTAGAAGCTCGTCGACGAAGCGGGCATCGATACTCTTGTTCTCGCGCTTGACCTCCATGACGCGGATCTCGTCGCCGAAACGAATAGCAAAGAACAGACAGACGCTGTTGCAATCCGGGTGTCCCATAGTGAAGGTATGGGAGTTGAGAGGAAGCCCCATACCTTCGCACACGCGCGCCCAAACACGGTCGCTTCGGTCGAGCGCCCCAATGCGGGTGCGACCGACCTCAGCGGTCGGCTGAAGGCTGATGAGCCTAAACGCGTCGACGTTGCGTAAGAACCAGCGCACTACGTCGTGAACCTCCCCGATGTTGTCGTTCGTCACGGTCAATGTGTGCGCAGCGTACAGTTGTTTCCCAGTCACCTCCCGTGCATTTCGGATGAGGGCAGCGAGGGCGTCTCGTATGTGCATGACATCCGCTTCGCTGGTGTCTTTGGTTTGGCCAATGCGCCCTCGCTGTGTGTTGTCCATGTGGATGCCAACCTTTTGTAAGCCCGCGCGCATGAGGCTGTACAAATAGCTGGGGTCTTTCGCGAAGGTTTGGCCGTGCGTCATCACCATCGGATCGAGCCCAATGTCGCGCGCGTACTTCACGATGCGGGCGAGCTCCTCTACAGGTAGAAGAGTCACCTCCCCAGCGGTGAGCTGAAGCGAACCCGAAGGACCGGTGTGGGCTCGGATCCGATCGAGCTGAGCCTTAACTTCGTCGAAAGGCAGCGGCGGCGTCCTGTTAGCGGTGCTCGCCAGATAGCACGCGGTGCAAGAAAAATCGCAAGCTTCGTGCAGGCCGTGGGTCGCCGTACACCCAGCGCTCATGGTGCCAAGCCACTGATGCCGGATGCGCCGTGTCCGCTCCGGAAGCGCTGTGAACGCCTTGCGCCTCGCCTCTTCTCGTTCTTTGGCGCCGCCGAGCTCGACCGCCGCCTGCCAGATCGCCGCAAGTGTAGTGCCGACTTTCATTTCTGCATCGCCCTGCGGCTTGACGCGGTCCCTATTGCGGGTATCGCCCGATTCCGTAACTAGACTACCGCTCCGTCGTAGGTTTGCCCATGGATATTTCCGACTATCGTGCCGTCGCCGAGGAGCTGTACGCCAACGCCGCGTTGGAGCCGCAGGCAGGTCTTTGTTGCACGACGACGACCACTTGGGAGCTGCCCGGCTTGCGCGTCCCCCGAGCGATGCTCGAGCGAAACTACGGTTGCGGTACGACAGTTCACCCGCGTGATCTCGTCAACGCCAAACGCGTGCTCTACATCGGGGTAGGTGCTGGGATGGAAGCGCTGCAGCTGAGCTACTTTCTCCGGCGAAAGGGGGGCGTGATCGCGGTCGACAAAGTCCCCGAGATGCTAGAAACGGCGCGTGAGTTGCTGGACGTTGCCGCAGCCCAGAACCCCTGGTTCGATGCGTCGTTTGTCGATCTTCGCGAGGGTGACGCGCTGGCGCTGCCTATCGAATCAGAAAGCGTCGATGTCGTCGCGCAAAACTGCCTGTTCAACATTTTCACGCCTGAGCACCTGCGCACGGCCCTCCGCGAGGTCTATCGCGTGCTCAAGCCAGCGGGCCGCTTCGTGCTGAGCGATCCCGTCGCAGATCGGCCAATGCCCAAGAAGCTCGCGACCGATCCTCGACTTCGAGCGCAGTGTCTTTCAGGCGCACTCACGCTTCCTCAGTATTTTCAGACAATCGTTTCGGCGGGCTTCGGGACCATCGAGATTCGCGCGCGAAGACCCTACCGTGTGCTCGACAAAACCCGATACGACCTCGGCGAGCACCTGTTGCTTGAAAGCGTCGAGGCGGCAGCGATCAAAGACCCGATTCCCAACGACGGGCCGTGCATTTTCACGGGGCGAACAGCGATCTATGTGGGGGAGCACGACCACTTCGACGATGGCAAAGGCCACCTGATCTCTCGTGACTTGCCGCTCGGGGTGTGCGACAAGACCGCGAATGCACTGGCAGACCTCGAGCGCGACGACCTCATCATCACCCCGCCCACCTGGCATTACGCGGGCGACGGTTGCTGCTGAGCGAACCTCAGCGATACGAAGCTTCGAGAGCATCGATGAAAGCGTCGAGCTGATCGTCGGGAAGGGCATTGATGCCGGCTGCCGCCCCGCGTCCACCACCTGTCTGGAACTTCCGGCAGAGCTCGTCGGCACCCTGCTTGTTCTCGAGTGGTGCGCGTACGCTCACCAGATAGGTGCCGTTTGCGCGTTCGGTGAGCACCGCGTGAGCTCGCCGCGGTGACGTGTTGGCCAGGTCGTTGCTGAACGCGCCTGAGACCCGACGCGCCCAGGTCTCATCCGGCAGGATGAACACGGCGGTCTTATCCGATGCCCGAACCGGTTTAACCGCTCCGGCCGACGCCATGTCGTTTCGATACTCAGACTCGAGCTTCTCGAAAGTCTCAGGTGCCTCTTCTATAAACGCGAAGGGCGTCGGATATGGGCGCACGAGCTCAAACAGCTCGGCCGGGGCGAAATGCAAGTCCTCGGGCGAAGAACCGTACCCGTTGTAGTTGATGCAGATTCCGAGCGTCTCCAGGAGCGTCAGACGCTCTTCAGAGAGGCCGAGGGGCTTGGCACGCGTTCTGGCACTTGCCTTCAGGTTGTCCCCAAAGGCGCCGGTGACCGCCCACTCGACGTACTTTCCTCGTAGATGCCGATTGACGAGAAGGCTCGTGCACACGTTTGGATCCGTATCGATGATCGTGGTGAGCCTGTCATGGGCGGGGATGTTACCTGCGAAGTGATGATCGACGTAGAAGATCTCGGCGCCAGTCCGAAGCGCATTGATGACCCCTTCACGGTTCTCCTCGAAGCTCACATCTAGGACCGTCACCCGGTCGCCCTTGGCTACCTCAGCCTTTGCGACGAGGGCGATGTCCCGTTTCACCCCAGTGACTAGGGTGCTCTGAAGAGGCTCGGCATTGCGAAGCTGGGTGAGCGCGCAGATCCCATCCGCGTCCCCGTTGAAGATATCGATGTAGGCCATGGGTGCTCCTCGAGGGCGTGTTTCTGCACAGAATTCGGTCTGCCTGCTATCCGTAGGTTGCGCGCCGCCGAATTCGCGGCTAGCCGGCGGGTGGCGAATCGAGCGGACGCACGAGCAAAACGATGAAAGACCTTAGCAAATATCGGAACATCGGCATCTTCGCACACGTGGATGCTGGCAAGACCACGACCACAGAGCGCATCCTCAAGCTCACCGGAAAGATCCATAAGATCGGCGAAGTGCACGACGGTGCGGCCACCACCGACTTCATGGCGCAGGAGCAAGAGCGCGGGATCACGATCCAATCCGCAGCGACGACCTGCTTCTGGGACGACCACCAGCTGAATATCATCGACACACCAGGACACGTCGACTTCACGATCGAGGTCTACCGTTCGCTGAAGGTACTCGACGGCGGGGTCGGAGTCTTTTGCGGCTCCGGCGGTGTGGAGCCGCAGTCGGAGACCAATTGGCGCTATGCCAACGACTCCAAGGTCGCCCGTCTGATTTTCGTCAACAAGCTGGATCGCCTGGGCGCCGATTTCTATCGGGTCGTCGGCCAGATCACATCGGTGTTGGACGCGAAGCCCCTGGTGATGGTCCTGCCGATCGGTTCGGAGGGGGAGTTCGCGGGCGTCGTCGATTTGCTAACCCGGAAAGCCTACGTGTGGGACGAATCAGGTGATCCGGAACACTACGAGGTCCAAGAGATTCCCGAGGACATGAAGGAGCTCGTCGAGAAGTACCGCTTCGAGCTCATCGAGACGGCCGTCGAACAAGACGACGACGCGATGGAGCAGTACCTCGAAGGCAACGAGCCCGACCTCAACACGATCAAGGCCTGCATTCGCAAGGGGACACGGGAGCTCGCGTTCTTCCCAACCTTCTGCGGCTCGGCTTTCAAAAACAAGGGGGTGCAGCAGGTGCTTGACGGCATCGTTGCGTATCTTCCGGATCCAACCGAGGTTCCGCCGCAGCCCGAAATCGACCTCGAAGGCCACGAGACCGGCGAGTTCGCTGTGGTCGATGCGACCAAGCCAGTCCGCGCCCTCGCGTTCAAGATCATGGAGGATCGATTCGGGGCGCTCACCTTCGTGCGCATTTACTCCGGCACGATCAACAAGGGCGACACGCTGGTAGACACCGCGACTGGCAAGACCGAGCGGATCGGTCGTATGGTCGAGATGCACGCCAACGACCGCACCATCGTGGACTCGGCGCAGGCTGGTGACATTATTGCGATGATCGGTCTGAAAAACGTTCGCACCGGCCATACCCTGGCGGATGCCAAGGCGCCGGCGACGCTCGAGCCGATGGTGTTCCCCGATCCGGTCATTTCGATTGCGGTGAGCACGAAGGACAAGGCAGCTAGCGAAAAGCTCAGTACGGCGCTTGGCAAGATGGTCGCCGAGGATCCGTCGTTCCACGTCGAGGTCGACCAGGAGTCCGGCGAGACGATCCTGAAGGGGATGGGTGAGCTCCACCTCGATATCAAGGTCGACATCCTTCGTCGAAGCCACGGCGTCGATGTCGCTGTCGGCGCGCCGCAGGTCGCCTATCGCGAGACGGTCACCCGGGCCATCGACGACAGCTACACGCACAAGAAGCAGACCGGTGGCTCGGGTCAGTTTGCCAAGATCGACTATCGTATCGAGCCAGCCGTGCCTGGCGAGGGCTTCGTGTTCGAGTCGAAGATCATCGGCGGC
>Ga0224508_10004460_pt1 | contig 11421 bp, 7 predicted proteins | sample SF_Jan12_sed_USG_4_FD_170157 | JGI IMG/M metagenome (GOLD analysis project Ga0224508, IMG submission 170157) | Sediment microbial communities from San Francisco Bay, California, United States - SF_Jan12_sed_USGS_21 | ecosystem: Environmental > Aquatic > Marine > Sediment | place: USA: California...
TCCGTCACTCCTTTGCCGGCTCCTGGCAAGGTCATCAACTGGCGATATCCGACCTCGGGGCGGCGCAACAGCCCCAGCAGATTTTGCTCGCGCTGCAAGGGTTGCCCCAGCACCCTACGGACCTCGCTATCATCCACCGACTCGGGGCTGAGCCAGGTGTCACGCAGACGCTGCTGCTCGCGCTCAACGGCCTCCCGCTTGGCGCAGAATGCCCGCCAACGCTCGCCGTCTACCAATCCGTGCGCATGACCGATTTCGGTAAGCCGCAGATCCGCATTGTCTTCGCGCAACAACAGACGATATTCAGCGCGGGAAGTGAACATACGGTAAGGTTCATCAGCTCCACTGGTGATCAGGTCATCGATCAGTACGCCTAGATAGGCTTGATCCCTGCGGGGCCACCAGGGCTCCCGCCCTTGCACTTTGAGCGCCGCATTCATGCCGGCGATTAATCCCTGTCCGGCGGCCTCCTCATAGCCAGTCGTCCCGTTGATCTGACCCGCCAAAAACAGGTCATCGAGGTGTTGAGTTTCAAGGCTCGGCTTCAGTCCTCTGGGGTCGATGAAGTCGTACTCAATGGCATAGCCAGGCCGGGTAATGCGCGCACGCTCAAATCCCCTGATGCTGCGCACCAACTCCCACTGCACATCAAAAGGCAAGCTTGTAGAAATTCCGTTGGGATAAACCTCCGTGGTGTGCAAACCTTCGGGTTCGACAAAGATCTGATGTGAGTCCTTGTCGGCAAACCGCACCACCTTATCTTCGATAGAAGGGCAATAACGCGGCCCCACTCCGCCAATAGCGCCGCTGTACAACGGTGAGCGATGCAATGCTTCACCGATGATGTCGTGTGTGGCCTTATTAGTATGGGTAATATGGCAGGGGACCTGTCGAGGGTGTTCGCTGCGATCACCCATGTACGAGAATACTGGAGGCGGCGTGTCGCCGGGCTGCATTGTCATCACCGTGTAGTCGATGCTGCGCCCATCAAGTCGGGGCGGCGTCCCGGTCTTCAACCGACTCACTTGGAACGGTAGCTGGCGAAGGCGTGCCGCCAAGGCCTTCGCCGGCGCATCACCGGCACGGCCGCCTTCATACTGGCACTCACCCACATGAATTTGGCCTGCCAAGAAAGTCCCTGTGGTCAATACCACCGCCCGAGCGCGAAACCTGAGTCCCATTTTGGCCACCACACCGCTCACCCGGTCGGACTCAATCAGTAAATCATCGACCGTTTGCTGGAACACGGTCAGGCCCGGTTGGGTCTCAACCGACTGACGTATGGCACTTTTATACAGTGCGCGGTCGGCCTGAGCCCGGGTGGCTCTGACCGCAGGACCCTTGCGCGAGTTTAATACTCTAAACTGGATCCCTGATCGATCGATGGCCCGCGCCATCACTCCGCCAAGCGCATCGATCTCTTTAACAATGTGACCCTTACCGATGCCACCAATCGCGGGATTACAAGACATCTGACCTATGGTTTCGATGTTATCGGTCAACATCAGCGTCTCACAGCCCATACGCGCCGCGGCCAAAGCGGCCTCTGTGCCAGCATGGCCACCTCCCACCACAATCACATCGAAGTCCTCCGGGTAATGCACCTTATAGCCTTCCTAAGAGTCGGTCGGGCGAATCATAAACTCCGTCGCCACCAAAATAAACGTTTCCCTAAGTGTGTGTGCCTCACTGCGCCGGGCAAATGGACAGGCTACAATTACAGTCGGGACAGGGGGACAATCTAATGAGTGATCGGCAAGCACAAAAAATGGACGCTACCGTCAAACCCATGACCGACACGAAACAGCAGCTACGCTTGTTGGAACGTGCGCTCAGCGAGGTCAACAAAGTCATTCTCGGCAAAGAACGACAAGTTCGCCTGGCGATGTGTTGTCTGTTGGCCCGCGGGCATTTGCTGATCGAGGACATGCCTGGCGTGGGCAAGACAACGCTTGCGCAGATTCTGGCCAGGATATTAGGACTCGATTTTAAGCGGGTGCAGTTCACCAGCGATCTGCTCCCAGCGGATCTAATCGGCGTATCCATCTTCGACAGCAACAGCCACAGCTTTCGTTTCCACCCCGGTCCAATCTTCGCCTCGGTGGTGCTAGCCGATGAGATCAACCGCGCCACCCCTAAGGCTCAGAGCGCGCTGCTCGAGGCCATGGAAGAACGCCAAATCACCGCCGAAGGTACTACGTATCAACTGCCCGAGCCCTTCTACGTGATCGCCACGCAGAATCCCCGTCACCAAGTGGGGACGTTTCCCTTACCGGAATCACAATTAGACCGGTTTTTGATGCGGATCGATATTGGTTATCCGGACCGGGTAGCAGAGCGCAACTTGCTAAAAGTGGGTGACCGGCGACAAATGCTACAACACATCGACCCCGTGCTGGATGCAACTTCGCTGGTAGGTCTACAGCGCAGGGTAAACAGAGTTCAATCTAGCGATGCGTTGCTGGACTACATTCAGGATCTACTAGCAGCGACACGCCAATCGCATTCGATTCGCGTCGGCTTGTCTCCTAGGGCTGGGCTCGCATTGGCCCAATGCGCACGCGCCTGGGCGATGCTAGCGGACCGCGACATGGTTCTGCCTGAGGATATCCAGGCTGTGGCGCCAAGTGTAATTGGCCATAGATTGCAGCCGACCGATGACAGCGTGACCGGATCGCAACAAGTGGTGGAGCGACTCATTCAGTCGGTGGCAATCCCGTGAGCGACGCGCTGTCCGACGGCTCGGCGATTGCGCTGGGACGTCGACAGCTTTACATGTTGCCGACTCGCCACGGCATCATGTTCTCCCTCGTCTTGGCAACGATGTTGTTGGCGGCGGTGAACTATCACAATGGCCTGGCATATCTATTTACTTTCCTGCTCTGTTCCATGGCCCTTGTGTCAATGCTTTACACACACCGCAATCTCTCCGGCCTGCGCCTACGCGCGGGCAACTGTGCGTCAGTATTTGCAGGCCAAGACGCAAGCTTCGAGGTATGGCTCCACAATCCCAGCCACTGGTTTCGCCCAGCGGTATGGCTGCATGCGAATGGGGAAGCACAAAGAATCGACCTAGCCCCAAGGGAAACGGTGCGGGCGTTGGTCATTTTTCGTACTACAAAACGTGGTTGCCTGAAGCCACCGCCGATTACACTGTCAACCACGTTCCCTTTGGCCTTGCTGTATTCGTGGTCAAAACGTATGGAGCTGGACAATCGCTGCCTAGTCTATCCGGAGATGGGTCTGGAGCGGCTGCTTCCCTCTCCAGCCGATGGCGACCGCCCGCGTTTCGATGGCCGCCGATCCGAAGGAGATGACTTCGCGGGCTTACGCGAGTATCGACTGGGCGACCCACCAGGACACGTCCATTGGAAGACTGCAGCCCGTAGCCAAGGCCTTCACACCAAGCAGTTTGCGGGTCACGGCGGCGGTACGATATGGCTCGAGTGGGACGCGCTGGTTGGATTGGATGTAGAAGCCAGGCTAAGTCTACTGTGCCGCTGGGTAGTAGACGCAGACGCGGCAGGTCTGCGCTATGGGTTGCGCATTCCGAACACTACGGTTAAGCCACAACACGATGTGGAACATCGACATCGCTGTTTAAGCGCACTCGCGTTGTACGGGATTAGCGATGTTCAATAGCGTACAACCTCCCGAACACGTACCTGATACTGCTGCCCTCAATTGGTTGCTCGCGAGCAGCACACTGATAGTAGCGCTGCACGCACAACATCTGCCGAGCTGGCTTTGCCTAATCGCTGCATGTTTGATCGCGTGGCGTTATTTGTCCGCGAACCACGCCTGGTATCTGCCGGGTCGTTGGGTGCGCATCGTTATCGCGATAGCGCTTTGCGTGGTCGTGCTAAAGCACTTCGGGACCTTGTTAGGGAGAGGTCCAGGCATTGCGTTGGTCACTGCGTTGATGACGCTAAAGTTGCTGGAACTGAGGCGGTTACGTGATTTCACCTTCGTCATATTTCTACTCTATTTTCTGTGTCTCGCGGCATTTCTTTACTCGCAATCATTCTGGGTGGCGGGTTACGCCGTAGCGATTGCGCTGATCACTACCATTAGTCTGATTCGCATCACCCAGCCGCTGGCAATGCCCACTAGATACGTGTGGAGCTTAAGCCTGGGCCTGTTGCTGAAAGCCGTGCCATTGATGTTGGTAATGTACTTTCTGTTCCCGCGCATCCAAGGCACGTTATGGGGACTGCCGGTGGATGCCTATAGCGGTATGACTGGCCTCACCGACACCGTGACGCCGGGGGCCATTAATCAACTACTAGGCAGTGACGAGATCGCATTCCGCGTTAAGTTTGACGGCGAACCCCCTGCCAACCGAGACCTGTACTGGCGCGCTTTAGTTTTGGCGGACACCGACGGCGTCACATGGACTCGTTCCAGCAACTCCCATTTGATCATCGATTCCCTAGACTATCAGCCTATAGGCGATAGCGTTTCATATGCCATTACTCTGGAGCCTCACGATCAACCTTGGCTCATCGCCTTGGATCTTCCTGCATCGGTTCCAGTCGATGCCCGAGCAAAACGCGGATTTGTGCTGGTTCGCCGCAGGGCGGTGCGAGAACGAATTCGTTACCAACTGCACTCCTACCCAAACTATGATACCGGTGAGCTAGCCATGGCAGAGCGGCGTGAGGCGCTGTCACTGCCAGAGACTCTCAGCCCGCGCGTGAAGACGCTGGTGACGACATGGCAAAGTCAGTACGGCGAACCCGGCAGCATCGTGGCGGCAGCACTAAACCATTTCAACCAGCAAGAGTTTTTATACACGTTGACGCCTCCGCTGCTCGGGGATGATCCCGTCGATGAATTCTTGTTTGATACTCGCAAGGGTTACTGCGAACACTTCGCGTCCGCATTTGTCACTTTGATGCGTGCGGCAGGCATTCCAAGCCGCATGGTAATCGGGTACCAGGGCGGTGAACTAAATACCCTAGCCGACTATATGATCGTGCGCCAATCCGATGCCCACGCCTGGGCCGAGGTCTGGATCGCCGGACGGGGATGGGTGCGTGTAGACCCTACTGGCGCTGTCGCACCAGAGCGAATCGAACTAGGCGTGGAAGCTATCCTGCGCTTGGTTGCCCGGGGTTCCTCCATTGGGCGGCTAACACCCGATGCAATCCTGGGCGCTATCCGACCCGGCTGGACGGAGCATTATTGGCGCGGTCTGCTGCACGGCTGGGACGCAATGAACAACGTGTGGAACCGCTGGGTTTTGGATTATGGGCCTGATAGCCAACGTCAGTTACTGCAGCGACTCGGCTTTGACACCCCATCATGGACTCAGATGGCCGCAACCTTAGCCGCGGCAGTCGCGCTGGTGTTTTTACTGCTTACCGCCCTGATCTTGCGAAATCAGCGTCCGGATCCGGCGTTGGCATGGTATCAACGGTTTTGTCGCAAGCTCACGCGGGTAGGACTACACCGCGCTGAATATGAAGGTCCCATAGATTTCGCCGCCCGGGCGAGCCGGGCGCTCCCTTCGCTTGCAACCGAGGTACGAGCGATCACCGATTTGTATGTAGCGATACGCTACGCTGACAGAAGTGGCATAGCTGCGCAAGCGGAGTTAAAGCGCAGGGTGCAACAACTGCGTGTGAGCCATGCGATGGTCACAACATCCTCCGCCTAGAACAGGGAATTTGTCACTCGCCATCCCCCCGGTCATTGATAGTAGTAGTCGTAACGGTTGAGGATATCGTGAGTAAAGCTCCAGGCCTCGTTGTAGGATAATCCACTGTCCTCAGGAATGATGATCTTGGTGTACAAACGACCCCTGTGCTTGACCTTCAATGCATCGAGCCGGCTATAGAGTTCTTTTGTGGCTACATTCCTATATTCGCTCTGCCCAGGCTCACGAAGCTCGAGAACGAAATTTGCTCCGCTTTTTCTGTAGCGAATCTCCACGACCTCACGACCAGCAGCGGTACGGGCCGGTCGCACTAAGCGATCATACTTTTCCTTCAGAACCGTGTATTCGCTGCGTAGTGTAGCGAGCGCCGCGTCCCCGCCTACCACCTCGCTGCGCAGCGTGCTCACCTCTGATGCTTTCTCGTCGTACGCGTCGCTTAATGTGGCCAGCTCTCGTTTGATCTCATCGAGAAGCGCCTTAAGCTTGACCTGCTCGGCACTCAATTGTTCCTTGTCGGCAACTAGCGTCCGCCTCTCTGCGCTGAGGGTTTCCTTCTCTGCCGCTAGCGCTTGCGCCGAGCGCAGCAAACGCTCTAGCTCCTGTTGATCTTGCTGCGCCTGGGTGCGTAACTCGCTTAAGTCTGATGCTGTTTGCTGGTAACTCTGGCGCAAGCTTGTGAGCTCTTGTTGTAGGCCCGCGCTCTGCTGTTGCGACGCCGCATAGCTCGCCTCCAGTTCTCTCTGTAATTCGCTAAGCGCACTATGGACTTGCGTCAAGCTCTGGAGTTCGGCGGTCAGTGTTTGTTTCTCCGAGACCTCGCTTTCCAACCTCCCTGTTAAAGACTCATTGCGACGCTCTAGTTCCTCGCGCTCCGCCTGCAAAGCAGCAACCTGCTGGCTGCGTTCGCCTAAAGATTGCGTCGCAGTATCGCGTTCCTCCTCGGTGCGTAACATCTGCACGCGTAGTTCGCTTAGCCGATGCTCCATCTCATCCAAACGCCATGCGAGGCTCTCCCTTTGAACCGCTGTACTACGCGCGATCTCTGCGGCCTCTCGTTCCGCCTCCATGGTCTTGCGTAACTGATCCACAAGTTCGACGTTGCGAATCAAGATAAACACCAACGCCATCAGAAATATCATGACTATCACAGTCATGATATCCGTAAACGATGGCCATATTGTCTCGTCGGCACGCCCACCCTGGGCGTCCATTCTTAAATCGACAAAACCATCAATTGGGTTCAACGCTCTTCGTCTCTAAGCAAGCGGACGGTAACAGCCAATCAAGGTTCTTCTTCAGGAAGGCGAAACCCTTCTCTGAGTAGCCGGCGCGTTCGGTCCATATTCATATCCACCAACTCCAATGCATTTTGCACACCCCCGAGCTTTGCTCCGGACTCACGAAATCCATCGTCTAGTAGCTGACCGATTTGTTCCAGCCCGACCCCAGAAATTTCCTGGTCGCGTCGAAAATCGCGCAACACACTCTCGAGGTTATTGGCTGATTCAGCAAATCGCTCATGAGCCTGCTCGATACGCTCCATCAGTCCAGTGGCCGCGCGCACCAGGTCTGAGAAATCGACCAACACGCTTTCTGGTTGCGCTACGAACCTGGGTACCAGGTATGTCGCGGTAATGTGCTCGATACGACCGATCAAATACGTCTGCGCATCGGTGAGTTTCAAATAGAAGTAGCCGAAAATCAGATAGCAGAATATCGCCGTCATGGTGGTCGAAAGCGCAGTGGACATACCATGAATGACGGTGTCCAGTCCCCCCACTTCTCTGGTTGCTGAGCCCAACATGTCCGAGGCGCCCAGCAAGGCGATAGACAGCGAGATTATAGTGCCGAACACACCAGTCAAAATGAGTACATTGTTGACGAACTTTGGCAGACTGAGATGACTCGACTCCTCGGCCACCATTGCTGCTGCCAAAGCGTTCTGATTGATCGGTGAGCGACGTGAGTAAAGTTGCTTTAACGTTCCATAGCGCGTCCCAATTAGACTCTCTGAACGGATGTGCTCTGTGGGCTCGATGTCCCGTTGAAGACTGGTCAAGAAACGCGCAAGCGCAGCTTCCTCTCCCATGTAGCGGTACAACAGTTGCGCTATGCGGGAGAGCCCGCCGATAAACAGTATCAGAATTCCGCCGTTGACAATCCATCCGACAAAGGTCAGTTGATTGCGGAGATACAAACCCGCTAGAAAGTCTCGCTGCCATATCACAAGTCCAATAGCCACGATGGCAACGATGAAGAGCCTTATTAGGATATTGCGGCAGTACTGCCGTCTCAGGTTTTTGTTGCCCATGCTCCGCCCCGCTTTGGTGGTCACAAATTTCGCCATCACAGAATGCCAGATGCGCGCCTTGGAGCCAAATCATTTACCGATGCAGAACTCCGCAAATATACGCCCCAGTAGCTCCTCACTGGTGAACTCCCCGACAATCTCCCCTAGGGATTGCTGTACCAGCCTGAGCTCCTCAGCTAACAACTCGCCTGCTCTTAGCTCGAGTTGCTCGTAGCCACGAGCCAAATGCTCTCGAGCCTGGTCGATTGCCGCAAGATGCCGTCTTCTGGCGAGGAACGTGGACTCCCCCGCTTGCTCGAACCCCATGCACGCCTTAAGGTGATCGCGTAATACGGGGACTCCAGCCCCCGTCTTTACCGACAGCGCTACCACAGGCAGACTTGACTCTTCGCTCAGCCCGGGTGTGCGTCCGGTCAAATCGATCTTGTTACGAACTAGCGTAACACTGGAATCTGCCGGGAGCTGGTCTATGAGTGAGGTTTGTGAAGTTTGCTGGTCGCTGTCGTCCATCACCAGCAAGATTCTGTCCGCCTCATGCATCGCCTGGTGTGCGCGGCGCACACCTTCGGTCTCAACCTCATCTTGTGTATCTCGCAATCCCGCGGTATCCGCCACATGCAGAGGCATCCCGTCGAGCTGAATCGCCTCTTCGATCAAGTCGCGGGTGGTCCCAGGGTTGACGTTCACAATGACACGATCTTGCTCTACAAGAGTGTTAAACAAACTTGACTTCCCCGCGTTAGGCAAGCCCGCAATGACTACTCTTATGCCATCGCGTAGCAGCGAACCCTGACGCGCCGATTGGGCCAAGTCATCGAGATGCGCCCGAGCTTGCTGCATGCGTCGAGACAGTTCCTGGTCTTCCAGAAAGTCCACCTCCTCTTCCGGAAAATCGATGGCTGCTTCTATATGCACCCGCAATAAAGTAATGGTCTCGACCACCTGACGTACGCGCTTCGAGAAGGCTCCCTGCAGCGAGCGCACGGCGCAACGCGCTGCCATCGCCGATCCGCTCTGGATGAGATCGGCAATAGCTTCTGCTTGGGCCAGGTCGAGCTTTCCATTGAGAAACGCACGCTCTGAAAACTCTCCCGCGCGCGCAAGTCTTGCTCCAAGCTGTAACACTCGGGTGACCAACATATCTAGCACCACAGGTCCGCCATGGCCGTGCAGTTCCAATACGTGCTCGCCGGTATAGGATCGCGGGGCAGCGAAGTAGAGCGCAATACCCTGGTCTATGGGCTCACCGGCGTCATTGCGAAACGTGGCGAGGGTTGCAACCCGGGGCTCGGGCACAAAGCCCAGTAGTGCGGTCGCCACAGAAGGAACCGCATCGCCTGAAGTGCGCACTACGCCGATCCCACCCATTCCAGGTGGGGTGGCCACCGCTACGATCGTCTCTCGGCTAAATGTCATAGGTCCACAACACAATCGCTACGTTTTGGACCGGCGGGTTAGAGGGTGGAAGGAATCACGATCCCTGGACATGTCGCGCCGCTATGCAAGCGCGACTTAAGTACTGCCGGTGTCTTTTCCGGCGATCCTGCGAGTGATGTGCCACTGCTGCGCGATAGACAGCAAATTATTGACTACCCAGTAAAGCACCAACCCCGCGGGGAAGAAAAGGAAAAACAACGTAAAGACTACGGGTAGCGCCATCATTATGTTTTTCTGCACTGGATCCAGTGGTGCCGGATTGAGAAACTGTTGTACCACCATAGAACCGCCCATCAGGATAGGCAGTACGTAATACGGATCCTGTACCGATAGATCTTTCAACCAGAATATAAACGGGGCCTGACGCAGTTCTACACTTTCCAGCAACACCCAATACAACGCGATGAAAACCGGAATTTGAATCACAATCGGTAAACAACCTCCCAGCGGGTTGATCTTGTCCTTCTTGTACATCTCCATCATCGCCTGATTGAGTTTCTGACGGTCGTCGCCATAACGCTCCTTTAATGTCTTTAGCCGTGGCTGCAACTTTTTCATCCTTGCCATGGACTTATAGCTCGCATTAGACAACGGGTAGAACGCGAGCTTGATGAGCAAGGTGAGGATGATGATGGCCCAACCCCAGTTTCCGACTTGCTTATGGATCCTCCGTAGCATCCAAAATAGCGGTGACGAAATGGGAGTTAACCAACCGTAATCCACAGTAAGCTTTAAACCTTCAGCGGCAGTATCCAGCCTGTCTTGCTCTTTGGGTCCAACGAAAAGTCTGGTCGAGACCGATGTGTCACTTCCCGCCGCTGCTCGCTGTGGTTCTAGCGTCTTGTATCCTACGTTATAACGCGCTCCGGGCAGCACCCGGCTATAGAATTCATACCTGCTACCGTCTTTGGGGAGCCACGCGCCGACAAAATAATGCTGAAGCATGGCTACCCAGCCTGAGGTGGTGACGACCTTCAAATTTTGCTCCTGCATATCGGCAAAATCATATTTGTCATACCGATCTTGAGGCGTGTATATGGCCCCACCAACATAGCTCGGCAGCGCTCGAAGGAAACTGAACCCCTGTTCTGGTACCACTTGGGTTCTCTGAAATTGGGCGTACAGAAATCCGGTCCAATCGGTAGCTGTCTGGTTGTCGACACGATACTGCACATCGATGATGTAGCTGTTGCGTCTGAATGTATAAATCTTGCGATAGCTGACGTCGTCCGGTGCGGTCCAAGTCAATTCAACCTGCAGTTTGTCTTGACCGGGTGCTAATTTATGATTGGTTTCACGGATCTGATACTGCGTTTTGTGGTTGGGATATTCGCGCCCTTCTCCGATAAGTCCGCTTTGGGCGACGAATATGTCAACGCCGCTGTCTTGCAACAGGGCAAAGGGTTGGTCCGGCTGATCTACGCTGACGGGATATTTGACGAGCTCTACATTGCGCAGGTCGCCTCCTAAGGAGTCTATCTCGGCTCTAAAGAGATCCGTCTCAACCGTGATACGCGTGCCGCTCCCCAGTTCGCTCGGCGGTTCCTCTGCCACTGTTGGTTCTGCTGTAGTCTGTCCCACATCCGGCGCGCTCGGTACTTCCTCTGGAAGCGCTTGCTCGGCACCTGCTGTGGCAGCACCAAGATCGGTGTCTACTGCTGCCGCGGGCGGTGCTTGTTGGGGTTGGTTGTGTTCTAGCCACGCTTGCCACAATAGCAACAGAATCAGGCCCAGCGCGGTGAACAGGAAAAACCGTTGGAAATCCATCTAGTCGCAACCCCGAGAGTCAGGCACCGGGTCAACTCCCCCGCGATGCCATGGGTGGCAACGCAACACTCTGCGTAGTGCCATACCAACGCCTTTCGTGGCTCCGTGGTACTCGACGGCATCAATCGCGTATTGCGAACAGCTCGGATAAAACCGGCAGTGTTGTCCCAACATCGGGCTTACTAGATAGCGATAGGTCCGCAAGCAACCTAACAGAAGTTTCTGCATCGTTGCCTCACCCTCT
>Ga0224508_10004461_pt1 | contig 11420 bp, 10 predicted proteins | sample SF_Jan12_sed_USG_4_FD_170157 | JGI IMG/M metagenome (GOLD analysis project Ga0224508, IMG submission 170157) | Sediment microbial communities from San Francisco Bay, California, United States - SF_Jan12_sed_USGS_21 | ecosystem: Environmental > Aquatic > Marine > Sediment | place: USA...
CGTGCGCGAGATGGCACGCTGCTTAGCGCTGCTGCCGGTAGCGGCGCCCTGAGTGGAAATCGGTGCTTCGACGCGGCTCGTAGTGCGCGCCGCCAACTGGGTACCGACGGCGCTGGTGCTCACTGCTCCGGTTGCGATGCCGCCGCTGCCCTGGCTGGCACTGGCGCTCGAAGTCACGATGCTGCGTGTCGGCGCGGTAACTTTTTTGGCCGACTTGCTCTGCTCGCTGGCCACCGTGAGCTTTTTCGATTTCTTGAGACTCGTAACCGAAGACAGGTCGCGCAGATCAGCCAGCTGATCGGAAAATGCGAGAATGCCCGAACCGGCAGCTTTCTTGCGCGCCTGCTCGGTAGTCTGCTTTTTCGGCTCCGGCTTCTTCTCCGGCTTTTTGACCTTCGGTTCTGGTTTCTTAGGCTCGGGTTTCTTCGCCTCGGGTTTTTTCGGTTCCGGTTTCTTAGGCTCTACCTTTGCGACCTTCGGCGGCGGCGGTTGCTGTTTGCGCTGCAGTATCAGTTCGGCTACGCGTGGTGGAAGTTCCACCACTTTGCGCTTCGGCAACTCCGGCAACGGCAGAAACGGCATCACGATCGACAGACACAGGAAAACCGCGACGATGATGAGCGTCAGGCGTCGAAAGCGACGCTCGTCCTCAGGCATTGCCACCCATGGAAGCTCAGGCGAAAGCTTGGCAGTGGCAGTGCTCATGTGGATTTCTGTACCACCGACAGAGATATTCGCCCGAAGCCCGCTTTGGTGCATGTCAGCATCACCCGTTTCAGCAGGCGAAACGGAATCTCCTTGTCGCCCATGATGGTGATTTCGCGCCCCCCGGGACCTCGGTCGACGGCTTTCAGCAGACGTCGCTTCGCCTGGTCGCGCAGCGCCGCATCCAGCGAACCTATTTGAGTTTCCGCGCCGCGCATTGCCTGCTCGATGGAGGCAATGCGCCTGCCCTGCAGAAGTATTTCGCGCTCGGTGACCATGACCACGAGCGTCTCGCGCGGTTTTTCGGCGGCCAGGGATTCCGGCAACTGAATCGACTTGGCGCTCGGCAGCACTTCCACGTCGCTGGAGTTCACCAGTAGGAAGAACACCAGAATGGTGAAGATGTCCATCAACGAGACGATGTTGAATCCGGGCATACGCGATTTGCGCTTGTGGCGGCGCTCCATGCGCACTGCCCGTCGCGACATTTTCATGCGCGAACCTCCAGCCGGTGGCTATCCTTGCCTGAGCTCACTAGCCAGCCCTCCGTGGTGCATCGCCGATCGAGATCTGAGGGAACAGCACGGCGCGTGCTGTTTCGTTGGCATCGAGCCGCACCGCATCCATGATCTGCACTAGGGCGTCGTAAGACACACTTGGCTCCAGCAACAGCGTAATGTCCTGCTTGTTCGGGAAACGCTGCTTGACCTTTTCCAGATAGCTCGTGAGCTCGGCGAGGGGATAGATGCCGGCCTGCGCTTTCAGGCGCTTCAAAGGCCCGCTGGAACGATCTGCCACCACCAGTTCGTTAGCGCGCACGATCACCTCCAACTGCAGCGTTCGCTGCGGTGATTTTCCCGCTTGCGCGTTGGTTGGCAGGTTCAACTCGAGAATGGTTATGCGCGAGAACACCGCGGTGATGAGCAGGAACGGCACCAGCACGACCATCAGATTCATGAAGGCCGTGATGTTGAGTTCTGCCACCTGGCCGCGGCGCGTGCGCCGCCACCGGGGAGTCATTGTGCAGGTGCCTCGCTCCGCTGGTAATTGGTTATGAGGTTCAGCAGCTTCACCGATGCCATTTCTATGCTGTCTACCAATTCGGTGGTCTTGGTCTGCAACAGCGCGTGCACCAGCAGCAGAGGAATGCCCACCATCAAACCAAACGCCGTGGTGTTCATCGCCACGGAAATACTGGCGGAGAGCAGGTCGGCTTTCTCCGCTGGACTGGCGTTGGACACCGCGGTGAACGCCTCGATGAGACCGATAATGGTGCCCAGCAGACCAAGCAGCGTGGCGATATTCGCGAAGGTGGCCAAGTAATGCGTACGCCGCTCCAGCCTGGGAATCACTTCCATCAAACCTTCTTCCATCGCCATTTCCAGGTCCTCGCGGCGCCGCGCGGTTTTGGAGCGCGTGAGCGCATAGCTCAGGATCTTGCTGATCGCGGTTTTCGACTTGCCCGCGGTCGACAGCGCCTGTTGAAACTTGCCGCCTTCCAGCATCGGTTGAAAACGGTTCCACTCGCGCCGGTTTTTAGCGCTGGACATTCCCAGGTATACGTAACGCTCGATGGCAATCGCCATGCCTAGCGCCAGTACCACCACGATGGGATACATGAAAACGCCGCCAGATTGGAAAAATCCGACGATCGCCGCATAAGCCTCCATAACAGATCCCCTCTAGAGCTTTCTCGACAACATCTGCGAGTGGCCCCTCCAGGGGCACTCGACAATCGGAACGGATGGAGACCCATCCATCCCAGCCACGCCGCGCACTCCCTGCGCCGCATCAATAGTGTCCGCAGCAATGTTTAACGGCCGCATAGCCACGTAGTGAACGATTATTCGATCGCGAAACCGGCCTCGTAGTAACGCAACTCGCGGCGAAACACCGGTGGATCGATCGCCGTGAGTTCCTCGTCCAGCAGGCTGCCTTCCGGCTGCGCGGCTAAATCGCCCGGTAACGCCCGTTTCCAGGGCACCAGCGTGATCGTTTTGGGCAGTTCCGGGTTGCCGATGATCGAAATGCCCTCCAACTCGATGACGTCCTGTGCAGTGACCGGAACAACCGCCACCGTGAGCAGTGCCAGACCCAGTCGCCACAGCCCTCGCAACCGGCCGTGCCCACCTGCCGGGCTCCTGCGGGTCGAGTGTGCACCCACGCTCATTGCGCCTTGCCCGTGCGTCGCTCTAAATCGACAATCCATAAACCAACACGCTCCGCCTGCTCCCCGCCCAGCGCCACATAGCGCGCATAGTGTGACAAAGCGCAGTCCGCCTGGCGGAGATACAAGTCACACAATATGCCCAAGTTCAAGTGTAGAGGCGGGTAATCGGGCTGCCCGTCGAGCGCCTGCTGATATAAACCCTGAGCTTCGCTGAAACGGCCGGCGCGGCGCTCGATGATAGCAAGTTGATTCAGAACCACGGGGTGTTGCGGCCGCAGGCCAAGCGCGGTCTCGAAAGCCTGCATGGCACCCGGTTCGTCGCGCAAACGCAACCGCGTGATGCCCAAGTTTACATGTGCGCCCACCACGTCGGGGTTGCTCTCCAGCAACTCTTCGAGCGTTTCACGCGCCGCGTCGAACTCGCCTGCCCGCATGGCCGCCACTGCCACGTCGAATTGCTCCAGCACCGCGAGGTTTGGTGGCAACGGCCCCAGCAACTGTGGCACGAGCTCCTCTTCGACGCTTTCTGGTGCCGGCGCCACGCCAACCTCTACCTGTGCGGGGGTCTCTTCGGCCGGCGGCAACGAACCACAGCCTGGCATCACTGCCAGCGCAGCGACCACCACCGCCATGGACCAGCATTTACTGCAATGCATCGACATAGAACTCGGCGACCTCCTGCTTCGCGTAACGCACCGGCAGCAACGCGGCAAGACTTTCGAAACTGCGTTTCACCCACTCGTCGTACAATCCGTCGATTACGCGTAGGGCGTTGACTTCGTGCACCTCGATAGCCTGCTCTTCGAACGGGAATGCTTGCTCTTCCAGCAGGATCTCGTACTGTTCCAGCTCGTCTGCATTCAAATTGCCGGGACGTTCCGAATTGAACAACGCCTGGCTGAACGTATGGTAGATATCGGCGATCTGAAACGTCGCCTCGGTGGCGACTTCTGCGATTTCGTAATCCGCCGCGCGGCCATACGCCTGCAAGGCATTTTCCATGTTCGCCTTCTTACGTGGCAGACTCTTGTTCAACGGGATAGTGAGTTTGTTGCTGTCGTAAGCACGCCGGTACGGTTCGGCCAGCGCCAGCGATGCGTGCGCCGCCAGGTAACGCGTGCGCTCCGAGCGTTCCGAACCGGCTTTGGCGTCCGCGATAACGATCTGCTGCAACCAGTAACGGCGGGCTTTCTCTTCCCCCAGCTTGGCACTGAGTTCCAACAGTCGCTGCCGAATCTCGATGCTCTCTCCCACCGGCCTCGGAAACTCCTTGACGAACTTCTGCAACGTACGAGCGGTGTCGCGATCGGCACCTGCCTGCTCGTACAGATCCGCCGCCTGCAACAGCACGGCGCGCCGTTCCTGCGGATCCTGACTGGTCGTCTCAATGCGTTCCAGCTCGCTTGCCGCCGCGATGGGTTGGGCGCTTTGCAGATAGACGAACGCCAGCTTGTGCGTAACGTCGTCCTGGAGTGAGTGGTCTGGATAGCGCTGCCGAAATGTCTGCAACACGTCGACGCTTTGCGTCCAGTCTTCCAGGGCTATCAGCGCCGCGGCTGCGTCGTATTCCGAAGTGGCCCGGATTTTCGCATCGGGCACGACTTGACCGACACGCAAAAAGTGTCCGGCGGCGACTCGCAGATCGCCGATGTCGCGAGCGCTTTCACCTTGCTTGTATATCGATGCCGCGAGGCGTTGCGAAAGCTCGCCATGTAATGGCTCAGCGACAGGCGTAATCTCGCGCGCTTCGCTGTAAGCAGTTTCGGCGAAGTCGAAACGCTGTTGATCGAAGGTTGCGTGCGCGGTAACGATCCAGGCACTGCGGCGCAGTTTGTCCGGCAAGGGCGCCGGCCATTCCAATACGTCACCGGCTGCTGTTTGCGCACGCCCCAGATCACCCGCCGCGTACAGCTCTTCGCTGGCGCGCGTCAGCACGACCGGCGCCTGAGCATGCTCGGGGAAAGCACGGGCAAAACGTAGTGCCGAGTCGGTAGCTTGTGCGCGTACCGCCTTGGCTTCCTCCAGTTTAAGGGTCTTCGCGTGTTCGTCGTAGGCCAACAGTGCAGCGTAACCGGCCTCGGCATTGCGCGCATGCAGGGCGTAGTTGTAAGCGGTGTGCTCGTATTCGGCGGCAGCCTCGTGGAAACGGCGGTTCTCGAACAACGCCTCGGCGAGCAGAAAATTCATCGGTGGGGCTTCGGGATCTCTGCCGAAATCGCGCAGGTACGTACGGTACCACTTAACCGCTTTGTCATAATCGGCGCTGCTTTTTTCGGCCTGCGCGGTCGCGTGGTGGTGGCGTGCCAATGCATTGAGATTCGTTTTCAGATGAGCGATGATTTCGGGTAACGCGGCCGGATCACGCGCGGCCCAGTACTCACCTGTGAGTTCATAGCGTTCAACGAACGCAACTTTCGCTCCCAGCACGCGGTTGGCGAAACCGGCACGCTCGTAGACATCGATCACGCGCACCAGAAACAGCGGTGCTTTGTCGCTCATCGCGTATTCCTGCGAATAGCCCTCCAGCGTGGTAGCGGCGTCATTGTAGCGTTCACCCTCCAGATAGTGCTCCGCGAGACGCTCATAGAGCAGATCCAGATAGGGACGTTCGCTACGTTTACCGAAGTACTCCTGAATACTTGTTGCACCGTCCTGGTAGGAGAAGGTCAGGCTGACCGCGCGCAACGCGTCCTCGATGCGTTCGCGCTCGCCGCGCGACATCGCCTCCAGCACTGGTCGTGGATCGGCGGCACCGGCGAAGCGTCGATCGAGGAGGATCAAAAATGAATCCAGGCCAGCGTCATACTGAAACTGTTTAAACAATCCCCAGCCGTGTTTGTACAGCGACTGCTCGTAGTAAGGCGAGCTTTCGCCATAGTCGATCACCGCTGCATACGCGAGCACCGCCTCGGGAAACTGTTTGTCGCTGAACAGCAACTCACCGCGCCGGAACTGCATCTCGTCGATGCGCGGTGATTGCGGATACCGCTCGACAAGCGTCGTCAATGTAGCGAGCACGTTGCCGGCGTCACCTTGCGCTTCATATACGCGTGCAAGCTGATAGTAGGTTCTTTCGGCTTGCTCGCTGCTCGGGTAGTCGTTCAGCACCTGCGAATACAGTGTCGTTGCCTCACTGTAGGATTGCGCTATGCGCTGGCTGTCGCGGCCGTTATCACGCGCATCTTCGACCTCACCATGTTCCAGCTGCAGGTCGGCGATTCGGCGCATGATTTCCGGCGCCAGCTCGGTGTTTTCAACTTCCGGCAGCAGACGGCGGTAGCTGGAGATCGCTTTATCCAGACTCGCATCCATCGGCAGTTCCTCAACCTCGGCTGCCGCGCGCGTGCGCAGACTGGCGATGGTTGGCGGCGCATCAGTGACCGGCGGTGCACTCGCGCAGCCCGTCAACAACAGCATCAGCAGCAGCAGCAGATAGCGTCTCACTCGGCTGCCGCTCCGCCGCGCGTTTCGTACAGCATATCCAGGTTCTGCGCCTGACCGAATTTCGCGTGCAGCACATAGCGCCCCAGCCTGGCGCGATACTCCCGCAGCCTGGCGCGCGCCAGCGTCTGCAACACCTCACCCTGCGCGGCAACAAGCTGCTCGGTACGTGCCGAAAGCACGCTGATGCGTGAGCGCAGCCCGGCAACCCGTGAGTCATAACCTGTAAATGTCGCGGGCACTGCCGCGCGTGCATCGTGCACCCGCTGAGCGAGTCGTTCCGCCCGGTCTATCGCATCACTCAGCGTATTGAGCTCTCGCCGAGCGCGCCAACTGTTGGCGGCATAACCGAACGTGAACTGCCATATCAACAGACCCTTGAGCCGGCTCTGCGTCAGCGTCGCCTCTTCCACTTCCGGCGTGTACGGCAATTCGTCGAGTTTTTCTTCTAGTGCAGCGAGCCGCGCGTATTGATCCTGTTGCGGCGTCGAGGCCAGTGCGACGATGTCTTCGGAGTCCAGATAACCGCGCAGGCGCTCTCGCAACTCGTCGCGCCGGGCCCGTAACGCCTCGATGTCGACGCTGCCGAGGCGTGCCTCCACGACCGGCAGGACTTGCTCGTAGCGCAGACGCCGCGTCTCCAGCATGTCGTCGTAGGCTTCCATGTTACGTTGCGACACCAGAAGGTTTTCGCGCAATGCACGCAGATCGCGGAGATTGCGTAACGCTCGCCGGAACTCGTTGCTGGCCAGCAGGGTGACAAAGTAGCGCGTCTCCTCGACAGGCTCGGCATTTTTGCGCCGGTGCGGCCCCGGTTGCAAAGACTCGGTTTGCGCGATCAGTGCTTCGATAAGTTCGCCCGCTTCCACCGCAGCCAGTGCCGCATCGATACGCCGCTGTTCGTCGAGATATTTATTCTCCGCCTGGCGGTAGCCTTCGGCGGCACGTCCATGCAACGCAAGTTTCGAGTAGGCATAGGGTATTGCGAGATTGGCCTCCAACACCGCCGACTCCGGCGTATCGCGATCGCGCAGCTCCTGCCAGGGCACCAACGCACTGCGATACCGGTGCTGCTCACTGGCCGCCCAGCCCGCACCCAGCAGCGCCCGATTCGAATACGGTCCTTCGAGACGCACGCTCTCGAGGAATTGTTGCGCGCGCAGCGGATCACTGTTGCCGAGAAATTCAAAGCCGAGCGCGAGGCGTGCGCGATCGGCCAGAGCTTCCCGCTCGCCCGTCGGCGTCACCGGTGCAGCTACCTGCGCCAGCGATTCGATTCCGGCTTGCCGCCGACCGGATCTGATCAACGCGACGCCCCGGTTGTAGTGCACGTAAGGTTCGAGATCGCCGCCGCCCTGCCACACCGCCAGTTCGTCGGCGGCCTCGCCGAAGCGCTCCTGCTCCATCAAAACCTGCGCCAGTAGTAAACGGCGTGGTGCCGCCTCGCCCGGCAATGACTCCTGCACGGCGCGCCGCAGCATTCGCTCAGCGTCGGCCAGCCGATTCTGTTGATGGGCAAGGCGACCAAGCAAATGCCAGGCTTTTCGCTGCAACGCGGGATCAGCACGGCGCGCCAGCAGTTGGTCGAAAGCTCGTTGCGCTGCATCCGGCATTCCGTAGGCAAGGCTCAATCCACCCAGCAGCAGCTGCGCGTCGTCCCGGTGGTTGCCGAGGCGCCCGCCGAACGAATCGGGGGGATGGTCTTCACGCTGCAGCTCGACCAGGGTCCTGATCAGTGCGCGAAAATAGTCCTGCGTATAGAACTCGAAGAGCATTTCCCCGTACACGGGGTCACGCACTTGTTCTATCGGTTGCTGCGCCAGCACTGGTGACACAACAACCCACCAGATCAAAGCGCCGCAACCGGCGCGACGCAGACAACCGGCTGGCCCGCTCACCATTCGCGAATGGAAAACTCTGGCTGCAGCTTACTGGTGCGGTCCTCGATACTGAGTTCGACGAACCGCGGCCCGACGTCCTTGGTGATCAGCCGCGTGGCACCGCGGCGATAGTCGCGGCCGTTGGGGCCTTTACCGGTGAATAATGCCACGACCTCGTGCTCACCGACACGCACATTGCCCGTGTAAATGCGATGTACCCCGCCACGATGTAGAGCATCGACTTGCCGGTTTGTATACAGGTAGTTGGCGACAACCTTGTCGTCTATCTTCAGTTGGATCGAATCCAGCTGGAAAAATGCGCCAACATCCATGGACACGAACACGGCCAGCTGGCTGCTGGACGGATACAGCAGCTCTTCTTCGAGCAGAAACAGTTCGCGATTGAGCTCCAGGATTTCCTGCTTCAGCGTCTCGATCCTGCGATCGAGACCTTCCACCGGCGCTGCCTGCTGCGCTTCCGCCGACGCAGCAATCGCTGTCAACAACAATAACAGCCCGTAGAAGCCGTCCCGCACCTTGCGCGCAGACGGTACCCCAACACGGTATTTCAAGCACTGAATCAAAACGTTACCAGTATATTTACGGTCATGGTGAAGTTGCACTGAGAAACCTTCGATCTATCGTCGAGCGTGTAACGCAGAAGCGATACGGATGTGGGTGTCGGTCAGATGTCCGTTAATACCAAATAGAAAAATAAAGATGCAGACTGTCGGCACTGAATGAGTACGGATTTGCGCTGCCGCTGCTCGCGTCCGAGTAGTCGTCGTAGTCGTAGTCGATAATCTCATAAGAGAAATTCAGCGTGCCGTGCGTCACGCCCCTGGTGCGTCGAAACAGCGGATAGGTGAATTTTGCGCCCAGGGCATTCGACACGAAGGTGCTGAGTTCCTTGTCGCGGGCCATGTAATTCAGTTCTTCCTGAAAGTCGTCGCTGTAGAACGAGGCGCGCCCCTGGGTGTAGTAACGGTAGTACAGATCGACCAGCCAGCCGTTTTGCAGCTGGTTCGTGTAACCCGCTTCCCAGCTTTGCGCCTGGATATCCCAGGAGTCCCAGAAGTAGCGGTAGCCGAACAGTGTGCTCGCGTTAGGTGTCCAGCTTTTCAGGGCGCGCAGTGCCACGGCATTGCTGGTGCGGGTTTCAGGATAGACCTCCGGTCCCGCGAACACCCCAAGCACACGCTTGTTTCGATAAGGACTGCCAAGGAAGCCCTTATCACTGATTGTCTCGTAATTGACGCCCATCAGCAGCGAGCGACTCAAAACCTGGGAAATGCCAAGGGTGTAGTTGAAGCGGTCGATGCTCTCCTCGAAACTCTTATCGGTGTTACTGCCGACTGTGTCGTCGCCCCTGCCGAACCCCATTTTGAAAGTAGTCATGCCGCCGAACACGTCGTGCGCGACGCCCAGCGAAAACAATTTCGCGTCGTAGTCGGTTTCGCTGCTGGCGAGGTAGTGAGCACTCATGATTGAATTGCCGTACAGGTAATCGAGGCCGAACCCGTATTCGTTGCGTTCTTCCGAATAGGGGCTGGCGGTGGCCAGCACGTCCGGCGACGCGCCGCTGATCTGGTCGCGGTAAAAACTGGCTGCCAGGGAAAAGTCGTTGCGCACTCCTTTGCGGAACAACACCGCGGGGCCATTTACCTGCACGCCGCCGCCGTCGTAAGCGTGATACTGTACGTCCGTACGCGAATCCGGTAACAACGCGGCATAGGCGCTCGGCGACGCGCAGGCTGCAGCGAGCAGCCACGCCGCCCAGCCGCTTCCGCGCAGGGGTGCTACCTTCCTTGATTGCTCAGACATGCCAGGTCCTCTACTGCGCCAGGCGCTAAAATTCCGGCGCGACGTGCCACCAACGCAGGGCGCACGCCGCGGTCGATATATGCGAAATCTCGATGTTTGGCATTGATAATCAACAATCTACGCTTGCAGATCACGAAGCGGTCAACTGTCAAAAACACAAACTCAGCCAGAGTTTAGCGTTTCGCAAGCAATTTTTAGGCAAAAATTCTAGACACCGTCCACATTTCTCCTAATTACACCCGCAACCACCGCCTGTCGCGGACCCCGCACCCCGCGCTCCTTCACGAGTAGCGTTGACGTGCTCGCGGTAACGGGACGAAATCGGATCGCGGTCGAAGCGCATATACGGCTCAGCCAGCAGGCCCCTGTCGTAGGCCGGCACCCATGGCTGAATCCCGCATCCTGGCAACGCCAATGATGCGATCACCAAAAGGCCAGGCATACGTATCATCGTTCCAGCACCGTTCGGACGGCTGCACCGTAGTCGGTACTCAGCACCGCCGATCCCGTAATTCTGGTGGCGATAACGCCGTCGCGATCGACAATCACCACAGCGGGTATTTTCTCGATTTCATAGCGCTTTACCACGTCCTGCTTCACATCGAGCAAAATTGGATAGCTGCCTGCAACATCGGCGGCCGCCCGCTCTGCACGAGTGTCCCGATCATCAACACTGACCCCTAGAATCTGCGCGTCGCTGCCGGCGATATCTGTATGTAAACGTTGCAGTATTACCAACAATTCCGGGCATTCGCCGCACCAGGAGGCCCAGAAAGCAACGACCACCACTTGTCCCCGGTACTCCGAGAGGCGCTGATTCTCGCCGCTGATGCTCTTCAGCGCGAAATCAGGGGCCGGTTGCGGTTGCGCACCGAGCGGCACGGCGAAAAGTAGGACCATCAGTGTAAACAGGATACGCATCAGAACAGGTAACTCATGCCGCCGACCAGTTCAAGGTTGTGGGTCAATTCATTCTCACCGAGCAGATCCGACTCGAACAGGTAGTCGCGCATCTCGACGCGCACCGCGAAGTCCTCACCCGGCAGGACACGTACGCCCAATCCTATATTGAACGTGAACCGGTCCTCGTCGGCGAAATCGGTCACACCGACTCCGCCGATTACAAAAAACGTGCTGCGCATTGCCCGGTCTTCACCGGCGAACACCTCGCCGGGTAGAAAACTGTAAGCGGCCGACACATCGTAGCGCAACAGGCGTTCTTCTTCAGCGCCGAAAATCGGCAGCCCGAAGCGCCGGTAGCGCTCGTCACTGACTGTGGAACTCGCGACACCCAGTTCGATGAAGGCATCCTCGGTGACGTGATACGCAAACCGCAATCCGGCAATCACATTAGTGTTGAACTGGTCGATGTTGATCACACCTAACACTACACCCAGCTC
>Ga0224508_10004462_pt1 | contig 11419 bp, 10 predicted proteins | sample SF_Jan12_sed_USG_4_FD_170157 | JGI IMG/M metagenome (GOLD analysis project Ga0224508, IMG submission 170157) | Sediment microbial communities from San Francisco Bay, California, United States - SF_Jan12_sed_USGS_21 | ecosystem: Environmental > Aquatic > Marine > Sediment | place: USA...
GGTAGTGTTTGGCGCCGAGGGCCGTGGTCTGCGTCGGCTAACACGTGACAAATGCGATGCGTTGGTTCGCATTCCAATGGCTGGTTCCGTGTCCAGCCTCAACGTATCCGTGGCCGTCGGGATTGTGTTGTACGAGGCGCGACGGCAGCAACGCGTCGCCAAAGTCTAACCGTTTGAAACGGATGGTGATAGCAAAGCTCAAGACGGCATGTTAGATCAATGCGCCACCACAACTACTGCCCGAGCCGGCGGTACAGCCGAAACAATGCTCTCCCACGGCAATAGGTGCGCCTTGCAGAGCGCCGACATCGATGTCCCACAGGTAGTGCGGTGAAGCGCCTGACATCGGAATACTCAACATTTGGTTGAAATCGCAGTCGTACACGCGGCCCTGCCAATCGACGCTAATCAAATGTCTGCACATCAAGTTGGCAACGGTGGCGAGGTTGAAGTTATCCAATAGTAGCTGTTGATAGCTCTGCCGTTGTCCTATGCGATCCAAAAAATGAGAAAAACGGTTAATCGGCAGATTGGTTAAGGTGAGCAAACGCGTAAAATGTATACCAAATTCGTCAAAAAGACGTCGACGGTACTCTGCCTCTAAAGCCTCCTGCGGTGGAGGAAGACTGGCGCCGAGCGGGTTGTAGACAAGCTCCAACGGCAGCATCGCGTCAATGCCGTAGCCTACACTATTGAGTACTCGCAGTGCCCGTACGCTCTTAGCAAACACGCCATTGCCGCGCTGGGCATCAACATTGCTTTTGCTGTAACAGGGTAACGAGCACACCAACCGTACCCCACGCTCAGCGTACCAAGCCGCCAGATCCTCTTGGTGCGGCTCGAACAACACCGTCAGGTTACAGCGCGACGTGACAGACACTCTGAGTTGGATAAAGCTGTCGACCAGCTTACGGAAATGCGGATTGAGCTCTGGAGCGCCGCCGGTAAGGTCGACTTGTTTGATTCGGGCTTGCTCGGCCCACTCTAAGATTTTGGCAATGGTGTCCCAGGTCATGATTTCGGTGCGCTTCGGCCCGGCATCGACATGACAGTGCTGGCATGCTTGGTTACACAGACGACCAACGTTGAGTTGTAGCTGGGTAAGCGCGGCCCGTTGCAATGGCCCAAGGCCCATTTTCGCAAGTGTGGCCGCAAACCGAGGCTCTTCCTCAACGCCGTCTGCTTTGGCTGTGTTAGGAATCATGTTGTTCTATCTTAGAGTGAGGTTGTCCTTCAAATGAGTCACGCCAGGATTATTGCGCCGTGCCTTTCGGTCTGACTGCGGATTCGTCATAAAGTTTTACTTCTGTGTTCGCTGGTCCCAGAGGGCATGCAGGAGGGACGGCGTGGTTACCACCGTCAAGCGTAGCAATCACAGGATGCTGACAGCGCCTTGTGGCAGGCCCTGTCGCTCGGGCCGTTTGTCACGCAGCGCTATCGGCGCAGTAGAGCGCTAGCACAGTGGAGTATTGGTAAAGTCGACTTCCATGTTTCAGGGGTGCGATCTGTCCGTTGCCATAGAACCCAATAAACGGCATGTTGGGAAATCGGGTCTTAACTAACTCGACGTCGCGGTCACGGTTGCCGTAGAACGATGGTCCGCGACTCATGCAAGGGAAAAGTAGTGCAAATCCTGGATCTGCCAGCAATCGGTCATGCCCGCGCTCTATGGTGCGCGCCATGTCGCGCTCTGCGGCCAACTCATCACGCATTGCCCAGAACATCTTCTCGCCGCGTGTCGGTTCATGAGAGACCGTGATAGAGCTGTCGTCGGGGTTGGCCGAAACGATGTGGTTCAGATCATAACGACCATCACGAATTGCGGTCTGCGGATCACCAAAGGTGACGCCGTACATCAAAAGATGTAAGGGAATACGATCGAGTTTGCGCACCGAGATGGGCAACGACTTAACAAGCGCATTCAATGCCCGTTCACCGCCGATGCGAAGAATATCGAAGCCTTGGGCTTCGGCGACTTCGAAGGGGGTACTCAACGGACGTATCCCCCGCGAGGCCACCACCGAGTGGCGTACTCCATGAAAGGCTACTTCGATATAGCCCTCCGGACATTGGCGGCCACCGCTCCAAACGGTGAAAGGTCCATGACCGAAAACATCTGCTGACACCGCGCCCACCCGTGGTACCGAATCATCCAGCCATTCAGTGGACACCGATTCCGGAGTGCTGAAGGTCAGTAGGTGTTGATCCTGTGCACTATCAGCAGTAGGGGGTTTCAAAAACACATCACCACCAAACACCATGGCCGCGGCGCCGCAGCTATCTAATAGCCATTCCTCATCGGTGATCACACCGGGCGCCGTGCAGCCAACAATCTGGGTGCATCGCCCGGCGCGGGCCGCTGCACGCAGCGCCGGCTGTGGGTTCTGCGCAAACTCCGGAGTAAGAAATAGAAGCACACTGTTGGCATGATCTAGCCCCGCCTTTTCCAGCGCACTGGTTACCGCCGTGGCGGCATGTCGCGGGTTGGTGGGCGGGCCGTAGCTGAGACCGGTTGCAACTGAGGAACTACTCATCTACTGACTCTTTTCTCCGGTATTCGCATAGGTCATATATGACACACTGACCGCATAGCGGCTTGCGTGCCATGCAAGTATAGCGTCCGTGCAGGATCAACCAATGGTGAGCATTATACTTGAATTCCTCGGGCACCAGGCGGATCAGGGCACGCTCCACCTCCAGAACCGTCTTGCCAGGTGCCAATCTAGTACGGTTGGCAACGCGGAAGATATGAGTATCTACCGCAATGGTGGGGTGCCCAAAGGCGGTGTTTAGCAGAACATTGGCGGTCTTCCTGCCGACCCCCGCAAGGGCTTCCAGTGCCTTACGATTGTCGGGAACCTCTCCACCGTAATCCTTCACCAATATACGACAGGTGGTCAGAATATTTTTTGTCTTGGAGTTATACAGACCGATGCTCTTGATGTAGTGTTTCAGGCCGCGTTCGCCCAACTTAATCATTGCTTGTGGGGTATTGGCCACTCGGAACAACTTCTCTGTGGCGATATTGACACTCTTATCTGTCGCCTGGGCGGATAGAATCACTGCAATGAGGAGCTCGAACACGCTGTCGTATTCAAGCTCAGTGGTGGGTGCCGGAATGTTAGCTTTTAACCGTATGAAGATTTCGTGACGCTTTTGTGCGTTCATCGCTGTCGCGAATCAGAAGTGGTCTTTACTAACGCATTTGCAGCGGGCATTGGTCGCAATCAAGCAAGGGGAAGATAACCACCGCGGGCCAGACATCAGTGACTTGGGTGGGCTTTGCTGCGTTTGCTGCGTCCCCGTGCCACCGCAGCGTGAAGCTCTGCACGGATTGTCGCTCTATCCTTATGTTCAGTGGCGCCTGGTCCGCCGCGATCACTTGCTGGGACTGTGTTCAATCGATTCAGTCGGCGTTTTACATGTGTCCTCGCCTGTTCGACTTGGCTCATGCTGTAGCCTGGCCACGGGGAGTCAGCGTCCTGGTCGCTGTCAGCAATGGGCACCATATCGATACAATCCACGGGGCATGGCGGCAGGCACAGTTCGCATCCGGTGCAATCGTCAGCGATCACAGTGTGCATGCTCTTTGCGGCACCGCAAATCGCGTCCACCGGACAGGCTTGGATACATAGGCTGCAGCCGATGCAGTGCTCTTCATCTATCCGAGCACGCCTACGGGGCATGTAAGCACCATAACGTCGGTCAAGTTCGACCGGAGTTCTGCCAAGGAGCTTGGCTAAACTACCAATGGTTACACTGCCGCCCGGTGGACACTGATTGATATTGGCCTCTCCATTAGCGACGGCCATGGCATAGTCTCGACAGCGAGGGTAACCGCATTTGGTGCATTGCGTTTGAGGTAGGCACCCATCAATTCGATCCACAAGCTTGGCGCTGGCTTGGTCCAATTTGGTTTTCGATTCCATTCGATCCACAAGCTTGGCGCTGGCTTGGTCCAATCTGGCGTTCGATTGCATAGACGTCGCAATTAAGCCTGCTGGGTATCGGGCAAGCCTACTGCGCTATCCAACGCCACGACCATGCACCCACCCCTGCAACACGAGTATCCTCATTTGATCCGCATACCAGGTTGCGCGCCGCTGTCTGGTGAAAGCAGCCAGATGTCTTTGTCGCCAGCGCCTGCCGCTAAGATCATGCCCTCGGACACACCAAATCGCATTTTGCGTGGCGCCAAATTGGCCACTACCACTGTTAAGCGACCACAAAGCTCATCCGGTGCATACGCAGATTTGATTCCGGCGAACACGGTGCGGTTCTCGCCGCCGAGATCCAGTGTCAGTTGCAGCAGCTTGTCGGCGCCTTTGACATAGTCCGCGTGTTCAATGCGGGCGACGCGTAGATCGACCTTGGCAAAGTCGCTGTACTCAATTTCCTTGCTCAACGGGTCTTGCTCAAGCTGGCCCGTGCCTTCAGCAGTGTCCTTGGAAGCTTTGATGATGGCATCTATCTTGGCTGCTTCTACGCGCTGCAATAAATGGCTGAAGCGACCGATACCATGCTCCAGCAACGGTTCACGTAGCGAAGCCCACGCTCCAGGTTGGCCGATGGGTACGCCCAACATCTGCTCGATTCGCAGCGCCAGCTGAGGCACTACCGGAGCGAGATAGGTTGCTAACACCCGAAACAGATTGATCCCGGTAGAACAGACCTGTTGAAGCTCAGCGCTCTGCGAGTTTTGCTTGGCGATGACCCAAGGTTGCTTTTCGTTGATGAACTGGTTTGCCTGGTCGGCGAGCTCCATTATTTCGCGCATCGCACGACTGTATTCCCGCATCTCAAAATGTTGCGCAATGGAATCTCCAGCCTGGACAAAATGCTGGTAGAGCTCAGGTTCGCTCAAGCTGGCTGCCAATTGGCCATCGAAGTGTTTGCTTATGAAACCAGCGCACCGGCTGGCGATGTTTACAAACTTGCCTACCAGATCCGAGTTCACCCGTTGGACAAAGTCCTCCAGATTTAAATCCAGATCCTCCACGCGGCTGTTGAGTTTGGTCGCAAAATAATAGCGCAGGTACTCCGGAGCCAAATAGTCCAAATACGTCCTAGCAGTGACAAAAGTGCCGCGAGACTTCGACATTTTTTGCCCATTAACCGTGAGAAAGCCGTGGCAGAACACCGTCGTGGGCTTGCGAAAACCGGAGCCATCCAGCACCGCAGGCCAGAATAAGGTGTGAAACTGCAAAATGTCTTTGCCGACAAAGTGATAGAGCTCAGTGTGTGCGTCACGGCCCCAGTAGGCGTCGAAGTCCAGGCCCTGTCGGTCACAAAAGTTTTTAAAGCTCGCCATATACCCGATGGGGGCGTCGAGCCAGACGTAAAAGTACTTATCCACCTCCCCGGGTATGCTGAAGCCGAAATAGGGGGTATCCCGCGAGATATCCCAGTCCCGTAGGCCTGCGTCGAACCACTCCTTAAGCTTATTCCTGACTTCAACCTGTAAGTGCTCACCCTGGGTCCATTGCCGTAACATGTCTTCGAAATCTGTGAGCCGGAAGAACAAGTGCTCGGACTCTTTTTCCACAGGCGTGGCGCCGGACACTACGGACCTTGGGTTTTTTAGCTCCGTTGGCGCGTAGGTTGCCCCACAGGCCTCACAACTGTCGCCGTACTGGTCTGGCGTCCCACAGCGTGGGCATTCGCCTCTGATAAAGCGGTCCGGTAGAAACATTTTTTTCACCGGATCATAGGCTTGGCGAATGGTGCGGCGGGCGATATGTCCGCCGGCGTCTAAATTCTTGTAAATTAGCTCGGAAAAATATCGGTTTTCGTCGGAATGAGTGGTGTAGTAGTTGTCAAACTCCACCGCGAAATCGCTGAAGTCGGCGATGTGCTCTTTGCCGATGCGATCGATGAGCTGCTCAGGGCTGATGCCTTCGTCTTGCGCTTTGAGCATGATGGGCGTGCCGTGGGTGTCGTCGGCACAGACGTAGTAACACTGACCACCGCGCATCCGCTGGTACCGTACCCAGATGTCGGTCTGAATGTACCCTAGCAGATGGCCTAAGTGGATTGGCCCGTTGGCATAGGGCAGCGCACTAGTGACTAATATGTCTCGTTTGGTGTCCGTCATAGACTTCACTCGCGCCGGCAACTCGCTATTCACACGATGACATGGGTGCGCAAAGGCCCGTTTGAAAGGCTGGCTACGGTACCAGTTTTATGTGGCGTGAGCTAGCGGGTACACCAATGCTACAGGCGGGTTTAGGTCGATTGTCGTGGAGTTGTGACTAACAATGACAAGTCTACGATCACGGTGTAGCATTGCCTCCTTCCCAGGTTACGCTTGACTCGTTTGCCAGCGGCAGGGGGCTCGCCGCATCGTATATCGTGCGGCAGTGAGGGCCGACCTGTGACAACTTTGCGATTGGTTCGGAGGTAGTTATTAGATGACTAGTTTGTCTCGGGAAGCGGTGGAGGCTGCTCTAAAAGGCGTGATTGATCCGCATAACGATCGCGACCCGGTGACGGATAAGAACATTAGGAACATAACGACATCTAGCGACAATGTGGTGATTGATGTGGTGCTGGGCTATCCGGCCAAGAGCTGGATTCCACAGTATTCACGTGTGCTTGAGGACGCGGTCGCGTCCCTGGGCGGCGCGGACAAAGTGACCGTTAATGTGACATCTAAGATCGCATCCCATACGGTGCAGAAGGGAGTTAAGCCGTTACCCGGGGTCAAAAACATGATCGCTGTGGCGTCAGGGAAGGGCGGTGTGGGCAAATCCACGGTGTCAGCTAACCTTGCCCTTGCGCTGTCCGCGGAGGGGGCCAATGTAGGAATCTTGGATGCGGACATCTATGGACCGAGCCAACCCCGAATGCTCGGAGTGATGACCAAGCCTGAGTCCAAAGATGGCAAGAGCATGGAGCCGATTACCGCCTACCAACTCCAGGTCATGTCTATTGGTTTTCTCATCGAAGAGGAGACGCCAATGATATGGCGTGGACCCATGGTGACACAGGCGTTAGAACAACTGCTTAAGGACACTAATTGGCGGGATTTGGATTATTTGGTGATTGATTTGCCGCCGGGCACCGGTGACATCCAGCTTACCTTGGCGCAAAAGGTGCCGGTGACCGGTGCTGTCATCGTTACCACGCCACAGGATATCGCGTTGCTAGATGCCCGCAAGGCATACAAGATGTTTGAGAAGGTCGAGATTCCCGTACTCGGTGTGATCGAGAACATGAGCACGCATATCTGTAGTCAGTGTGGACACGAAGAGCATATCTTTGGGCACGGTGGTGGCCAGCGTATGGCAGATCAATATCAGGTGCGCCACCTCGGCTCCATCCCGTTGGATGCGCGAATCCGTAAAGATGTGGACGAAGGTGCGCCCACCGTCGTCGCTGACCCAGATGGAGCGGTCGCGCAAACGTATAAGGAAGTGGCGCGCCGAGTCGCGGCCGGTCTTGCGGCGAAAAAGCTCGACTACAGCGCCAAATTCCCCTCCATTGTCATCCAAAACACTTGAGCCGTGCCTGACTGGATGCTGCGTGCTACCAATAACAAAAAAAGAGGCTTATGAATGACCATTAGATCAGATCGCTGGATTCGCCATATGGCGGAAACACAAGGCATGATTGAGCCGTTTGTGGACGCTCAAGTCACTGAAGCTCACAGCAAGCGGGTGGTGTCATTTGGGACATCGAGCTACGGATACGACATTCGTTGTTCCGATGAGTTTAAGATATTCACTAACATTAACTCTGCGGTGGTCGACCCCAAGAACTTCGATGCCAAAAGTCTTGTCGATTTCAAAGGTGAGATCTGTATCATCCCGCCCAATTCCTTTGCCTTGGCCCGCACAGTGGAATATTTCCGCATACCGCGCAGCGTGCTGACGATTTGTCTTGGCAAATCGACCTATGCGCGGTGCGGCATCATTGTGAACGTGACGCCTTTCGAGCCTGAATGGGAAGGGTATGCCACTTTAGAATTCTCCAATACCACACCGCTGCCAGCCAAGATCTACGCCAACGAAGGGGTGGCTCAGGTCATCTTCTTCGAAGCCGACGAGCAATGTGAGGTTTCGTATAAGGAACGCGGTGGCAAGTATCAAGGTCAGACTGGTGTAACCTTGCCTAGGGCCTAGGCGCGATTGGACTGATCGCATGTCTGGTAACCAATTCGGAAAACTGTTTGTTGTATCCACGTTTGGGGAGAGTCACGGCCCTGCGATGGGCTGTGTAGTCGACGGTTGCCCGCCGGAGTTGGAATTGTCCGAGGCGGATATCCAGCCAGACCTTGACCGTCGACGCCCAGGACGCAGTCGATATACCACGCAACGTCGCGAGGATGATGCGGTAGAGATAGTGTCGGGCGTGTTTGAAGGCAGCACCACGGGAACGCCCATTGGCCTACTTATCCGTAATAAGGATCAGCGAGCACGAGACTACTCAGCAATAAGAGATCGTTTCCGGCCGGGTCATGCTGATTATGTGTATCAGCAGAAATATGGGCGTCGTGATTACCGGGGTGGCGGACGGGCGTCGGCGCGGGAGACCGCTATGCGGGTGGCAGCTGGCGCCATTGCCAAGAAATACCTTAGACAACGTTACGCGGTTCGAATACAAGGCTATTTGGCACAACTGGGCTCGATCGTGCCCGCAGGTTTAGATTGGGCCGAAGTGGAGCGCAACCCTTTTTTCTGTCCTGACGCATCGAAGGTCGCGGAAATGGAGGCGCTCATCGACACTGCGCGACGAGCCGGCGACTCTGTCGGGGCGCGTATCAATGTGGTTGCCTCTCATGTGCCGGTGGGACTAGGCGAGCCGGTGTTTGACCGGCTCGATGCGTCCATTGCTCACGCCATGATGAGCATCAACGCGGTAAAAGGGGTAGAGATTGGTGCTGGGTTTAGCGCCATTGAGCAAAAGGGGTCAGAACATCGAGATGAGTTGACAAGCGTTGGTTTCCAAAGCAATAACGCAGGCGGCATTCTGGGGGGCATTTCTACTGGGCAGGACATTTTAGTCAGTTTGGCACTAAAGCCCACCTCCAGCATTCGTATACCTGGAAAGTCTATCGACCTTACGGGTGCAGATATCGAGGTGACCACAACCGGCCGACACGATCCATGCGTGGGACTGCGCGCCACTCCGATCGCTGAGGCCATGCTCGCGCTTACGCTAATGGATCACGCGATGCGCCACCGGGCCCAAAATGCGGAAGTTGAATCAGGTGTACCAGTGATTCCGGGGTCGGTGCAATCCTAGTTGTTTCGCTTCGTCACCAAATCGGAATCGGTTTGGTTCGGTGGGGTGTCTATTTTCTGATGGTAGCGAATGACCTGACCGAGGCAGTTGTAGTTTCGGTCGACCGGGCTTGGTCAGGATGCTCTGCGGCGTCTGGTGAAGAGTTTGTGTGCGCTCCGCTGACGAATACCGATGCTACAGCCGTGTCGAGTCGATTGATGAAATTGACCTGATCGATGTCGGTCTTAGGCGAACGCAAGATGTCCCCACGAATCTCCCCCAGGGCTGAGAAGGTGGCGAAGGCGTCAACTTGCGCATCCAAATAACCACAGCGATTAGCTTTGTATATGCGGCGGACTATGCCATGAACGAGTTCGTGGTGGACCCCATCAGCGCCTAGCAGCTCGCCAATGTCATCGGCATCGTCGCGCATTGGAATCTGGTGATATCCTACGCGATCGGCAAGGAAGCGAATCAGTTCTCTAAACGTCATGCTATCAATTAGTTTTACACCCGAGCGATAGAGTTATAGCACAGAAATACTTCGAGCTTGTGATACTATTTCCATTTTATATGTTGGTCTAGTCATGCCAGGTCAGACCCTATACGACAAGCTTTGGGACAGTCACGTCGTTCATTCCGACGCCGACGGTACCTGCCTAATTTATATAGACAGACACCTGGTTCATGAGGTGACATCACCTCAGGCGTTCGAAGGTCTGCGCGCCGCCGGACGAAAACCGTGGAGAATCGACTCGAACTTGGCGGTTCCCGATCATAACGTACCCACTACGGACCGGAAAAAAGGAATTAGTGACCCGGTGTCGCGACTACAAGTGGAAACGCTAGGGGAGAACTGTCGGCGTTTTGGTATCACGGAGTTCGGGATGAATGATGTGCGCCAAGGCATTGTGCACGTTATTGGCCCGGAGCAAGGCGCCACCTTGCCAGGTATGACCATCGTATGTGGGGATTCTCATACGTCCACCCACGGGGCATTAGGAGCGTTGGCTTTTGGCATTGGTACATCGGAAGTGGAGCACGTACTAGCGACTCAATGCCTGATTCAAAAGAAGTCGGCAAATTTACGGATCAATGTTGACGGCCAACTGGCGACAGGTGTCACAGCCAAGGATTTGGTATTAGCGATCATCGGTCGTATAGGTATCGCCGGGGGCACCGGGTATACCATCGAATATGCGGGGAGTGCCGTTCGGGCTTTATCAATGGAAGGACGTATGACAGTGTGCAACATGACCATCGAGGCGGGTGCCCGTGCTGGACTGATCGCGGTGGACGATACCACCATCGAGTACGTGGCCGGGAGGCCGTACACTCCGAGCGGCGCGATGTGGGAGCAGGCCGTATCAGTATGGAGGGGGCTACACAGCGATGCGAGTGCGCAATTCGATGCTGAAGTCACCCTTGACGGTCCGCATGTCAAACCGCAGGTAAGCTGGGGCACGTCACCGGAGATGGTGATTGCTATCGATGAAACCATTCCTGACCCCGATGATGAGACAGACTCGCTCAAGCGTGACGGCATGCGTCAGGCGCTCAGCTACATGGATCTTAAGCCTAGGACACCGATACAGGAGATTAAGCCCGACAAAGTGTTCATTGGTTCGTGTACTAATGGCCGCATAGAAGATTTGCGCGCCGCAGCACAAGTGGCTAAAGGGCGTCGGGTGGCAGATGGTATTAAAGTCGCAATGGTGGTACCCGGTTCGGGGCTAGTAAAGCGTCAAGCCGAAGCAGAGGGATTAGATCGGATATTTGAAACCGCGGGATTTCAGTGGCGCGAGCCGGGCTGCTCGATGTGTCTTGCAATGAACGCAGATCGATTGGAGCCCGGGGAACGCTGTGCCTCCACATCTAATCGCAACTTTGAAGGGCGGCAGGGGCGTGGCGGCCGCACCCACCTTGTTTCACCCGCCATGGCAGCGGCGGCTGCGGTTTGCGGTCATTTCACAGATGTACGACAGCTCGGTTAGGTCTTCATGCGCCCCGTCAGCCAATTAAGTGGTTTAGTGGTGCCATTGGATCGGCCTAATGTCGACACCGATGCCATTATCCCCAAGCAATACTTGAAGTCGATCAAACGCAGCGGGTTTGGTCCGAATCTGTTCGATGATTGGCGTTACCTCGATCCCGGGGAACCGGGTCAGGATCATAGTAAGCGTCGTCCCAATCC
>Ga0224508_10004463_pt1 | contig 11419 bp, 11 predicted proteins | sample SF_Jan12_sed_USG_4_FD_170157 | JGI IMG/M metagenome (GOLD analysis project Ga0224508, IMG submission 170157) | Sediment microbial communities from San Francisco Bay, California, United States - SF_Jan12_sed_USGS_21 | ecosystem: Environmental > Aquatic > Marine > Sediment | place: USA...
ATGGGACAGCGCCACCGGGACTTGAAAAACGGATTGAGCGCGCCGCCGAAACTGACGGCTCGCTCGATTGCGAACATGATGACTAAGGTGCCGTGGGGCTTGGAGATGCTGGGAACCAAGCGGCGGTCCTTTGGAAATATAGTCGGCCATGCCGCAGGTATCTCTGATCCAACGTCACTAAGTTCTTGGATCGCTGAAGCCTTCGATCCGGCACTGGACTGGGATCGCATAAAAAGGTTGATCGAGATGTGGGGCGGAAAGGTTGTGCTAAAAGGCATCCTGGACGTCGACGACGCAGAAAAGGCCGCGGAATTGGGGGCGGACGCGATCATCGTTTCCAATCATGGCGGTCGACAACTGGACGGCGCGCTTAGCTCGATCAGGATGCTTGAGCCGATCGTGCAGGCAGTTGGCGACAAAGTGGATGTCTGGTTGGACAGCGGTATCCGGTCAGGCCAGGACGTTCTGAAGGCGCTGGCGCTCGGCGCAAAGGGAACGATGATCGGCCGCGCCTGGGTCTATGGTCTTGGGGCGATGGGAGAAGCGGGCGTGACCAGATCGCTTGAAGTTATCCACAAGGAGCTGGACCTATCGATGGCGCTGTGTGGACGCACGAGTATATCTGCTGTCGATCGAGACATATTGATGGTTCCGAAAGATTTTTCCGGGGATTGGGCGTGAATCGCTCTTTCGTTTCGAAATTCGAAACGAAAGTAGATATTTCGCACTATCGTTCACAAATGATGCAAAGATGCCGCGCCTCCGTCCCTAAAACGGCCTGTTTCCGGCCACTTTCTTGCCGCAATTCGATTGCGAGCGTATTTTCCTCCCATGATGAGTATTTTGCGCAAATGGTTCAATTCGGTGGTCACGGCCACAGCGTTCGCGGCGATTTCCGCGACGGGAATATCGGCGTCTACGCCTCTTCCTTCGCCTGGCGAGGAGTTTCCTGAGGAAACCGCGGCATTGGTTGCGGCCACGGTGGCGCTGTTTGAAGCGATTGAAGCCGAGAACAATGCCGAACCGCGCATACCAGAAATACGCATTGAAGGATTGGCCATCCCGGCAACACTTCCAGTCGATGCCGCATTATCCCGTGCTTTTCCCGACGAAATGGGACCAGTTCAACATCTGACGGGCTATCGCATCAACTGGTATCCGGTTGACAGATTTCTTGGTGCAGTCGATTTCATGGGCACCTACGATGGTAACCGCAACCTTGTCTGTGGCTATATCATGTGGGACGTGAGCGATCCCGACGCACCAGCGCTGGATCGGGTGATTGCCAACTATCTTGACCTGGATCGACTGGACGCCGCCTCACCCGCCGATGCGCATCGCGCGCTTTTGGACGCCAACTGTGCGTTCGGTGAGGTCGAGCCGAATTTTACTGTATTCGATCGCGCCGGCTAATCTATTCTCAGTCTTATTTGCCGCTAGGTTCCTGTCGAGGTACCGCGGGTTCCGGTACGTCATAGATTCCGCTTTTCAATTAGCAAAAGCCCAGCTATACGCCGCGTCTCGTGGGCGGACACCCTTGGAGGCTGCCCAGTATTGAAAATTTGGAGTTATGACCATGGCTGGCGAGATCCCTGATCTTAGCGCCACGGTACGGACGGGGACAGGCAAGGGGGCCGCCCGTCAAGCTCGTAGAGACGGGCTCGTACCTGGCATCGTTTATGGTGGTGGAACAGATCCGCTGCCGATCAATGTCCCCTACAACGTGTTGTTTAAGCGGCTCAAGCAAGGCCGGTTTCTTACGACGCTATTTAACCTGAAGGTTGATGGTGTGGACGACGTTCGCGTCATCTGCCGGAACGTGCAGCGTGACATCGTTAAGGACCTGCCGACCCATATCGACTTAATGCGGCTGAAGCGGAACACCAAGATCGCGCTATTCATCCCGGTAGAATTCGTGGGGCACGACGAGTGCCCTGGCTTGCGGAGCGGCGGCGTCCTGACGGTTGTGCGCCCGGAAGTGGAACTCGTGGTGACCGCGAGCGACATCCCGGAGAACGTCATTGTCGATCTTTCGGGTATGGACGTTGGTGACACAGCAACCATTTCCGGCGTTTCACTGCCTGAAGGCGCCAAGCCCACAATCGACAGGGACTTCGTGATTGCGAATATCGTTGCACCTTCAAGCCTCACCGCCGAGGAAGAAGAAGGCGAAGACCTTGAAGGCGAAGGCATCGAATTTGAAGGCGAAGAAGGCGAAGAAGGTGAAGGCGGCGAAGAGGGCGAAGCTGAAGCCGAAGACGAATAAGCCTGTTCAAAGTCAACAATTAGCGGCGTCCGATCTGGGCGCCGTTTTTTTGTGTGCCGACTGACCGTTTCTGCGACCCCGTTGCACATTGCATGCAACCGGTTGCAAAAAATTTTCTCCATGCTATCAAAGCGTTGAAGGAGTGACGCATGCCAGTCACACTAAAGGACGTTGCTGAACTGGCGGGCGTTTCGCGCTCTGCAGTGTCGCGCGCCTTCACTGAGGGCGCCTCGGTCTCCGAAAAAACCAGAGCCAAGGTTGAGAACGCCGCAAGGACGCTTGGCTATTTCCCAAACGCTCTTGCCTCCAGCCTAACGACAGGTCGGACGAAATTGATCGGATTGATCTCAAACAATTTTCACAATCCGATATTTCTGGAAATTTTTGATCTTTTTACACGCGGATTGCAGGACCGTGGACTACGTCCTCTTCTTTTGAACATCGCTGATGGTGACGATGTGCGAGCGTCTGTTCGGCTTCTGACGCAATATTCGGTCGATGGCGCCATATTGGCATCGTCAACGCTGTCACCGGAATTTGCGCAGGCGTTCCTGCAATCGAACGTGCCGGTTGTGCACTCGTTCGGCCGCATTGCGAATGATCCGAACGTTCACGTTGTTGGAATTGACAACCGCATCTGCGGGCGGATGGCGGCCGAAACCTTGATCGCGAGGGGATATAAGCACATTGCCTTCCTGGGAGGTCCAGAATCCGCAACATCGACGCAGGACCGCTTTCTTGGGTTTTCAGAAGTCGCACGCGCGAATGCTAGCGTGAAAGCAACGCACAGTTTTGCCGACGCTTACTCATTTGACGCAGGGCGCATCGAGATGGACCGCTTACTGACGGGCGATGTGGCTGAAGCCTATTTTTGCGGCGACGACGTTCTGTCGATTGGTGCACTTAGCGCAATCCAAGCTGTCAAATTATCGGTTCCAGACGACGTTGGATTAATCGGGCTGAACGATATGGAGATGTCGGGGTGGCAAAGCATCAATCTGACCACCATCCACCAGCCGATCAGCCAGATCATCGACAGCTCGATCGATCTTGTTGTGTCGATGCTGGACGAGCCACAGCGCTATCCGGAAGCCCGGATATTTCCTTGCCATATCGTCGAACGCGGAACACTCAGGCAACTCGATCCTTAAGATCTGCATTGCAACAGGTTGCATAGCCGGTACCATTGCACGAACTCAAGACGGTGCGGTGGCGCGCCGAAAACACGGCGGCAGCGATGACAGAGCTAATTGAAGGCATCAAAAAAGGACAGTTTGCGGTATTCGGGCGCGTTGGAATGGACTTCTTTCCAGACCCGCCTGGAACCAAGACCCGCGACGGCAAATTGTTTGCAAGCGGGATTGGTGGGTCGTCAGCAAATATTGCCGTGGGCCTGACCAAGCTAGGTTCGAAGGCGGCGCTGATCACATCAGTTTCCGACGATGCGGTCGGCGAATTCTGCGTGAAGAACCTGGACGACTATGGCGTGGACACCACTTTTGTTCGTACGATTGGTGGAGAATTTCGGACGTCGCTTGCGGTCTACGAGAGCGTACTGGAGGGCCATCAGACGGTCATTTACCGCAATGGCGCGGTTGATTTCCAAGTCACTGCGGAAGATGTCGACCGCGTCGATCTCACTGCATTTGGCGCATTCATAACCGCCGGAACGGTTTTCGCCGCGGAGCCGTCGCGAAGTGCTGCGTTTCACGCATTTGAAACGGCAAGAAGCCAAGGCGTTCCGGTCATATTCGACATCGACTATCGGCCATATTCCTGGCCATCGCCCGAAGTCGCGGCAGAAGTTCTTTCGCGCGCTGGTGCAATGAGCGACCTGATCGTCGGCAATGACGAAGAATTCGGCTTCATGGCTGGTGACATGGCAAAGGGACTGGACAAGGCGCGCGAGCTGGCGCGGACGTCGGCTTCCGTCGTCGTCTACAAAATGGGGCCGGAGGGTGCGATAACGCTCGCGGGCGACGAGGAAATCCGCACCGGAATTTACAAAGTCGATGCGTTGAAACCAACTGGCGCTGGCGACAGCTTCATGGCCGGGCTTTTGTCGGGAATTGTCGAAGGGCTGGATTTGAAGTCGGCTATTCTGCGTGGTTCGGCGTGTGCAGCGATCGTCGTTGGAAAACCTGGGTGCGCCCCCGCCCTACCCTATCCGGATGAATTGAATGAATTCCTCGCCGCGCATCCCGGTGCAACGGAAGGCTGAGGCATGACACTCGCGACTTTGCGGCAAGTTCTTCAGCCTGCGTTAAAGGATGGATACGCCGTGGGCGGGCTTGTTTGCCTTGGGTGGGAGGACATGCGCGCCTATGCCCATGCAGCCGAGGCCGAGAGCCTACCCGTTATCCTTCAGGCAGGACCGTCCTGCCGAAAACACACGCCGCTTGCCATCTTAGGCAATATGTTCCGGCAACTGGCCGAAAGTGTTTCGGTCCCGGTCGTGGCGCATCTGGATCACGGCTACACGAAGGATGAGTGCCGCGAGGCGATAGACTGCGGCTTTACTTCGGTCATGTTTGACGGCTCGAGCCTACTACTGGCCGAAAACATCGCGGCCACGGCAGCAATCGTTGAAATGGCACATGCGGCGGCGGTATCGTGCGAGGGCGAAATTGGCTTTGTCGGCTATGCCGATGGCGAAAACTCTAAAGGCACCGACCCAACTGAAGCCGCCACATTCGCGCGCGAAACCGGCGTCGATGCAATGGCCATTTCGGTTGGGAATGTGCACCTTCAGCAAAACAAAGAAGGCGGTTTGGACGAGGACCGCATCCGCGCGATTGAGGCGGTGACCGAGGTTCCGCTGGTGATCCACGGCGGATCGGGCGTTCCGGTCGCCCAGCGCTCGCATCTGGCGAGGACAACGAGCATCTGCAAATTCAACATTGGAACGGAACTGCGGATGGCATTCGGCAATGCTCTGCGCGAAACGATTGCCGCCGATCCGGAGCTTTTCGATCGCGTCGGAATACTCGGCAATGTTGAGGCCCCGATTGAATCCGCAGCACGTGACGTTCTGCGGGCCATTGGCCCAGCTTGATCCGCCAGAGCTGACAGCCTAATCAGCAGGCATGGGCGAGGGCGTATTTGGTGTGCGCACAATGTCATTGATTGGGCCGCCGTCTAGGCGCAGGATCGTAGGATCTAGCTCGCTTGGAAAATAGTCAAAAACCAACGGATCGTGCCCCGGCACAACTAGGCCGGGGGCGCTGGCAAGATGTTCCAAAGTGTCGAACCCGCGCAGCATGTCTTCGACATCAACGACAATTGGAAAAGGCTTCCGGGACCAAATATTTTCATAGAAATGTGTGGCATCCGATGCCAAGACGAGCCACCCCGAACGTGTGCGCACTCGCACACATTGCAGACCGCGACTATGGCCGCCGATGCAGTGAACAGTCACGCCATCGGCAATCTGACCGTCGCCTTCGTGGAATGTGACCTTGCCCGAATATAGGCGTCGGACAGCTTCACAAACATGTTCAACGGTGAACGGCATCTTTAAGGTGTCGTGGCACATGCACGGCCCCGTCGCGTAGGCCATCTCGGCCGCCTGCAAATGCAGGTGAGCATTTGGGAATAGATGCAGCCCGCCGGCGTGATCATAATGCAAATGGGTGACGATCAGCTCGTCGATATCTTCCGGTGCCAGTCCAAAGGGCATTAGCGCCGCACCGGGTTCGATACGAACCGGCCGCTCCCGCCTAAGCCCCTCGCCGGTATCGTAGCCGCTGTCGACAAGAATGACCCGATCGTCACTTCGAAGCAGCCACATGAAATAGTCGATCGCATGTGGTTCATTTGGAGCGTCGTCGAAGATAAAGCTGTCGCCGCGCGTGCGCGGCCCTGCCCTATCGGCGTATTTGATCGCAAAGACTTCCCACTCGCCCACATTAAATCTCCCGGATCATTCGAACTTCTGCTGTCGGATGATGTCACTGATTGTGCTCGCGGGGACAGTGGATTCTGTTGACACTGTCAATTGACATCGGGAGGGTCACACCAACATCCAAGGGAATTGCCTTGCAGGAAAATATCGAACTCCGTGTTGCTTGCGTCGGCGCCGGATACTTTGGCCAGTTTCATATCGATAGCTGGCAGCGGATGCCGAGAGCGAAGTTGGTAGGGATTTGTGACTGCGATCTTGAAAGAGCGCGATCATTTGGCGTCTCTGCTTTCGTCGAATTAGCTGAAATGATTGAGAAAACGACACCGAATGTGCTCGATGTTGTGGTTCCACCGGACGCGCAGTCCGAAGTTCTAAGGTTGGCGTTTTCGTGCGGTGTTAAGACGGTGATCTGTCAAAAACCATTTTGCCGATCGTTGGCCGAAGCAAAGGAAATCTGCAGGGAAGCTGCGCAAGCAGGCGTCACACTGATTGTGCACGAAAATTTCCGGTTTCAACCCTGGTATCGCTTCATCAAATCCGAGCTCGACAAGAACCGTATTGGTACGCTTCAGAATATGACGATGCGGTTAAGGCCCGGCGATGGGCAGGGCCCCGACGCGTATCTAGATCGGCAGCCGTATTTTCAGAAGATGGAGCGGTTTCTGATCCACGAAACGGGCGTTCACTGGATCGATACGTTTCGCTTTCTGGCTGGTGATCCAATGGCCGTTTACGCCGATCTCCGACGCTTGAACCCAGCCATTGTCGGCGAGGACGCCGGCTATGTCATTTTTGACCACTCGAACGGCGTGCAGGCGCAATTCGATGGCAATCGCCACCTAGATCATCAAGCCGCTAACCAGCGACTGACCATGGGCGAGGCTTTTTTTGAAGGCACTAAGGGCGTGCTTGAGCTGACCGGGGACGGCTCGGTCTGGTTTCGCGGTGCCGGCAGTCAGGAGCGACACCAGGTTTTTCAATCTGAAACTTCGCGCGGCTTTGCCGGCGATTGTGTGCACGCGCTCAACACGCACGTTGTTGCCGGATTGAGTGACGGCTTACCTTTCGAAAATGAGGCAAGCGATTACCTCAAAGTTCTCGAAATTGAGGAGGCGATCTATCTGTCGACTTCTGAAGGCAAAAAGATCCGGCTTTAGTCTCAAAATGAGCCGGAACTACTCAAGCGCTTTCGCTGCCGCATGATACGCGATCTCGGTTCGCGCAAGATCATCGTCCGAGAGCGCGAGGCAGGGATAGGTCTTTCCGGGAGATTTGAATATTCCTTCGCGACGAAGCGCGGAATTGAAACGCTCGTTTAGCAACGCGTCGGCAGATAATGCATTGCGATAGTCGTGGATATGGCCACTCGTAAATAAGACGTCAAACAGCGTTGCATCGCCGACCAATTGATAGTCATGCCCGGATGTATCCAGTGCGGATCGGACGAATTTCTGCACTTGATCCCCGAGTTTCCTCAGACGGGAATATTGGTCATCGCGGCGGAGTATTTCGAGCGTTTTCAGCCCGGCAGCCGCGGCAATGGGGTTGCCGGAAAGTGTGCCAAGCTGCATCAACCACCGATCTTCACCCACAATTGCTTTGTCAAAATGGGCCATAATATCCGCGCGACCGGCGATTGCGGCCAGTGGGAAACCTCCACCAATGACCTTGCCTAGTGTGCAGATATCCGGGGTCACGCCAAAATATTCTTGCGCGCCGCCATAGGAGAACCGAAAGCCCGTGACAATTTCATCAAAGATCAGCGGGATACTTCGCTGCGTGGCCTCGGCGCGAAGGCCCTGAAGAAACCCAGGTGCCGGCGGAATGATCCGTTGCAGCGGTTCAACGATGATCCCGGCAACATCGCCGCTGAATTCGTCCAATAGGGACCGTACAAATTCAAGGTCGTTAAAGGGCGCAATCAGCACTTCCTCTGCGACAGATTGCGGAATTCCGGCACTGTCAGGGACGGCTTGCGGGAAATTCACCAAACGACCGGGCGCAAGGCTCATTTGTGCCTCCGCGCACATTCCATGATAGCCGCCTTCGAACTTCACGATCTTGTCGCGACCAGTAAAGGCGCGCGCCAGCCGCATCGCATACATATCCGCTTCGCCGCCTGTCGAGACGTAGCGAAGCTGATCGGCGCACGACACCGCCCGGCAGATTTCCTCGGCCAGTTCAATGGCTAAGGCATTATTGGCAAAGAAGGTCGTGCCGTTGGGAAGGTGTTCGAAAACCATCTCTAACACTTCCGGATGTCCGTGGCCCAGGATCATTGGCCCCGACCCGATCAGGTAGTCCACGTATTCGTTGCCGTCGGCATCGGTGACGCGCGCGCCGTGTCCGGAACGGATTATGATGCCCGGGTCGAAGTTGCCAAAACCCGCGGCGGGCAAAACCTCTTTCGCGCGGGCAATCCAGTCGGGTTGGGTGTTGAGACGTTTCATCGGGCGACGTCCTCATAGACTGCAACTGGATCGCCCAACGCATCCTCATCGGGATGAACCCCCAGCCCCGGTGCCTCGGGCAGATGCAAATGGCCATCCTGATTGCGCGGGCCGCGACCACCCGCCACATCGCCGGTCAACATGTCCTGACAGGACCAGACGCCAAGCATGTTGTGATCGGGAACCGTCGCGGCCAGGTGAAGTGCCTCGGCATCGGCCAGCACCGTGCCACCGGTCGCCATGATGAACATGTCGATCCCGTGGGCGAGTGCGACATCGCGCATTCGGGCCGCCTTGGTCAGCCCGCCGACGCGATTCAGCTTGATCCCGAAAACTTCCGCCAGCCCTTCACGCGCGATGCGGGTGGCGTCCTGAAGCGAGACAAGGCTTTCGTCGACGCTGACAGGCGCGGCGTGCAGTGGACGAATGGCAGCGATGTCATCAAGGCTTTCACAGGGCTGTTCAAACATCACGCCGAGGTCTTCCGTGGCCTTCATCACGCGCAACGCCTGCTGCCGCGACCAGGCGCGGTTGACATCGTAGAGGATGCGCTCGCCCCGCGGTTTCATTGCTTCGACGTCGCGGATCCGCTCGATATCGCGATCAACGTCTCCGCCGACCTTGACCGAATGCACCCAATAGCCGCGGGCGCGGTAGCGATCCATGACCTCGCGGGTCTCCTCGACTGATTTGGCGCCTACCGAGGATGCAATCGGCGCGGGCGTTCGAGACCCGCCCCCCAACATATCGGCAATGCTACGGCCCGAGGCTTGGCCGGCAATGTCCCAGCACGCCATGTCGACCGGTGACTTGGCATAGAGATGTCCGGGCAGCGACAGGTCCATCGCGCGTTCGACATCGAGTGAATTTCGGGGATCCAATCCGAGGACAAATGCGGCCATCGTCTCGATACCGGCCCGGATGCCAGGGCCGTGCGCGGGAACATAAGTGTGGCCCCAAGGCGTGCCTTCGCCCCAACCGGTCACGCCGTCATCGGTGTCAACTTTGACAAACGTGGCATCGAGCACCTCGAACTTCAAACGCCCTCCGGACAGCCAGTAAGGATGTTCCAGCGCCAGGTCTTTTTGGAAGACGGAAATGCGCGTTATTTTCATTGTTGCGCCACTCGTTTGTCGGCTTTGTCGCGATGGTAGGTTAGAACAGATGCCGCGATCTGTTGGAATGCGGCGGCAGGAAACGCGCCGTGCGTGGGTACCAGAACAGCGCGATTGCCGTCGTAGCCAAATTCGTCCGGAAATATCTGCCGAAATCGGGCGACGAGATCGGTTTGGCAATGGACGTAAAGGCCGCAGTGATCCGGGTCAGTGGCCGACCAACCAAGGCGCGCAGTTGTTCCGTGCTTGCGCGCTGGCAGATAAGCTGGCTGACCCCATTTTAGTGTTTCGGTCAGCGGCGCGGTACCGGTTGCATCCGCTGCGTCAAAGATCAATGTCCGCATCTCGAAAAGACGCCTGCGCGGTTTTTCCGGCACCCTAGCGAAGGCCTGCGCCACTTCGATTGCTTGTTCCAGTTTCGTCATCCAGTTACCTCAGAAGGCGTCAAGACCGGTATGGAATCAAATCCGTTCCGCCAGATGACAAGCGCCAAAACAGGATTTTCGTAAGTTTCCATGGCGTGGGGTTGGTTCGATGCGTGCGTGCTGGTTTGCCCTGACCGCAATGTTTCGGGCGGCGCACCCTTGCGAAAAAACTCGGCTTCGCCCGCGACCACCAGATACATTTCCTCGCCTAGATGGTGGTGCCAGCGATAGTGCAGCTTCGCTGGCATATAGACGATCCAGGCCCGCATCTGTTGGCTGGAAAAAGCCCCACCGTCGCCGATAAGGCAATAGCAGCCAAAACGACTGAGGAAATCCTCACCGATATCGGTGTCTTTGTATGTTTCGCGCCAGTGGGCGAGCGGCCCTCCCGCAACAATTGCATCGCGCAATCCAGCAAAAAGTGAGGCATCAAGACCGGGTTCGCGGCTTAGTAAATCGGCCGCAGGAATATAGAATGGTATGACCTTCTGTCGGTCAAGATCATTCGGAAACTCACAAAACGCGGACAGTTCAGGATGCGAGCTGTGCACGTCGCGGGCAGCGGACAGCGCGGCATCCCAGATGGCGGCTGTCATGGAACAACCACGATGTTTCCGGTGTGACGCTTGTCGATGAACGCCTGTTGCGCTTCGTGCAATTTCTCGAGCGGATAGGTTGCCGCGAGCGCCGGTTTGATAGCCCCGGATTCGATATAAGTTACCAGTCGCCTGGTCACATCCGGGTCTATGACTGTCGAACCTGTAAAGGTCAGATCGCGAAGGTAAAATGTGCGCAGATCGAAGGTAACAATTGGCCCTGCGATAGCACCCGAGCACGTATACCGCCCGCCGCGTTCGAGAATGTCGATGAGTTGCGGCCAGTTTGCCCCGCCCACGACATCTGCCACCACCGTGACCTTGTCGTCGCCGAGTGCCGCGCGAAGACCCGCGGGCGTGCGCGGCAAAATCCGGTCCGGGCCAAGCGCCGCGACGTCTTTGTGTTTGCTTTCCGACGCCATTGCAATCACGCGGGCACCGCGCATTTTGGCAAGCTGCACAAGTCCGCTGCCCACTCCGCCTGATGCGCCGGGAACCAGCACGGTGTCGGCTTTATCGACGCAGGCGCGCGTCAGCATGCCCTCTGCAGTGGAATACGAGCAGGAAAATGTCGCGAGCTCGGCGTCGCTGAGGTCCGACTGAATTGGAATTGCGTTGGTCGCCGGGATGACGGCGTATTCAGCAAATCCGCCATCGCACTCC
>Ga0224508_10004464_pt1 | contig 11418 bp, 8 predicted proteins | sample SF_Jan12_sed_USG_4_FD_170157 | JGI IMG/M metagenome (GOLD analysis project Ga0224508, IMG submission 170157) | Sediment microbial communities from San Francisco Bay, California, United States - SF_Jan12_sed_USGS_21 | ecosystem: Environmental > Aquatic > Marine > Sediment | place: USA: California...
CGCCGAGCGTGATCAAGTGCGCGAAGCGGCGCGGTCTGGCTCTGAAAACGGTGATCATTGAACGTGGAAGGGTCCTAGAAATCAAGCAATTACAGTATCATGGTTTATGTCAGACGATTAAGTTAAATCGATTGTTGCTTGCAGTTACCTGTGGGCTATACTTGGGCCCGCATGCATAGAAAAACATCCAAATAGGGGATCTTCAAAATGAAAAGTTTAACCATGCGGCTGTTAGCCGCAATTGCAGTATTTGCGCTGTGGTCACCGATAGCCAATGCCGGATCGACCGGATCTGTCCATATCGATCTCTCCCAGACGCCCAGCTTTGGCCTCCAGGGCGATCCGGGCAACTTCAGCATTCACCTGGATCTGGGTGGTCCCGCGGTGATCAAGGAAATCCAGTGGGACGTGCGCCTTACACCGGTCGCACCGTCGTGGCTGGAAGAGGCACAAATCAGCTTCTCGAACTCCAACGGAGATACGGAAGTACTGAATCTGTTCCCGGGCCAACAGGTCTCAGATCCGGCGGTTTCGCTGGGCTCACAGCTCTCGAACCTCGTGTTAAAGCCTGATGGCTTGCTGTGGATCGAGTTCTACGAAATCAATTTCGACGATATCGCCGGTGGTCCCGACGCCTTCTGGGATGGAGCGCTGTGGATTGAATACAATCTCGTGCCGATCCCGGCCGCCGTGTGGCTGTTCGGTAGCGGTCTCGTAGGTCTGTTCGGCATGCGTCGCCGCGTCGCTGCCTGACCAAACACCTCAATGGAACCAAAAACGGCCCGCTTTGCGGGCCGTTTTTTTTCGGCTCCCAAAAAGTTGTCAGGATTATTTGGCCGATCGGGTCGGCACCACTTTTTTTGCTTTCATGGGCCGACCGCGGTACCGCCGCCGTGGGTGAGTACGTGCAGCGTGTCCGCGGCCAGGGCAGTCCAGCGCTCGCGTGAGCCATCGGGCCAGGTGACTTCCACCGCGACCGGATCCGCAGTACCGCCCAGACCGACATGCAGGCGGGGATCGCTGGCGCTGGCATAGCTGCCGTCGGTATGCACCCGGCGCCACAACGGCTCAGTCTCCGCGCGCAACACGGCGACCCGTGCGCCTATTGCGTCGCGGTTGCTTTTGTTCAGCAGCCGCAAGGCGAGCCAATGTTGCTCGTTGCCAATTTCGTTAATTAACAGACGCAACGGGCCGTTGTTGTTGCTGACGACGATGTCTAGGTCGCCGTCGTTGTCGATATCGCCAAAGGCCGCGCCACGGCTGACCGCCTGCACGCCCAGAGCGGCGTCCACGCCCAGATCCTCGAAGCGACCCGCGCCGGCGTTGCGGAACAACTGATCGGCCTGTCGGTAAGGGTAGGGGTCGATCCCCATTTGATCGGTCTCGATCGCTACCGCGCCATTGGCGCTGAAAAGGTCCAGCCGACCGTCGTTGTCGACATCGAACCACTCGGTACCAAAACCGGTGAAGCCAAGACTCGGTATCGCCAGCCGGGCCGCTTCGGTCACATCGACAAAACTGCCCTCACCGTCGTTGCTGTACAGGGTATTGGTCTGCACACCGAGGTGGGTCAGGAACAGGTCATCGTCGCCATCGCTGTCATAGTCACCGGCGGTCACGCCCATGCTGGCCTCGGCGGCGCCATCGGCGTTGTAGGCGGCACCGGCGATCAGCGCGCGATCGACGAAACGTCCATCGCCCCGGTTCATCCATAACTGGTTCGCCATTTTGTCGTTGGCTACATACAGATCCGGCCAGCCGTCGAGATCGAAGTCCGCTGCCGTCACGCCCAGGCCGTTGCCAAAGGCCGCATCGAGGCCGGTCTCCGCGGTCACGTCGCTGAAGCGTCCGTTGCCGTCGTTGCGGTACAGACGGTCTCGGGCTGGCTTGTAGACGGTCGGGTCGCAGTAGTCCTGGTGACCCGCATGATTGCGACAGGCCGTGGTGTTGCTGAGATAAAAGCTCACATAGTTGGCTACAAACAGATCCAGGTCACCATCGCGATCGTAGTCGAAAAAACTCGCGCTCACGCTCCAGCGCTCGTCGCCCACCCCGGCCTTTGTTGTGACGTCGGAGAAAGCGCCGGCGCCGTCGTTGCGTAGCAGCGTGTTCGAGCCGACATTCGCGACGTAGATATCCACGTCGCCGTCGTTGTCGTAGTCGCCCGTGGCTACACCCATGCCGTAAGTCTCCGAACTCACGCCAGACTCATCGCTGACGTCGGTGAAACGCAGGGCGCCCTCCGGTATCAGTTCATTGCGAAACAGACGATGGCCCGGCACGTGGGTCTCCGGCAATGCGAATAATGCTTGTGCGCTTTCATCCAGCATTTTTCCCTGCACGGCAAAAACGTCGAGGTCGCCGTCATTATCGTAATCGAGCACCGCCACGCCGGCGCCCATGATTTCCGGGAAGTAATACTCGCCGCTGGCGCCGTTTGCATGATAAAAGTCGAGACCCGCGGCAGCTGCACTGTCGGTGAATATCGTGCGCTTAGTGGTAGCGGGGGTTTCGGCCGGTGCCGCTAGATCCGTTTGCGGTGCCGGCGAACAGGCGGTGCAGGCCAAAGCCAGCCATAGCGGGTGCAGTATTTTCATTGGTTGTTCTCTTTGTCGAGTCGTTGCAGGGCGCGGCTGTTGCGCGTCTCTTCCTGGCGGTTGCCGTCTGCGCGCGCCCGGCTCAGGCCTGTTTCGAACGCTGCACGCGCAGCATCCGCGCGTTCGAGCCGGACGTAATTTTCACCGAGGCGTCGCCAGTGTTTTGCCGTCTCTTTGCCGACACTGTAACGGGCGATTGCTTCGAGATGCGCCACCGCTTCGGTATGGGCCCGGCGTTGCAGCAGTCGCTCCGCCAGACGCGTGTGTGCCGGCATCTGACGCGGGTCATGTTCCAGGGCGTTGCGATACATCGCTTCTGCCTGTGTGTTCTCTCCGCGTTGCTCGAGTACCTGGCCCAGCATTGCCAGCCCCGTCGCGTCCGCGGGGTTCAGCTCCAGCGCACGGCGCAACGCCGTCTCGGCTTCGACATAGCGTCCTTCGAGCAAGCGCGCGCGGCCGAGGTTGCGGTTCAGGGTGGGATCGTCCGGATTGACCGCGCTGGCTTCACCAAACTGGCGATCGACAGCGGCGAAGTCGCGCTTGCTGCCAAAGGCCCACAGCAGCGCCGAATGCGCGGTGAGACTGCCCGGATCGGCCGCCACCGCCTGGTGCAGCAGCTCGATTGCTTCTTCGGCGCGACCCAGACGATTGAGCTGATCGGCACGATGCAGCAGCGATCTCGCGCTGCGATCCAGCTGACGCAACCGTCCCATGAGGCGGTCGCCGCCTTGCAATCGCACACCGCGGTAACGTTCGAACAACCCGAGCTGTTGTTGCGCACGTGCCGGATCGCTGTTGCGCCGATAGGCTTCGGCCAGCGCGAAATAACCGTCCGCGAACGGGCCGTGTTGTTCCAGCGCCTGTTCGACCGCGACGATAGCGTCATCGATCTCGCCCCGGCGCAGCAGCACACGACCGAGTTGGAAGCGTGCTTCGACCTGATCCGCTTCATCCTCCAGCACGGCGGTGAGCGTAAGCTGTGCCGCGCCGAGATCGCCGCTACGTCTCTGAGCGACACCGAGTTGGATGCGTGCGGCGACATCGCCCGGTTTTCGGGCGATTGCGGCCTCGAGTGCCGCAGTGGCCCTATCGTAATTTCCGAGCCGCAACAACGCCTGGGCATGATAATAAGTCCACTCGAAACGACGCGGCGCCAGCAACCGGGCACGGCGCAGTGCTGTCTCGGCCTGGTGGTCGAGTTTATAGACCAGATACAGCATCCCGAGACGGCCATTGTGTGTCGGGTCTGTCGGGTCCTGGTCGAGTTTTGCGCGCGCATCGTCGAGCTGCGTGCGCACGGCGGGGAGGAAATCCGCGGTCGGCACGGCAGGAATTTCGGGTAGCGCCTCCAGCGGCACCCGTGGCCCGCAGGCAGCACACAGAATCAGGAATGCGAATAGCCAGGCGCCGCGTCGGAGTCCCACGGCTGTCTTAGTCGTTGCTGGGAAACGAGAACTGGGTCTTTTCGCGTACGCCGCCGGACGGCCAGCGCTGCGTTATCGTCTTGCGGTGGGTGTAGAAACGCACGCTGTCCGGGCCGTAGGCATAAAGATCGCCAAACAGTGAGCGTTTCCAGCCACCAAAGCTGTGCGTTGCGACCGGTACCGGTAGCGGTACGTTAATCCCGACCATGCCAACGCGAATGTTGTCGGCAAAATAACGCGCCGCTTCGCCGTCGCGGGTAAAGATACAGGTGCCGTTGCCATATTCGTGCGCATCGATCAATCCCATGGCCTGTTCCTGCGAATCGACCCGCACCACGCACAGCACCGGGCCGAAGATTTCGTCCTCGTAGATGCGCATGCCCGGTTTGACCTGGTCGAACAGACAGGCGCCGAGAAAGAACCCATCCTCACGTCCGGCTACGGACAATCCGCGACCATCGACTACGAGTCTGGCGCCCTCGGTGACGCCCTGGTCGACATAGCCTTTCACTTTCTCGAAATGCTCGCCGGTGATCAGCGGACCCATATCGTTATTGCTGTCGGTACCGTCACCGACCTTGAGTTCATCGATTCTTTGCTGCAGCTTGCCGACGATGGTATTGGCGGTTTCCTCGCCGACACACACCGCGACCGAGATGGCCATACAGCGCTCGCCACAGGAACCGAAAGCCGCGCCCATCAGGGCCGATGCGGCGTTTTCCATGTCGGCATCGGGCATCACGATGGCGTGATTCTTTGCCCCACCCAGCGCCTGCACCCGTTTGCCATTGCGGGTACCGGTTTGATAGATGTATTCAGCCACTGCAGTCGAGCCGACAAAGCTGACCGCCTCGACACGCGGGTCGCTGAGCAGCGTAGCCACAGCTTCTTTATCGCCGTTGACGACATTGAGCACGCCGTCGGGCAGACCGGCCTCGCTGAAGAGCCTGGCGCACAACATTGGCGCACTGGGATCTTTTTCGGATGGTTTCAGGACAAAGGTATTGCCGCAGACAATCGCCATCGGGTACATCCACATTGGCACCATCGCGGGAAAATTGAACGGTGTGATGCCGGCGACCACGCCGAGTGGTTGTAATTCAGACCAACTGTCGATGTTCGGGCCGACATTTTTCGTGTGTTCTCCCTTGAGCAATTCGGGTGCGCCACAGGCATATTCGACCACCTCCACACCACGCAAAAACTCGCCACGGGCATCGTCGAGCACCTTGCCGTGCTCGTTAGTCAACAGTGCAATGACCTCATCCGCATGTTGTTCCAGCAATTGCTTGAAACGAAACATGATGCGGGCGCGTTTCAACGGTGGCGTATTGCGCCAGGCCGGAAAGGCTTCGCTTGCAGCGGCGATGGCACGCCCCACGGTGTCTTGCGAGGCCATCGCGACGTGACGTGACACGGCGCCGGTGGCCGGATTAAAGACCGGTATGACGCGGTTACTGTCGGCGACGAGCTCGCCGTTGATGTAGTGACCGACAGTGCTGCCGGGCTCGGGTTTGATCGCCTGCAAAGTCATTGGAGCTCCGGATTTATGCGATGCCATCGAGCACCCGACGGATGGTCTCGAATGTCTTCGTAATATCGTCGGGTGTCGAGTTCAAAAAGGGCGCGAACTGCAAAATATCCATGCCGTTGCGGATCACCAGGTTTTCGTCCCAGAAGCACGTTTTGTAGGTTTCCATGCCGCGCGCGCCAGGGGCATTGGCGCGTGACGCCAGCTCCACGCCGCCCATGAGACCGAAATTACGTACATCAATTACCAGCGGGTGATCGGCCAGTGAATGCAGCACTTCGGCAAAGTGGCTTTCCAGGGCACGGGCCTGTTCAAAGGTGCCTTCGTCTTTGTAAATCTGCAGCGCCGCAATGCCTGCGGCCGCCGCAACCGGGTGTCCCGAATAGGTGTAGCCATGGAACAACTCGATCATGTGTTCCGGCCCATGCATGTACGCATTGTAGATTTTATCGCGCACCAGGACCGCACCCATCGGGATCACGCCGTTGGTAAGTCCCTTGGCGGTGGTAATAATGTCGGGCATGACGCCAAAGCGTTCAGCACCAAACGCGGCACCGACACGGCCAAATGCGGTGATTACTTCGTCGAAGATCAGCAGGATGCCGTGCCTGTCACAGATTTCCCGCAGCCGTTCCAAATAACCCACCGGTGGCGGCAGGATACCGGTCGAGCCGGCAACTGGTTCGACGATGACTGCCGCGATGTTGCCACCGTCATGTAGCGCAGCGATGCGTTCCAGTTCATCGGCCAGGTGTGCGCCCCATCCAGGCTGGCCTTTACTGAAAGCATTGTGCTCCAGGTTATGGGTGTGGGGCAGGTGATCGACACCCGGAATCAGGTTGGCACTGAATACTTTGCGATTGGGTGCCATACCACCGACGGAGATGCCACCGAAGTTGACGCCGTGGTAACCGCGTTCGCGGCCGATCAGACGTGTACGATGCCCGTCGCCGATCGCCCGGTGATAACCCAGGGCAATCTTGAGTGCGGTATCGACCGATTCGGATCCGGAGTTGGTAAAGAAACAGTGATCGAAATCGCCGGGCGCAATCTCGCACAGCTCGCCGGCGAGTTGACAGGCCTTGTCGTTGGTGGCCTGGAAACCCATGCAGTAATCCATTTCTGCAACCTGGTTTTGCACCGCCGCGACGATTTTTGGATGGCAATGACCGACACCGGAAGTCCACAATCCGGAAAACGCGTCGTAAAGACGCCGGCCGTCGCTGGTGGTGTAGTAATGTCCGTTGGCGCCGGAAATAACGCGCGGTTTCTTTTTGAAATCACGATTGGCGGTGAACGGCAGCCAGTAAGCTTCTATCTGATCGGCTTTCAATGTCATCCGGTCAGTTTAAACCCGGCCCCCGCGCATCACCAATGCCGCCTGCGCTTGATGCTAAGCTATTGATTGATAAATGCCCGTTTGCCAGAATGGGCACCTAGTCTATGGGGTGAACAACATGCAGAAACTCAAGTGTGGTCTGATCCAGATGGCGCTCAAAGGCGATACCTCAATGGAGCCGCATCAGATCCGCGATCTGATGCTCGAAGCACATATTCCGTATATCAAAGAGGCTGCCAGCCAGGGGGTGCAGGTGCTGTGCTTCCAGGAAGTGTTCACGCAACCGTATTTTTGTCCCGGTCAGGACCGCAAGTGGTACGCGGCCGCAGAACCGATTCCCGACGGGCACACCACGCGTCTGATGCAGGAGTACGCAAAAAAACACAACATGGTAATTGTGGTACCGATCTACGAAGAAGCCATGCCCGGTGTTTATTACAACACCGCCGCGGTAATCGACGCTGACGGCAATTATCTCGGCAAGTACCGCAAGTCTCATATTCCACAGGTCGATCCGGGTTTTTACGAGAAGTTTTTCTTTAAACCCGGCGATTTGGGCTACCCGGTATTCGACACGGCCTATGTCAAGCTCGGCGTATACATTTGCTATGACCGGCATTTTCCGGAAGGCTGGCGGGCGCTGGCGCTCAATGGCGCCGAGTACATTCTGAATCCTTCAGCAACCGTTGCGGGCCTGAGCAAGTACCTGTGGGAACTCGAGCAGCCGGCATCGGCCGCGGCCAATGGCGTGTTTATAGGTGCAATTAACCGGGTAGGCACCGAAGAACCGTGGGCCGAGCAAATGGGCGAGTTCTACGGCTCGAGTTACATCGTCAATCCACGCGGCCAGATCGAAGCACAGGCCAGTTATGGCGATGACGAATTGCTGGTACACGAAATCGACCTGGAGATGGTGCGCGAGGTACGCAATACCTGGCAGTTCTTCCGTGATCGCCGGCCGGAAACTTACGGACCGCTGACGGAGGGCTAGGGCGTGCAGGGACCCTCACGCCAGGTGATGCACAGCCGAATGGTTCAGGTCGGCGAGTTTTACGAACTCGAGGCCGGCGCCGACATCAAAAACAGCCCGCGTTACAACGAAGACATCGCCCCGACCAAAGCCGCGCAGCGCACCTGGAACCGCTGGAATATTGCCGCGCTGTGGGTCGGCATGGCGATCTGCGTCCCGACTTACATGCTCGGGGGAATTTTGACCGCCGCTTTTGGTCTTTCGGTAACCGAGGCACTGTGGACGATCCTGATCGCGAACGTGATCGTGCTGATCCCGCTGACGCTGAATGCATTTCCGGGCACGCGCTACGGGCTCCCTTGCCCGGTTGTACTGCGGGCGTCTTTCGGGATTATCGGCTCAAACGTGCCATCGCTGATTCGCGCGCTCGTCGCCTGTGGCTGGTTTGGCATTCAGACTTTGTTCGGCGGCTACGCCATACATATTTTGTTGTCAGTACTTTTCGAAAGTTGGGCCGCACTTGGTCAAATCGGGGAAGTGCTGGGATTTTTTATTTTCTGGTTCGCCAACATTGTTGTGGTCATTCGCGGCTCTGAATCGATCAAACATCTCGAATCACTGGCTGCACCCATGTTGTTGGCCGTGGCGGCCGGTCTGGTTATCTGGGCTGCTCCAAAAGTCTCCATAAGCGAGGTTTTGTCGGCGCCGGCGGTACGCCCCGCCGATGCGTCGTTTTGGCCCAGGTTCGGCGGGGCCTTGACGGCCATGGTGGGGTTCTGGGCGACGCTGTCGCTGAATATCCCCGATTTCAGTCGCTATGCGCGCTCGCAGCGATCTCAGGTCATCGGTCAGATTATCGGTTTACCGCTGACAATGTTCCTGTTTGCCGGTCTGGGCGTCATCATGACGGCTGCATCGACTGAGCTCGTCGGCGAGACTATTTCTGATCCTATCAACCTGATCGGCCGGATCGACAGTCCGTTCTGGGTGGTGCTCGCGATGCTGGTGATCATCCTCGCGACAATTTCGACGAATACGGCCGCGAACATAGTTTCTCCAACAAACGTTTTCCAGAACGTCGCGCCAAAATACATTAACGAGAACAAGGGTGTGATACTGACCGGCATCATCGGTATTGCGCTGATGAGCTGGGAGCTCCTGAAAAAGCTCGGCTGGCTCGACACAGACGTCAGCATCGAGAGCCTGTATTCGAACTGGCTGATCGGCTACTCGAGTCTGCTGGGGCCGATTGCGGGCATCATGGTTGTCGACTATTTCCTGGTCAGGAAGCAGCACTACGATGTGCCTGCGCTGTACAAGGACAATGCGGGCTACCCGGCATGGCATATACCGGGTTTTGTCGCGTTTCTGGTGCCGGTGGCGCTTACGCTGATAGCCATTACCAGCGGCAGGATCAGCTGGTTTTATGATTATGGCTGGTTTACCGGCTCGATCCTTGGCGGGATCATCTATTATCTAATGTGCCGCAGTGATGCGGCCAGTCGATAGAGGTAAGAGCTATGTCGGTACTGATCAAAGGTGGAACCGTCGTAACGGCCGGGAAGACACGCCGCGCCGATGTGTTGTGCGACGACGGCAGGATAGTCGCGGTCAGCGACAGCATCGATGCGCCGGGGGGCGCCGAGATTGTCGATGCCGGTGGGCAATATGTCATGCCAGGTGGTATCGATCCGCATACACACATGCAATTGCCATTCATGGGCACTGTTGCCAGTGAAGACTTTTACACCGGCACCGCGGCCGGGCTGGCCGGTGGTACAACGATGATCATTGATTTTGTCATCCCCAACCCGCAACAGAATATCCTCGAGGCGTACCGGCAGTGGCGCGAGTGGGCAGAAAAATCCGTGGCAGATTATTCCTTCCATGTTGCAATAACCTGGTGGGACGACAGCGTCGGTAACGACATGGAAACACTGGTTCGTGACTATGGCGTCAACAGCTTCAAGCATTTCATGGCGTACAAAGGCGCCATCATGGCTGATGATGAGATTCTCGTGAACAGCTTTAGCAAAGCTTTGCAGTTGGGTGCCATTGTCACCGTGCATGCCGAAAACGGCGAACTGGTTTACCGCCTGCAGCAGAAGATGTACGAGATAGGGATCACCGGGCCGGAAGGGCACCCGTTGTCGCGCCCACCGGAAGTGGAGGGCGAGGCGGCCAATCGGGCGATCCGTATCGCGGAGGTCCTGGGCGTACCGCTTTACGTCGTCCACAATTCCTGCCGGCAGTCACTGGAGGCCATCACGCGGGCACGCAACGAAGGCCAGCGTGTATTTGGCGAAGTACTGGCCGGGCATCTGCTGGTCGACGACTCGGTCTATCGCGATACCGATTTCGAGCGGGCCGCGGCCCATGTGATGAGTCCACCGTTCCGTTCCCCGGATCACCAGGTTGCGTTATGGCACGGACTGCAGTCTGGCAACCTGCAGACCACCGCAACAGATCATTGTTGCTTCTGTGCCGATCAAAAGGCTGCCGGTAAAGACGATTTCCGTCTCATCCCGAACGGCACGGCGGGGATCGAAAATCGGATGGAGGTGTTGTGGCATCACGGTGTTCGCACCGGAAAACTGACGATGAACGAGTTCGTAAAAATAACCTCTGCTAACGCCGCCCAGATTTTCAACATCTACCCACGCAAGGGCAGCGTTTCAGTGGGTGCCGATGCCGACCTGGTCGTGTGGGATCCGTCGGCAAGCAAAACAATTTCGGCAAAAACACATAAACAGAATATCGATTTCAATATCTTTGAAGGCATGACAGTGCAGGGCTGTGCCTCGCATACCTTGAGTGCCGGCAAAGTGGTGTTTGCCGATGGCGAACTGCGGGTAGAGCGGGGCGCCGGCAAGTATGTGAACCGGCCACCATTTGCTCCGTACTACGATGCACTGAATCGCCAGGCTGAACTGGCCAGGCCGACGAAAGTAGAGCGATAAGGCCCTATCGGTGAGTCAAAAACCGGATATCAGGTCGGGCCGCCTGAATGATGCACAAATCGAGCAGAACTTTGCCGATCTGCACCGGCCGCTGAGTCACTCAGAAGCGCTGATCGAATCCGATCGTTGTTACTTTTGTTATGACGCGCCTTGTACGACGGCGTGCCCGACAGGCATCGATATCCCGGGTTTTATCCAGCGTATACGCAGCGGTAACATCAAGAGCGCCGCACACACGATATTGTCGGAAAACATCATGGGTGGCATGTGTGCCCGTGTTTGCCCGACCGAAGTGTTGTGCGAAGAGGCCTGTGTGCGAAATACGCACGCCGATAAGCCGGTGGAGATCGGTTTGCTGCAACGTCATGCGACCGATCCGATCTACGCAGAGCAGACCCGGCTATTTAGCCGGGCGCCGGCGACGGGCAGGCGGGTTGCAGTGGTCGGTGGCGGGCCCGCGGGTCTGTCCTGTGCCCATCGCCTGGCGTGTTTCGGCCATGACGTAGTTGTGTTTAGCCGTGATGACAAGCCCGGTGGGCTCAATGAATACGGCATTGCCGCGTACAAGACTCTGGATAATTTCGCCCAGAGCGAAGT
>Ga0224508_10004465_pt1 | contig 11417 bp, 9 predicted proteins | sample SF_Jan12_sed_USG_4_FD_170157 | JGI IMG/M metagenome (GOLD analysis project Ga0224508, IMG submission 170157) | Sediment microbial communities from San Francisco Bay, California, United States - SF_Jan12_sed_USGS_21 | ecosystem: Environmental > Aquatic > Marine > Sediment | place: USA: California...
GAGGGAGGCAGCATGAGCATCGGGACCCGACCAGAATCGCCTGCGACTCATGAAGCTCTATCGGCGGTTGCTCTATGGCGTCGCGCCCAGGGGCGTCTCGCCGATATGGCGATGTGGGGGGTCCTCATGTTGGCGCTTGCCATGTTCACGGGCTCGGATGTCGATGGCGGGGATCGCTCTTACCCCGGATGGTTCTTCTATTCCCTAGCCGTCGCTCCGATCGTCTATGAGGCGGCGATGGTTCGCCTGTGGCAGGGCCAGACTCTTGGCAAGAGCTGGGCTGGAGTTCGCGTGGTGACGCGTTCGGGGCAGACCCCGGGCTGGTTTTCTGCGACGGTGCGGGCGGCGGCAACGTGGCTGTTCCTCGTGATCGCCACAGCCGACCCCCTCGGCGCCTGGGTTCAGATCCCAGCCCTGGCGGTCCTCGTCGTCGTATTCGCAGTAGCCGTGTTCGAGCGCAAACGCCGCGGCCTCCATGATCTCGCTGCCGGGACAATGGTCATCACGGACGACACCGCCTAGATCTCTTTCTCGGCGAGCTCCCTGAAGTCGTCGGGCACTGAGCGGCGGCCGAAGGCGGCGGCTCCCGAGTCGACGGCGTGCCTGCCGAAGCGTTTGCGGGCGGCGTCGATGGCCTTGTCGAGTTCCCAGGCGGCGACGCTTGTCGGCGAACCGACTCCATCCCCGAGGGGCAGTTGCAGCTGCAGCGCCACGCCGTCGCGCAACCCCGATACCGAGATGCCGAGAAGGGTGATCTCGGCGACGTCTTCTTCCTTGATGGCGTTGTGGGCGAGTTCTTCGGCGACCCGAAAGATCGTGTCGCTGGAGGCGATGGCCGAGCCGAGAGTGCGCCTCCTCGAGATAGAGCCTTGTTCGGGTATTCGCAGGCGGACGGCGACGGTGCGGCCCGCCTTGTCCTTGTTGCGGAGACGGGTACCGATGCGATCGGCGAGGCGGCGCAGGGTCTGCGAGACGAGCTCCTTGGAAGGTGCCTGGCGGGGGAGTGCGCTCTGGGCGCCGACGGATCCGGCGCGCCGGTGACGGTTGACCGGCCGCGGGTCGCGGTTCCACGCCAGGTCGCCCAGGTGATCTCCGGCGACATCACCAAGCAGCCGGCGCAGCGCCTGCGGTTGGACCTCAGCCAGCTGGCCCACGGTGCTGATGCCGCGCTCGGTGAGCTTGGCCTTGGTCACTGGGCCGACTCCCCACAACAGATCGACCGGCAGGGGGTGCAGGAACTCGAGCTCGTGTTCGGGTTCAACGACAACGAGGCCGTCCGGTTTTGCCACTTGCGAGGCGACCTTGGCGAGGAACTTGGTGCGGGCGGCGCCTATCGAGAGGGCGAGGCCGACCTCGTCGAGGACCCGCGTGCGAAGCATCGCCGCCATCGTGGCCGGTGGGCCGAACAGATGGACGGACCCGGAGACGTCGAGCCAGGCCTCGTCGATCGAGATACGCTCGACCACCGGCGTGTAGTCCTCGCTGATGGCGAAGACCTCGTCGCTGAGCCGCTGATACTCCGAGAAGTTCCCTGGGACCACGATGAGCCGGGGGCACAGCAGCCGTGCTTGGCGGGCCGGCATCCCCGACTGAACCCCGTAGCGCTTGGCCTCGTAGGACGAGGCCAGCACAACGCCACCGCCGACGGCGATCGGCTTTCCACGCAAGGACGGGTCGAGGAGTTGCTCGACCGAGGCGTAGAAGGCGTCGAGGTCGACGTGAAGGATGTCTGCTTGCGCCACAGAGCCATTGTGGCAGGCGGGTATGACTCGTTGCGAGGGCCTGCGGACCTGAGCTAGCAGCTCAGCCCTCGAGGAGGGCGACTTCGATGCTTCCGCCGACGTCGAAGATCGGACAGCCATTCGTGGCAGCGATGGCGGCGTCCATGTCAGGTGCCTCGAGAAGGCTGTATCCGGAGACTGGATTGGGTCCACCGCCATCACTTGTGCTGCCGACAAAGACGGTCCTGGCAACCAATGTCGGGTTACCGGGGTCGACAAGAGCGTCGCCAAGCCCTTCAAGCCAAGCACTCCACGCTGCGATGAGCTGGGCCGACGCCTCTTCGGTGACGGGCGGGTCACCGCCACCGTGGAAGGCCAACAGGAACTTGGGCATTGAGTCCTCCTACTTGGGGTGACGCTACCTGGCGGTATCGAAGCGTGTCGCAAGAGCGGGACGGACAGCAACGTTGCTCGGAACGTGCCCCCCTCCCCGGCCTGCGGCCGGTACTCCCCCCAACGCTCACTTCGTTCGTTGGGGGAGAGATAAGTAGCTCCATCCTCGCCCGCTGGCGGGGGAGCTGCCCCGCAGGGGCGGAGGGGGAGAGGTAGCTAGCAACGTTGCGCCGAGCATGCTCCTCAAAACCCCCTCCAGCTATTTTGCTTGCACCGTGCCCACCCCCTAGCCCCCTCCCGCGAGCGGGAGGGGGGAGAAAAGGAGAAGAGGCCCCCTTGGGGCCTCTTGCTCGAACGGAGTAGCGGGATCGCTACATCTCGATGGCTTCTCCCACTTCGATGGTGCCGCCACTCTCGAAGATGGGGCAGTCCTTGACCAGCGCCGTCGCGGCGTCGATATCGGTGGCCGTCAGGATGCCGTAACCGGTTGCCGGGTTGGCGCCTCCGCCGTCCTCGACCCCTCCGCTGGTGACTGTCTTGGACATTCCTATGGCGTTGCCCTGATCCGTGAGGGCGTCGCCAAGTCCGCCCATCCACGACATCCACTTGCCCATGACTGCGCCGACCTCTTCCTCGGTCATTCCCTCGGGAGAGGCGCCGCCGTGGTAGGTCAATAGGTACTTAGGCATTCAGTTCCTCCTTGTGAATCGAGTGCCGATGCGGAAATCTACCCGAATCTGGGAACTGTGCACCGAGTCAGCCGGCGGAGAGGGACTCCTGGGCGTGCAGGATTACGCCTTTGACGTGGTTGGCCGACATGCCGAGGGCTAGCCCTGCCTTACGAACCTCGTTGAGTTCGCTCTCGTCGATCGACCCATCGGCGGCAGCGATCTCGAGGCACGCCGCCAATAGGTTCTCCTTGCCCTGCTCGTTGAGCATTCCAGCAACCTCGCCAAGGCGCAAGGCGAGGTCGCCGTGCTTGCGGTTCCTGATGTCCTCTTCGAGATCGGACATGGTGTAGGGCGTGTCGGAGTAGCGCTGCATGATCTCGAATCCGACCCGCTTCTCGCTCTCGTCGACGACACCGTCGGCGGTGATCATGGAGACAACGGCCTGGCGCGTGGCATTGGCCAAGTTGTCCATGATCTGTGCCGAGGTCGGCATGGTCAGCACCTTCTCGTCGTAGGCGCTTTGGCAACTCGTGCACTCGATGAACTCGCCAAGCACCTTGAGGGGGATGATCGGTATCCAGAAGAAGGTGAACCAGCGTCGTGCTTGTCGCAGGCGATAGGCACGGTCCCCACCATCGTGGGGGCAATGGAACATGCCCTCACCGAGGGTCTTGTATCGAGCTTTCCATCCCCACACGAAGATCATGCCACTCCTTTGGCTGTGCCGGCCGAACAAGAGAATCGGCAATCGGCGTCTAGCGCCTTAGGGGTTAGGCGGGGGAGGCTCATCCTCTCCCCCCTGCCGAAGAGGTGCCTCCGAGGGACGTCGTCACATCACGGCCTTGATGCCGGCGCGGTGACCGGCGACCATCTCGTCGAGCTCGGACTCGGTGATGACGAGGGGAGGTGAGATCTGCAGGCCACCGCCGGCGATGGCTCTCGTGATCACTCCATTGTCACGTACCGCGTAGTTGGCTCGTCCGGCAAACGTCGGATCGGCAGCTACCAGCTCCGGATCGAACTGCACCGCGGCCATCATCCCTACGCCGGAGCGGATCTCGCTGACGACGTCGAGGTCCAGCAACGGCTGCAACTTCTCGGTGAGCACCGTCTCCATCGCCAACGCTCGCTGCGGCAGCTTCTCGCTCTCGAGTATGTCGAGGTTGGCGAGGCCGGCCGCACACACTGTGGCGTGACCCGAGTAGGTGTAGCCGTGGCGCCACATTGGTCCGTCCTCCTTCCAGAATGGGGCGGCGACCTGCGGTGAGGCAACTATGCCCCCGAGGGGGAGGTAGCCGGAGGTAACGCCTTTGGCAAAGGTCATGATGTCCGGCTCGAGCGAGAAGCGGTTGGAGGCGAACCAGTCGCCGCTCCTGCCGAACCCCGTGATCACCTCGTCCGCGATGTACAGAGCCCCGGCGTCGCGCGTCATCTGGCGAGCTTCTTTGAGATAAGTCTCCGAGACCGGTCGCACGCCGCCGGCGCCGATGACCGGCTCGCTGAACAGCGCCGCCACCCGATGGGCGCCGACCTCGTCGATGGCCGCACGCAGGGCATCTGCTGAGTCATGGGCGACGCCGACGACGTCGTCGATCATCGGCCCGTAGTTGTCTCGGTTGGGTGGCAAGCCGGCAACAGACGTGCCGACACCGTGCATGCCGTGGTAGCCCCAGTTGCGGAAGATGAAGACGGTCCGCTCGGGCTGGCCTATCTCGTGGAAATAGCGCCTCACAAGCTTGCCGGCGGTGTCGATGGCGTCGGACCCACCGCTGCCAAAGAACACCTTGCTTCCCGGCACCGGGGCCAGGTCGGCGATTCGTCTGGCCAGGGCCGCGGCCGGCTCGTTGCTGTACTCGCCGAAGGTGTGAAAGGCCGCCATCTTCTCCATCTGCGCCAGTACCGCGGCGGCGATCTCGGGGCGGCCATAGCCGATGTTGGTGAACCACAGACCGGCTGTCCCGTCGAGGTAACGGTTGCCGTCGGCGTCCCAGAGGTAGACACCTTCCCCGCGGTCGATCGTCAGCTCACTGCCCTCGACGGTGCCCATCTCGGCAAACGGATGCCATAGCGAAGTCATTTGCCAACCGCCTTACGTTTGTCCACGGTTCGATCCTCTCGTGCCCGGCTGGCTGAGACACTACAGCGCCAAGCGATAACCCATCCCCCTCTGGGGGAAGTACCCGAGCGCAGCGATGGGGATGGGGGAAAATCGCGAGCATCAGTGGTGCAGGCAGTGATCCTCCTTGGGCAAGATGGGGTCGCCCGGCGACGGTCGACTTCTTTCGAGTCCTGCTCGGACTCGACGAGCGTCTCCATCGAGTCGTCCTTCGGACGACGCCTCCTGCTACCTCAGCCAGCTCCCCCAGAAGGGGGCCGGTTCAGCGGGGGGAGCCTCCTACAGGCTGGCGGCTAGGGCTGCCACCTGGTCTGTGGCGCCGCTCAGCACCGGATCGCCGTGGCCGACCATCAATACCTCGAAGTCGAGCGCTGCCATCTTCTGCACGGATTGGTCGGCAGCGATCGCATCGGCCGTGAACCGCGGGTTGGAGCCGGTCAGTGACCCACTCGACGTGTTGAGGGCGTCGCCGGCGACCAGCACCAAACCGTCTGGGTCGTACACCGCGACGTGGCCGGCGGTGTGTCCTGGGGTCTCGATGATCTGCAGGCCGACCACTTCGTCGCCGTCCCCGACGGCCTGGATGGACCTCGGCGAGCTGATGCCGGCGATGTCGGCCTCGCCGGCGTAGGCGATGGCTTGTGGGGCGTTGGCCATCACCTCACCGAGGCCGCCGACATGATCGGGGTGGCGATGGGTGAGGATCACGTGGTCGACGACGTCCCAACCCAGCTCGATCTCGAGCAGTGTTGCCTGGATCTCCGGCGCACTCCCCGGATTGCCGGTGTCCACGATGACAGCGCGGCCGTTGCGAGCGAGGATGTAGGCAGACACCCCGCCGAGGTTGACGCGGTCCCAGGCGATCTCAGGGGCCGCAGGGGGACTCGTCGTCGCTGCCGGCTCCGTACCTGCAGACGAAGTAGTGGGCGGCTGGGTAGTGGCGGCGCCGGACGTGGGAGCCGAAGTTGCGGTAGTCACCCCAGCCATCGTCCCGCGAGTGGTGGTCGTGCTGGCGTCGGAGCACGCCATCGGTCCGAGGACGGCGACGGCCAGTGTCCCCTTGCCGAGGTGGCGGATGAAGCTGCGGCGGGTGAGGCGGCGGGGTGGCGTCACGGCATCGAGGATAGGGAGACACAGAGAGTGAGCATGGCGGGAAGGATCATCTATGACATTCGGCTCTTGTGCTCGGTCCGAGCTCCCTTCACAGTGGGAACTGATGCGCTTGGGAGGAGGTGATATGGATTACGCACTCGTATTCAAGTGGACCAAGCCGATCCCCGGTCGAGAAGCCAAGGCGCTCGAGGTTCTGGCGGATGTGACGAGTTACTTCAGCAAGCTGGCAGTGGAGGGGAAGATCGGAGATCCGCTGGTACTGACACAGGTCAACGATGGCATGATGATCGTGCCGGGTGAGATGGCTGCTCTCTTCGACATCACTAACAGTGACGAGTTCATCACGATGATCGACAAGGCGATGTTCGTAGCGGGAGACTTCCGTTTCGACGGCTACTTCATCCACGAGGGAATGGCCCGCCGCATGGTTCTCTACGCCGAAGCCGGCAGAGAGCTGGCGTACCTCTAGGAGAGGGGACGCGGGGTGGAGTGGGCACCCCGTTGCCAGGGGCGCCGAGGCCCGGGTTTCCCGGGCCTCGATCGCGTTCGCACCAGGACGCCGGTCAGGCACAGTAGGAATCATGTGCAAAGCGCATCATTTTCGACTACGCTGAGTGGTGCGAAGATGGAGGGAGTAGGGAATGTGGAAGTACCGCGACTTCGCGCTGTCAGCCACACTGTCAGCCATCGGATCAGCGCTGGTCATCCTGGCCAGCGGCGCAGGGATGCTGTAGGGAGCAGCCCTGCTTAGTCAAGGGCGGGTCGGTTAACGACCCGCCCTTAGGTTTGCCCTCTCCTCCTATCGATGGCCGCGGTTGCCGCCTCCGCGCGACATGCTGCGGGTGTCGATGTCGATCCACACGAGACGGTGGTCCGAGCTGGGGAACGGGAACGTTCCGACAAGCGAGAACAACGGATCGGACTCGAGCGGCCAGAACACTCCGGCATCGACGAGCTGCATGTTCTTGCGCGGCAGCACGTAGTCGGCCCGCAGGTTGGCCGGATCGAACGGGCGGTCGTCGCGGAAGTCGGCGGTGTCGAATGCCGGGTCGCTGAGGTGCAGGTCGTTATTGAGTCCCTGCAGCAGCGCCTGCTCCGTCCCGCCGAGGCTCGACGGCGTCACCTTGGTGTTCACCTTGGGGTGATCCAGCAGCTGCTGAATCGAGCCGGGGATGCTGTCGCCATCGAAGGGATCCGAGTTCTGATCGCCTGCGATGACGAACAGGTCCTGGGCGCCGAGACCCCCGAAGGTGCCGCTGTCGTCATAGATGTACCCGCTGCGTCCTGGATGGACGTAGTCCGCCCAGAACCGGATCTCGTCGTGATTCCGGGTGCCGTTGCGGTCCTCCGCACCATCGAAGACTGGCGGCGTCGGGTGGCTCACCAGGAAGTGCACCATCCGCCGGCCGACCTTGATCGGCACATCAACGTGGTTCTTGGACGAAAGTCGGAAGACGTCTAGCTCCTCTGGGGAGTACCAGTCCGCCGGGCCCGCGATATCGGGATCGTCGGGAAGCAGCGCTCCAGGCATGTCCTTCCACAGGAAGTTCTGGAACGTCCGGATGTTGGCCTCATCGATGGGGTACATCGAATACACCACGAAGGCGTATTGGCCCTCGAAGAACCCGAATCCGAAGGCGTCGTCAGGTCCGCCAACACTGCCGTTGTTGTTCAGATCGAAGCCCGACGGGATGCCGGTATTCGACGGCGCAACGTAGCGGTACGGGTAGTGGATGGGCAGAGCATCGCCCTGAGCCACCGACAAGTACCGGTCCTGGAAGAGCTCGGCGGCGACGCCGCCGGCGTCGTAGTCGAACTCGTTGATCAACAGCACGTCGGGACGGGTTCGCTGGATGATCTCGGCCACCGTCGCCGCCTGCACATTGTCTGGGCTGGTCAGGTCCGTGATGAGGTCACCAGCGTTACTCCGGTTCAACGACGCATTGAAGGTGGAGAAGCGAGCCAGGCCGTCTGCCGCGTCGCCGCCGCCCGAATCGCCCTTAGCGAATTCGAAGCGTCCTTCGAATGGGTCATGGTCCGATGCCCTAGTGCTGGTGGAATCGTCCGCCTCGAGCCCTGACGGGAAAGCCGCGTTGAAGTGGAGGAAGTCGCCTCCCACCATCTTCGAGAGCAGGGCATCGTTCACCAGCATGTGGTCGAGCACCTGGCTGTTGCCGTCGAAGATGAACGACCACTGGTCGTCCGCCGGCTCCATTCCGATGAGGTTGGTCAAGGGAGCGCCGCCACCGGCACCCTCGAGTATCGCCACCGGATGGTCGGTTCCCTCACCGGGTTCGCCGAAGGCGAAGTCGTTGAGGTCGCCGACCGCCATCACCAGGGCGCCCGGATCGGAGGCCAGGAGGCCGTCGACGAAGTCGCGAACCACCTGTGCCTGCAACTTGCGCTGCACCTCGGTGATCCGGATGAACGGATCGTTGAGGCCGAACGGCGGATCGTCACCACCCTTTGATTTGAAGTGGTTGCCAACGATGTGAACGACGTCGCCGCCGATCTGGAACTTGCCGTACAGCGGCTGGCGTCCTCGGCTGGCACTGGAGTCGCCAAAGGCCGCCTCAACATCGGCGCCCGAAAGCTGGAAAGCCTCCAACAGGCTGACGCGATTGGCATCCCACAGGAACGCCACCTCGATGCCGCGGGCATCGCTCACCTCGAACGAGGTGGCGATGTAGTCCGTGCCGTTGGCGGCGTTCACCCGATCACCGAGCACCTGTGTGATGAAGGTGTTCTCCACCTCCTGGAGCACGATGATCTCGGGCAGCAGCAGCTCGTCCCTGATGGCGAGCGCCAGCTTGGTGAGATGGGTCTCTAACTCGGCAGCAGACGGGGTTGAGCTCTCGTCCGGCTTGTTCGGGTTGTCGTACAGGTCGAACAGGTTCTCCACGTTGAATGTGGTGATGACCGCCCCGGTCCCGTCACTGCCCCCACTATCGGGCGCCCTGACCGAAACCGGCGCCGCCGGAGTGGGAGCGATGGTCGCGTCGACCTCGATGATCTGCAGCTTGTAGGCACCGAAGGTGTAATCGCCGACACCGATCAGATGATTCACCGTGTCGCCCGGCGCCACGTTCGGTGTATCGAGCGCTCCGTCATCGTCGACCAGAATCCGCTCTGGGTTGTAGTCGACGACGTTGCCGCCGAGATCCCGCAACAGGATCTGGCTGAGGGAGCTGAAGAATCCAGAGCCGGCAACGGCATCGGTCGGAGTCAGCATGGCGAACTCTCCGAAACCGCTTCTGGGGGCGACCACGACAGCATCGTGGACCTCGACGACCATGCCCTCGAGGGCCTCCCAGAAGTCGATGCCCTCGGAGAGCAGCTCGTTCGGCAGATCGGTCAAGGCGACCGGAGTGATCGTCAGCGGCGGATCCAGTGCTGCGGCCGGGCCGAGATTCTGGATCAGCTCCGTGTCATCGATCCGGGTCCGCGGTTGCGAGTTGTCACCGAAGTCGGGCTCTTCGACCTGGCCTTCGATGATGATGTAATCGCCGATGGCGGGGGCGGGTTCGATGTTCTGGAAGTCGTCGATGATGATTCCGTCGGAGGTTGCGGGGTCGCCGTCCTCACCGTCGCCCATCTGGATCCAGGCATCGGTGCCTGAGGAGTCGATCAGAGTGAGGATTCCCGACGTCCGCACCACGTCGCCGACCATCGGCGAGAAGGTTCCGCTGCCCTGGATCTCGGCGATGGTTGCGGCGGGAGCAGGTGGATTCACCGTTATAGCCAGATCGCAGGTCTCGACATCGCTGCCGTTGGTTGCGCTGAAGCTGGCGGTGTAGTCGCCCGCCGGGACCGTGCCGGCCACGGTGATCGGCAGCAGCGCCGTCTCGCCGGAAGCACCACCGGTCTGGGCAGCGACGCTGAGACCTCCGCCGAGGTCATCCGATGCCAGCGTGATGGTCGAGGTGTCGTTTTCGTCGAGAGCAGTGATGGTGGCAGTGGCGGCTATCCCCTGCTTGGTCGTGATAGGCGCACCGCAGTTGATGGCGAGGGGCGGATCGAAGCCATCAAGGACGATGAGGTTCTGGAACGCCACCGCTTCTGACCCGCCGTCGAACAAGGCGGTCAGCGTGATGGTCAGGGTCGAGGCCCCACTCGAACCGGGAAGGAACTTGGTCTGGGGGGTGAGGACGTTGTTGAGGAGTACACCGTTGGCCAGCATCGGGTCGTTAAGCGTTTCCACGTGCCCGCCCGCAAGGGTGTAAGCGAGTGAGCCGGCCTCGTCGACGCTGCTGGCGAAGGCTGTCTCCACCGAACCTGAGTCAAATTGGTAAGTCCACTCGAAGAAGTCACTCGACTCGAAGTCGCCCATGGCCCCCATGTCGATCGACAGGCCGAGATCGCTGGTCGCGGTCGAGACGTCGAACACCCAGGTCGCCGCCACCTCGTCGGGTGGGGGGTCGCCGTTGACGGTGTCGACTACCCCGAAGAACTCGTCGAGGTTGTTGTCGTCAACGATGCCGGCGGTGTCCCCCGGAAAGGTCACCAGGCTGTCGTCCAAGACGGCGAATGGGATCGAGGGGGAGACGCCGCGCTGGTACTTCTGAAAGCCGTCGCCGGCGCTCGTATAGACCTCGTCGTACGGGTTGGTGAAGCTGGTCAGGTTCTGAGCGGTGCTGGTCATCATGTCCCACGCCAGCGGAGTCGCCGCGTGTGCCGAACGCGACGGGACTGCCACCAGCACCGCCGCGAGGAGGGTTAATGCCGCCAGCGATGCCAACGGTCGTTTTGCAATTGCTGATGCTCTCATCTTGCCTCCCGGCACTCGCTTGAGCTCTTGGCCTGTCTGTTTGATTCTGTTTCTAAGTGATCCGGCGCGGGTGCCCGGCCTAGTGGCCGGGCACCCGTCGCTTGGTTCTGTGGATCTCCCGGCTAGTTCAGACGTGTAATCCGGTCCTGGGCTCCTGGCGCGACCGGCGAATTGGCACCGAAGTAGGTGACCAGGGCATCCAGGTCGATCTCTCCACCCAGACGATCAGTTCCTTCCGTAAGCACGGAGAAGTTGTCCCCTCCGTCGGCCAGGAAGCTGTTAACGGTCACCCGGTAGTTGTCGCCCGGGTTGACCAATACCCCGCCGATCTTGATAGTGGAGGCGTCAACCTTGTCGGCGTCTGAGGCGCTGGCGTCCCATGTATAGGAGAAGCCCTCCGACACCTGCAGGATGCGTGGCGAGGTCTGTCCGACCCACTGCTGGGTGAGCAGAGTGTGGATCTGCTCTCCAGTGAGGGTCATCGTGACCAGGCTGTTACCGAATGGCTGAACGCTGAATGCCTCGCCATAAGTGAATTCACCTGGCGCCTCACCGCCCGAGATCTCGGCGAAGAAGATGTCGTCGCGGATACCTCCTGGGTTCATGAATGCAGCCACGGCAGCTCCCGTGCCCGC
>Ga0224508_10004466_pt1 | contig 11416 bp, 12 predicted proteins | sample SF_Jan12_sed_USG_4_FD_170157 | JGI IMG/M metagenome (GOLD analysis project Ga0224508, IMG submission 170157) | Sediment microbial communities from San Francisco Bay, California, United States - SF_Jan12_sed_USGS_21 | ecosystem: Environmental > Aquatic > Marine > Sediment | place: USA...
CGCGGTCGCCGTCGGCGTCGATGCCGTATTCTTCGAGGTCCATGACGATCCCGACCGGGCCCTCTGCGACGGACCGAACCAGTGGCCGCTCGCCGAGTTCGGTTCGCTGTTGGATGCGATGCTGGCGATCGATCGATGCGTTCGTTCCGAAAGCTAATTCTCGCCGCCGCCGTCGCCGGGGCGGTCGCCTGCAGTGGTGGCGACCAGCCCCCCGCCACGCCGCGCCCGCTCGAAACCCCGGGCGATGTCGTGTTGGCGCTGTTCGCACTGTCGAGTCACGACGATCCGTCCACCGCACGGGTCGATGAGCTGTTCGGATCGCTCGACGACGAATATGCCCGCGCCGCCCTGCTCGATGCCGTCGTCGAACTCCATTCGGCCGACACGGTTGAAATCGTCGGGTCCTACCCGATGAAGGATCTGACCCGGATGGGCTTCGATCTGGAAGGTTCGCTCGCAGGTGGTGGGAGCGCGAGCTTCTCGGTCCAGGTGAACACTTCGACCAAGCCGGGTACGATCGTCTGGTTCAGCGGTCCGGGTGTCGAATGGCCGGAGCGCCGGAGCAAAGGGTCGGGACTTTCGACTTCCGCTCCGCCGCCCGGACAGGGGTGAGGATAAGATGTCGATGAAGATCGATTCGAGCGAGGAGACGCCCGTGGCCCGAGAGACCGGCCGCCGAGTGCTGGAGATCGAATCCCGCGCGGTTCGCGATTTGATCGACCGATTGGACGAGCGCTTCGACCACGCGGTCGAGATGCTCGCCGAGTGCCGCGGCCGTGTCGTCGTGACCGGGATGGGTAAGTCCGGATTGATCGGCCAGAAAATCGCCGCCACGTTCTCCTCGACGGGACGGCCGGCCCATTTCATGCACCCCGCCGAAGCGATCCACGGCGACCTGGGAATGTTGACGTCCGAGGACGTGCTTTTGGCCTTGTCGAACTCGGGCGAGACGGCCGAGATTGTGCGCCTGCTCGAATTGGTCCGTAGGATCGGCGCGCGAATCGTGGGTTTGACCGGGGACGATGCCTCGACGCTGGCCCACCACGCGGACGTCCACATCGATATTTCGGTTCGCGAGGAGGCCTGCAACCTGGACCTCGTCCCAACGGCGTCAACGACGGCGACGCTGGCGATGGGCGACGCCCTGGCCGTCGCCTGTTACGAACGACGCGGTTTTTCCGAACGAGATTTCGCCCGCTTTCATCCGGGTGGACGGCTGGGGCGCAAATTGCAACAGGTCGAACCGTTGATGCATTCCGGAGACGCGCTCCCCGCGTGTGCCGAGGACGCGGATCTGAGGCAGGCCCTCGAGCAACTGAACGAGCGTAGCTTCGGGATCGTCTGCCTGACCGGACCGGACGGCCGTTTGACCGGCGTATTGACCGACGGCGACCTGCGCCGACGGATGCTGGAAACACGGGATCCGCTCAGCGGAAAAGCCGCCGACGCGATGACCGGCGACCCGCTGTCGATGCGCGTTGACGCCCTGGCGGTCGACGCGCTCAGGCTGATGGAGGAAAGGAAGATCACCGCCCTGCCGATCGTCGACGAGAATCAGCGCTTGGTGGGGTTGATCCACATCCACGATCTGTGGCGCATCGAGTTGTTCTAGTGCCGCTCACCGACAACGAAGTCCGCCTTCGCGCGGAAGAAATTCGTATGATCCTGCTCGACGTGGACGGGGTCTTCACCGACGGGAAGCTGTATCTCGGAAATGGCGGCGAGGAACTGCGGGCGTTCTACGTGCGGGACGGTCTGGCCATCCGTATGGGCCAGGCCGCGGGGTTGACCTTCGGCATCGTCTCCGGGCGGGATTCCGAGCTGGTCGAACGCCGGGCCCGAGAACTCGAGATCGAACAAATCCACCAGGGAATCCATGCCAAGGGGGAATGCCTCGACCGTATAGCGGCCGAATCCGGCCTGAATGCCGCACAAATTTGCTTCGTCGGGGACGACCTGATCGACGTGCCCGCGCTGCGTCGGGCCGGTCTAGCCGTCTGTCCGAGCGATGGGTGCGAAGAAACCCGCAAGTTTGCCCATTACATCTGCAAGAATAAAGGGGGCCACGGCGCGATACGCGAAGTGGTCGACCTGATCCTGCATGCGTCCGGCAGGTGGGAGACGGCCATGAAACGGTTCTTGGAGTAGGAATGCGTTTTTTCTTTATCGTCGTCGTGCTGTTGCTTGTGGTCGGTTACATCGGGTTCACCGTCACAAACCTCGGGTCGATGGTCAGCATCAAACTCTGGGGTACCGAGCACCCGGACATCCCGATCTGGCAGGTCGTCATCGTTTCGATCGGTGTCGGCGCAGCGCTGATCGGCTTGCTGGCGACGGTGGAAGGGGCCAGCATCCGGTTCGAGAATAGACGGCTGCGAAAAGAAATTCAGAAAATGGAACACGAACTCAACTTCCTGCGCACGACCCAGCCGAGCTTGGATCGCCGGCAGGAACCCGACGCCATCGAGAGTTCGAACCAAGCGGCGTTACCGGCGGCTCCGGCCGCCACGGCGCTGTCGGAACCGGCGACGATGCCGGTTTACGGCGAAAAGGACGATTGGCCGCCGGACGGCGACGACGACGATACCTATTCCGGGGGACGCGCGGTCTAGCCCGGGGAGACCTTGTCGACCTCGCGCTGAAGCTCGACGATCTTGGCCTCGCCGATGTGGGCCCGCAGAACAACGAGTTCACGGTCGATCAAATCCCGGTACAACTCCCACGGGTCCTCGATCCGGTTTTCCAACACCTGCCGGCGCAGACCCTCGCTATCCCAGGTGCCGTCGGACTGTAGCTCGGTGTCCTCGATCGGGTTCGGCGTGGCCTCAGGACCGCAGGCCCGGATGAAGTTCGCGGCCCCGGCCCCGACCTCCGAACGCACGGTACGGTAGATCAGCCGCTGCATCGTGTTGAAGAGCGAAATCGTGCGATCCAGATCCGAGGGTGGCTCCCAGGCATCAAGTTCTTCCGCCGCGATATCCGGGGGGGGCGAATTCAACGCCGCATCGACTTCATCACGCGACAGACGCATCGTCCGCGTCGAATCCTCGAGTGTGCGCAGATGCGGGTCGTCGATCGACTCTTCGTTCCGGGATTCGTCCGCCCCCAAGTCATAGCGATCATCGGGTTCGTCGAACTCCGCGCGGACCGGGATCTTGGTCGGTGTCTCATCGTCGAAGTCGGACTGGATTTCAATCTCGTCGGCGTGCTGCTCGACGACCGGCTCGGAAGTCTCTTCATCCTTCTCGATAGCGGCTTCGACCTCCGGTTCGGAGACATGCACTGCGACCGGGTCGCCGGCGGGTTCCGCGGTCAACGCGGGTCGATCCAGGTCGACAACGTCGACAGGAATCGACTCCACGGGTTGGCTTTCCTGGACGACGTGGGACCGCAGCGGACTCGAATCGAGAGCGTCGAGCACGCGTAGCGTCCAGAGGATCTGGCACACGCGAAAATCCGACAACTCGACGTTCGCGGCGATCTCGCGCGCCGGTAGCGCTCCCTTGATCGCGTTGACGACTTGCCACTCCTCGGCCCCGGCGTCGAGACCGTCGAGCACATCGAGGTATTTTTCCGAGAGCGACAGGCACTGGTCGACCCCGCCGCACCCTTCCATCACGCGACTCCATGAGGCTACGCGACGGATACCTTCCGCCACCAGGCTCTCGATCGAAGTCTCGAGTGTGATCTCCTCGTTGCTTGGGAGTTCTCCCACGTAGAAGGCGAAGTCCCCCTCGTCCCAACGGAACGTTTCGTAGACGATCTCACAGAGTTGCTGGCGCACCATCTGGTCCAGGTCGCGATCGTCGATCACTCCAAGCTCGCGGAGGATCGTGCCGACCCGCTTGTTGCTGAGCAGGCGTTTCGCGGTCTCCTCGCGATCGCTCAGAGAAATGACCCCACGACGCAGCAGGTAGGCGATCATGCCGTCGTCGTGGTTGTTGCTCGTCGCGAATACACAGCGTCCATCCAGGAAGTGGAAGGTTCTTTCGTTCATGCGGCGAAAGACGTGCAGGATGCCGGTTTCCCGCTGATGCCCCGCCCTGATCAGCACGTCGGCGAAGTGCGTGTCGGCCAAGCTGCCCTGCCAATCGGCTTCGCTCGACTCGGCGAGGCTCGACTTTTCCTCGATGGCGCCGACAACCTTGAGGCCCCACAGGGTCTGATAGATCTCGTAATTCGAGAGAAACACCTCGCGGCACAAGCCCTCGACGCTCTCGTCGGCTTGCTCCAAGCGCGCGACGAGGAGTTCTTCGCCCTCGCTCAGGCGGACGCCCTCGAGTGACTCGCGCCAGTTGTCGCACATCCGGTACATCGTGCGCGGCGTGCCCACGCTGCGCCGGATCCGGGCGAACGAACGAATCCCCCGGATCCCGGAGAGCAGCAACTCGCCGGTGCTCATGTTGAGCGTGATGACCTCATCCGAGGGGAGGGGGCCTTCCTCGAAGTGGTATTCACCCTCTTCCCAGGCGAACAGTTCGAGGGTGATCCTCTTGACCTGATCCACCACGCCGTCGACAAGATTTTCGGGCGATAACGCCCCGATCTCGACAAGCAGCGTTCCGATGCGTTTCCCACTGTCGATCCGGCTAACCGCCTGCTCGAGTTCGGCCAGTGTGATCGTGCCCTGGCGCAGAAGTTGTTCGCCGAGACGGTCATCGCGGTTGTTGCTGGAGGCGAAGACGATCTCGCCGTCATCGAGGTAGATCGTCTTGCAAACCTGTTTGTATTCGAAGCGGAGGAGTCCGGTCTTCCGCGCGCGGTAGAACGCCCACAATAAATCGGGAAGCGCGACGCCTTCCAATCGGCCGGCCTGAAAACCTACGGAAAATCCGTGCTCTTGTGACCTGTCCATAGCCAGCGAACCCCTCTCGAGACTCGGACCCCAGGGGCCCGACGCCTCCAAGTCTAAGGTAGTTCCGCAAGAAATCGGGTCAAGTGGGCCCCGGTCGTGGCGCGAATTCAGCCTTTTTGGACGGTTCGCGTGGGTTCGGACGCCTCATCGACGAGCATCACGGGGATGCCGTCGCGGACCGGGTAGATGCGGCCACAGCCGTGGCATTCCAGCCCCCCACCCGCCTTCTCTTCTCGCACCGGCGAGCGGCAATCGGGGCAGATCAGGATCTCGAGCAGCTTGGGGTCGATCGGCAACGTCGTCCTCGGGACAATTGAAGAGGTTCAGATATATCCCGCACACCGTTCGATGTCAAAAACGGGTTCGCATCTCGGGGTAGACTCCCCAAAGCCGATGATCGATCTGCCGCCAAGACTGCAACGAGCACTCGACAACAACGGCGAAGGCCTGCACGTGCTGGTCTTGCGCCTGGGCGCCATGGGCGACATCCTTCGCACCTTACCGCCGGTCCGGATGTTGCGGCGGCGAATACCCGCAGCGACGTTCGGTTGGGTTCTCGACACGAGTTGGGAAGTCTTGTTGAGCGGCCATCCCGACGTCGAACTCACGATCCCTGTACCGCGCAAGGAATGGGACGCTGCGCGGTCGTCGCTCATGAGTTGGCCCGCGTTGCCCGCTCACATCCGTCGTTTCAAGAAGCGGGTCGCGAGTTTCAACGCGGATGTGGTGCTCGATTTCCACGGCAACCTGCGTACCGGCTGGATCGGTCGGTGGTCCGGCGCCGCGGTCCGGTTGGGATACGCGGGGCACCAGCAGAAGGAGGGCAACCGCTGGTTCACGACCCACCGCGTTGCGGCCGGCGTTCACCGGACGCCGCGGATGGAACGCAACCTGGATCTTGTCGCCGCGCTCGGCGTCCCGCGCGAGCCCCTGCTGGACCCGGGTTTGACTCTCCCGGTGGGCGGGCGAGAAGATGCCGAGCGGATCGCGAGAACGTTGCCGGACTCCGGCCGTTTCGCCGTGCTCTCCCCTTCGGTCAGCGTCAAGCAGGCGTACAAGAAACCGCCCGTCGAGTTGCTTGCCGCAACGATTGCCCGGCTGAACGAACGGGGCCTAAAAACGCTCGTCGTCTGGGGGCCGGGTGAAGAGGAAGACGCGAAACGGACGGTGGCCGCGGCGGGCTCGGCCGCGATCCTGGCCCCACCGACCTCGTTGCCCGTGTTGGCCGCCCTGATCGAGCGCGCCACGGTCTTCGTATCCGGAGACACCGGCCCCATGCATCTGGCGTGCTCCCTGTGCTGCCCCGTACTGGCCTTCTACGGGCCCACCGATCCGGTCGTCAACCGCCCCTGGGGCGCACCGTTCCGCACGGTCTACCCGTCCGAACAACGCTATACCGGGATCAAGAAGCTCGACCGTGAAGGTGGGTTCGAAGGCATCGACGAAGGGCAGATCGCACGCGCGGTCGAGGAGATACTCGCGGAAGCCGTCACGCGGAGATGACGTCAACGCCGCCAGGCCCGGCGGTGCCGGCGGAGTTTGGTGAGATCCGATTCGTGGCGTTGGCTCCAACGTTCGGCCATCGACGCGTCCTTCGACGCATACAGGCGCAACCAATCGATACCTGTGTCGATCGGAAGTTCATGCACGAAACAGGTCTTGAGATAGGAACGCTCGATCCGACGAATGCCGTCGATGCGACGATCAATGTCGAGCGGCCGGTCGTGCACCGTGGAACGGTCCAGATCGATGACCCACCCGCGGCCGGCGGCGTCGACCAATACATTGCCGAGATTCAGATCCGGGTGCTCGATGCCCGCGTCGTGGAGCTTCCGGACCGCGGCGAGCGCATCGGACCACTCGGCCGCCGATGGCGGATCGGTCGGTAAGCGTTTTCGCAGGTCGGGAGCGTTGGGGACGGTCTCGATCGCCAACCAGCCGCGCCACCATGCCGGCGGCCCGGGAACGATGAGCAGGGCGAGCGCGGCCGGGGTCGCCACACCTCGGTCGCGGGCGAGTTTCGGAATCGAAAGGTTGTCGATCAGACGTTCCCGCGACGAGAACCGATCGCGCCAAATCGATCCGGCGACACCTCCACGGCGAAGTTGCTTGAGTGCCAAACGCCGGCCGGAACTCTCGACGAACGCAATCTTTCCGCGGCCACCGGGAATCCCCTCCTCTATCCGGGAGACCCAACGGGAGTGCTCGGCAAGACCGAGTTCGCGCGCGGCCGCTTCAAACCCGTCGGCGAACCACAACTCTCCGTCGGCCACGCGGACGGAACTGAAGCCGCTGAGCGGGCTCACTCTCGATCCCTGCGACTCTTCCCACCGAAGACCCAAGACACGAGAACCCCGAGCAGGTAGAGCAGGATCATCGGTACCGCGAACACGGCCATTGTGGGGATGTCCCCACTCGGTGTGAGGACCGCCGACAGGATCGCGATGATCAACACGGCGCTGCGGAAATGACGCATCAGGAAGCGCGGGGTCACGATCCCGACGCGGGAGAGAAAGAAGATCGCGACGGGAAGCTCGAACACCAGCCCCATACCGAGAATGATCCAGCTCTCGAATCCGAACGCGGAGCGCAACGTAATCTGCGCCTGAAACGACCTGCCCAGGTTGATCAGCCAGCGTGCGGCCGTCGGCGTCGCGACCGCGTAACCAAAATAGCCACCCGCAAGAAAGAACAACGTGCCGAAGAACATGAACGGAAAAGCCATCCGTCGTTCCTTGGGGTACAGCGCGGGCGAGACAAAGGCCCACAGTTGGTACAGCACCCACGGGGCGGAAACGAACAGCGCGGCCAATGCCGAAGCCTTCATATAGATCGTGAACGGCTCGGTCATGTTGATGAACACGATCTCGCCGCCTTCGAACATGTGCTTCCGGATAGGATCGACGAGCAACTCGAGCAAGCGACCGCTTACCGTCCAACACAACCCGAAGGCAAGGCCAAACCCGATCGCCGCCTTGAACAGTCTCGACCGCAACTCGTCGAGGTGCTCGAGCAGCGACATCTTGCCCTCAGGGTCAGCTTTCGTCGCGGTCATCGTTCGGCACGGCTTTTTTCGGTTCGAGTGGTCGTTCACGCGCGACCGCGCTCTGGGCGTCGCGGACGGTTTCTTTGACCTCGTCGACGACGTCTTTAACTTCGGAGGCTTGAACTTCGCGCTCCAGATTCATCTTGAAGTCGGTCGTCGCGCGGCGAAACTCGGAAAACGCCTTCCCGATCGTCCGCCCCATTTGAGGCAGTTTTCGAGGCCCGAACAGAAGCAGACCCAGAACCAGAATCAGGAGCAACTCGGGGCCGCTAATCGACGTAAACACGTTGGACCGACCTTCTATCTCGTTGCTTGGCGGTGGCGGGGCGGCAGCCTACCGGCCCCCCCAAAACCTGTCAAGCTCGCCAATCTTGGGGTTTTCGTTGTTACGAGTCCGACCCGATCATATAATTAGGTGGGAACGAAAGCTTTCCGAGGAGATCCCCATGCGCCCCACCCCCCGCTCGTACTCCATCCTCACCCTGGTTGTGCTCGCTCTTGGAACGCTGGCGGGTGGGTTTTTCGGCGGCCAGGTTCAGGCCGATTCGACCAAGCCTGAGGACCAATTCTGGACCTTTGGCCGCATCTTGGCCCTGGTCGAAGACGAATACGTGGGCGAGATCGAGTCCAAGGAACTGTTCAACGGGGCTATCCGCGGGATGTTGCAGCAACTCGACCCGCACAGCAATTACCTCGATGAAGAATCGTTCGCCGAGATGCGCGACGAGCAGCGCGGCAAGTTCAGCGGGCTCGGGATTCAGATCAACAAGCGCGGACCCGAGTTCCCGCTCACGATCATCGCACCGATCGACGGGACCCCGGCTTCCCGGGCCGGCCTGCGTTCCGGAGACGTTATCTCCGAGATAAACGGCGAACCGACCCTCGAACTCACGGTCAACGGTGCGGTTCGCAAACTGAAAGGCCCCAAGGGTACGCCGGTCACGATCACGATTGAACGTCCCGGGCTCGACGATCCGTTCGAGGTCACGATCGAGCGCGATGACATCCCGTTGGAGTCCATCCGTGTTGCGCACATGCTCGACAACGGTGTCGGCCTGGTGCGCCTGGCGAACTTCACGTCCACGACCGCCACTGAACTCGATAACGCCATTACCCGGCTGCGTAGCGAGGGCATGACCAAGCTGCTCCTCGATCTGCGCGGCAATCCCGGCGGGTTGCTGGATCAAGCCGTCCAAGTTTCCGAGCGATTCGTCCCGGCGGGTGAATTGATCGTCTACACACGCGGACGGATTCGCGGATCCAAGGCCGACTACGTTGCCAAACGCGGGGTCGAGCGTTGGCAGCAACCGCTGGTGCTCCTCGTCGACGGAAGTTCGGCGTCAGCCAGCGAGATCGTTTCCGGCGCGGTGCAGGACCACGACCGCGGTCTGATTGTCGGTGAAACCACGTTTGGCAAAGGGCTTGTTCAGCGCGTCATCCCGCTGCAACAGGGCGGCGGCGCCCTGGCCGTGACCACGGCCAAGTACTACACGCCCAAGGGGCGTTTGATCCAGCGCGATTACACCGATTTCGAGGAGTACTACCTGACCCGCTCCTCGAACAACGTCGCGGAAAACGGCGAGGTGATCCCGACCGCCGGCAACGAGGAGGTGTTCCTCACCGAAGGCGGGCGCAAGGTTTACGGCGGGGGGGGCATCCGGCCCGATTACGTCGTGGAGAACCCGGACCCACCCACGCTGGCCTACCGTCTCGTGCGTGAGAACGTGATGTTCGACTTCTCGGTACGCTACGCCAGAGAGCACGAGGAGTTGGAACTCGGCTTCGAGGTCGATGAAGCGATGCTGGCCGGGTTCCGCGATTTCTTGGCCGGCCGCGACTTCGAATACGAGGCCGAAGAGTTGGAGGAAGCTACCGAGTTCCTCTCCGTGCGCATCAAGGCTCAGATCGGTCGCCTTCGCTGGGGCGCGGCGGAAGAGAGCCGCATCCTCGCGCTGGCCGATCCTCAAGTGCAACGGGCGCTTGCGGTCTTCGGTGAAGCGGCGACCCTGCACAGCGGCGTGCTGCCGCTCGGCGAGTCGGACGAGGACCTGCTCGCGGACGCCGAGGAAACGCGCTAGCGTCGGAACTCGTTCAGGGTTCGATCAATTCGAGTTTGCCGGCCGCATCGGCCGTGTGAAAACGACGCAACAACGTTAGGCGTCGGCGCGGGCTGTCGGGGAGGCCGTCGAGGAACCTTACGCCGCAACGCGCGGCCCGCCGGTAACGTTCGGCAACGTCCGGGTCATCGTCCGCGAAGAATCCCTTTTCGAACAAATGATGCCGGAGCCATGTACGCTCGGACGAGGTCAGCCGTGAGCGCCCGGCAGCGAGAAAACGTGAGAGCACGAGATGCTTGGTCACGTTGGCCTGCAGTTCCAACTCGAACAGGCTGACGGATCTACCCTCCAGCCTTCTCCTGACGAGCAACAGCAGGTGGTCGAGTTCCTCGACGAGCGTCGAGAATGCATCGACATTGTCCTCGCACAGGCCGAGTTGCGGGGGGTGTCTTTCGAGCGTTTCGATGAGTTCGTCGGGGTAGTAGATGCAGGCCCGAAGGGCGCCGGGGACATCGCGCACCAGGAGACGCGCCTGGGCACTCGAGGAATCGACACGATTCGCCGCCTCGCGCCCGGCGTAGAAGCGGCGATATCCAGCGTTGCCGACGACGTAGCGTCCCAGGTCGTCGAGACCGGATTCGAACCCGTAGGTACGCTCGATCAAACCGCGAAGCCGTTCGAGAAGGCTGGACTCGTAACTCAATCCGGATTTACCGGTGTGTAGCTGAAGGCCTCGCCGTCGAAGCCGATCGTCAACCCACCATAGCCGGGTTGCACGCGCGACAGATCGAGCACGCGGCGACGGATTTCGTCGGCGTCATACGGGCGTTGCCCATCGCGGACGTCGCGCAACCAATCGAGGAGGAGTGCTCTTTCGTCGTTTGACGAACGGTCCTCGTCGCGGATCTTCTTGGCGATCTCGACATTGCAGACCGATTCGAGCGTGGCACCGAGCCGGCGCGCGCCGTAGGCCGTCGAAAACCCGCGCCGGATCAACTCGTCGCGAGCGTCGGTGTCGAGTTCCAAGCGCAACCCGTGGAACTCTTCGTAGCGCCGCGCGATTTTTTCGAATTCCAAGGCCAGGATGCGTCGGGCACTCTCGTGTTTGAGCCGTTGAAAATGGATCAGCCGCACGCGGTTGACGAACTCGGGTCGAAGCGCCCGCCGAAGATCCCGCCGGATGTCTTGCTCCCCTACGGTCTCGCGTTGCTCACCGTCGACGAACCCGACCAACGAATTTTCTTGCTGGGCGTTGCTGTAACCGAGGTTTGAAGTAAAGAAAATCAGACAATTGGAAAAGTTCAGCACGTTTCCTCGGTTGTCGGTGGTCGTGCCACGATCGAGGATCGACAGGAAGAACGTGATCAGCTGCGGGTGTGCCTTTTCGACCTCGTCGATCAACAGGATCGACAGCGGCGCTCGAGACGAACGCTCGTGGAACGACGTCAGAATTCCGTC
>Ga0224508_10004467_pt1 | contig 11414 bp, 11 predicted proteins | sample SF_Jan12_sed_USG_4_FD_170157 | JGI IMG/M metagenome (GOLD analysis project Ga0224508, IMG submission 170157) | Sediment microbial communities from San Francisco Bay, California, United States - SF_Jan12_sed_USGS_21 | ecosystem: Environmental > Aquatic > Marine > Sediment | place: USA...
GTCAGCCGTCAGAAATTTGACGCTTCTCCGCATCCCGGTACTATAATAAGTCACTGATAATAAAAGAAATAAAGATCTGGCACGCAAATTGCTTATGTACTGATACGACGGTTTATTGAGCTACGGAGGCCAGTTTTGGGGACAGCGTCACTCAAAAGAGACGACTTGCAGGACGCGTTTGAGATCTTCAATCGGCAGTCGGGCATGCTGGAGAAATCCTATCAGCAGCTGCAGCACAAGGTGGAGCTGCTGCATCGGCAGTTGAAGCAGGCGCAATCCGAGCGGCTCGCCGAACTCGTCGAGAAGGAGAAGTTGAGTCAGCACCTCTCGCATCTGCTCGAGACATTACCCGGTGCCATCGTTGTTATCGGTGGTGACGGCATCATCCGTGAGAGCAACAGCGAGGCGACAAACCTGTTGAACCAGCCCTTGATCGGCTGCTCGTGGGCGATGATCGTCAGGCGGGAAGTGCGTGACGGGGGCAGTGAGGATGGCAACATCCAGCTGCGCGACGGTCGCTGGCTGAGCCTGTCGCGACGACCCTTGCAGCAAGGCGCCGGTGAGGTGCTGCTGCTCTCGGATATCACGGAGTCGCGCCAGATGTCCGCTTTGCGGCAGCGGCAGGAGCGCCTGACGGCTATCGGCGAAATGACCACCAAATTCGCACACGAAGTGCGAACACCGCTTGCCTCCGCGATGCTGTATGCGGCACAACTCGATCGCCACACTCCGCAGCAGCAGCGTGTCGTGCAGAAGATTACCGCGCGACTCAACGACCTCGGACGCATGGTCAACGATATGCTCGGATTCGCTGCAGGTGCGAGGCGATCGCAACAGACACTCAAGGTCCGCGATCTGTTTTCGGATGTGAAGCTCTCGCTCGAGGCGCAGCTCGATGAGCAAACACAGTTGCGACTGGATGTGGACGACCACGATCTGCGTATCGCTGCAAACGGTGATGCGCTCAAGGGAGCGTTGCTGAATCTGGTTACCAACGCAATGCAGGCATGCGGTGGCGGCGGTGCAATCGAATTGTCGGCTCGCCGCAGCGGCGACGGCGTGGAGCTCTCCGTTAGCGATAACGGTCCCGGCGTCGCGCCGGAAGCGCTGCCGCGATTGTTTGAACCGTTTTTTACGACTCGACCACAGGGCACCGGGCTGGGACTCGCCGTTGTGCAAGCGGTTGCGCATGCGCACGATGGCGAGGTCAGCGTGGCGACGTCTGCGAGCGGTACGCGATTTACGATGCGCCTGCCGGCCATCGCCAGTAGCAGTGGACATATTGGTCAGAGGGAAGAAGGCGATGAGTAGTCCTGCTGTACTGATCGTCGAAGACGACGCCAATTTGCGCGAGGCGCTGTTCGATACTTTGAACAGCGACACTTTATCGGTGTTGACGGCCGACAGCGGTCCGTCAGCACTCGACATTCTAAATACGAACGATGTTGGTCTCGTCATCAGCGACCTGCAGATGGAGCCCATGGATGGTGTCACGCTGTTGGGCGAGATCCGCCAGCAACACCCCGCGTTACCTGCAGTCCTGATGACGGCCCACGGTACGATCGAGAGCGCGGTCGATGTCATGCGCAACGGCGCCGCCGACTATCTGGTCAAGCCCTTCGCCGCCGAAGACCTGCGCGGGATTGTCGATAAGTATATGAAAAAAATAGGCAAGCCGGACGAGCTTATCGCCGAGGATCCGCGCTCCCGCGAGTTGCTGCGGATAGCGGGCCGGGTCGCGGCGACCGAGGCCACCGTGACGTTGAGCGGCGAGAGCGGCTGCGGTAAGGAAGTCATTGCACATTACATTCACGAACAGTCGCCACGGCGTGAGCAGCCGTTTGTGGCTATCAACTGTGCCGCAATTCCGGAGAACATGCTCGAAGCAGTCCTGTTCGGTTACGAAAAGGGAGCTTTCACCGGCGCCAGCACCGCACACGCCGGCAAATTCGAACAGGCCCAGGACGGCACTTTGCTGCTGGACGAGATTTCAGAAATGGATCTCGGCCTGCAGGCGAAACTATTGCGCGTACTGCAGGAGAAAGAGATTGAAAGAATCGGTGGCCGCAAGACCCTCTCGCTGAATGTGCGCGTACTTGCGACTACCAACCGCGAACTGCGGCAGTTCGTCAGCGACGGCAGGTTTCGTGAGGATCTGTATTACCGGCTCAATGTTTTTCCGCTGCACATTCCGCCGCTACGCGAGCGACCGCTCGATATCCTGCCACTGGCCAATATGATTCTGCGGCGGCACGGCAGAGATTATGCCACGGGAGTCACGCTGGCTGCTGACGCGGAGGCCGCTTTGATGAAGCACGACTGGCCCGGCAACGTCCGCGAACTCGAGAACCTGCTGCAGCGAACACTGATTCTCCTGCATGGCAATACGGTTGCAGCGCGTGACCTCGCTTTCGAGCAGAACGAGACAACCGCAGATGTTGACGCGCCGGACAGCGATCTTCAGGACGGGCTGCGCCACCGCGAGTATCAGCTAATTGTCGACGCATTGCGGGCCAATGGTGGCAAACGCGCTGCGGTTGCGGAGGCGCTGGGCATCAGCCCCAGAACGCTACGTTACAAACTGGCGCGGATGCGCGACGAGGGCATCGTAATTCCGGGCGAGAGCAATGATGCGACAGAGACTAACGCCACAACTGGAGGAGCGTCGTGAACGAAATCAGTGCGGAACATCTGCTCAGTCAAATTCGGTCACTAGGCCGCGAACTACAGACCTCGGGGCCAGCCGAAGCGGCACCTGCGGCAGGCTTCGGCGAACTGCTGAAATCGTCACTGGATGCTGTCAACGAAGCACAGCAAACGGCAACGGAACTCAAGGTCGGCTTCGAAACCGGATCCGGCGATGCGACGCTTGCTGAAGTCATGATTGCAGCTCAAAAGGCGGATCTGTCTTTTCGAGCGGTTACCGAGGTCAGAAATAAACTGCTAACCGCCTACCAGGACATCATGAACATGCCGGTTTGATGAGCCAGGCCCTACCCCGAGGAAAGTGTCAACGCAATGGACAACAACAATGTCATCGAAGGAACCCTAATGCCGACCAGTCAGATGAATCTGGCAAGCGTGCTGCGAATTCCGGCCGTCCGTCAGGTGGTGCTGCTCGTCGGCGTTGCGGCGGCGGTCGCAGCCGGCTTCGCGATCGTCCTCTGGTCGCAGACGCCTGCCTACACGCAGCTTTATGGGGATCTTAGCGGGCCCGAAGCGGCTGACGTGGCCGAGGCGCTCAGGGCCGCGGAAATTGAATTCAAGGTGAACAGCAGCAATGGCAGCATCATGGTGCCAGACGCGAGCCTGCATGCCGCTCGAATGCAGCTTGCGTCACAGGGGCTGCCACAAAGTGCCGCTGCCGGAATGAGCATGCTCGACGAAAAGTCCAGCTTTGGCGAAAGTCAGTTTCGCGAGCTCGCGCGATATCAGCATGCGCTCGAGACGGAGTTGGGACGCACGATTGCGAGCCTTGGCGTGGTGCGCGACGCACGAGTGCACCTTGCGTTACCCAAACAAACGACCTTTATTCGCGACCAGAAAAGCGCCAGCGCATCGGTGTTGCTGCAGCTCGCGGGTGCAGGCGGACTCGAATCCGACCAGTCCGCGGCGATCGTCAATCTCGTGGCGTCCAGCGTACCCAATCTGGCACCGAAAAATGTGACCTTGATAGATCAGTACGGTCGATTGCTGAGCTCGGGTGACGAGCGGAGCGTGGATGCGCAGGCTACCAGCGAGTTCAAGTTTGCGCGCAAGCTCGAAGAAACGTACCGGAGCCGCATCGAAGCGATATTGACGCCCCTGGTCGGCGCCGGCCGAGTGCGAGCCCAGGTCGTTGCCGATGTCGACTTCACTGTCGCAGAGGAAACGCGCGAGTCCTTCGATCCGGCACGGAGCGTGGTTCGCAGCGAACAGGTGAACGAGGAGCAGCGTGCGGCAGGCGGGACCGTCGCTGCCGGTATTCCCGGTGCGCTTAGCAATCAGCCGCCGGAAACGGTCGCGGCTGCCGATGCGGAAATCGCAGCGACGGCCGTGGAGCGGAACGAGCCAAAAAATACGTCACGAAGCAGCATTCGTAATTTCGAGGTTGATCGCACGATCAGCCACGTACGGCCGTCGGCAAGCACACTCAACAAACTCTCGGTGGCCGTGCTGGTTGACGACAGGCCGCCCGATACTGACGCGGAGCAGGCCCCGATGAGCGACGCGGATGTTGCGCGTTACACGGCGCTTGTCAAGGAGGCCGTTGGCTTCAACGAGGCACGCGGCGACACCGTTGTCGTTATCAATGCCGCTTTTCGCGATGTTGGGCCGGCCGACGAGGCGCTGGAGCCGCCACCCCTCTGGGAAAAACCGATTGTCCGTGATGTGCTCAAGCAGGTTCTCGGTGCCGCCCTCGCAATCGCTGTCGTGTTTGGCGTCGTGAGGCCGATGTTACGCGGCGTAATGGCCAGTAACGCGGGTGTCTCTGCCGAATATCTTGGCGGGCGAAACCTCGCGGCAGCGGGACAAACCGGCGCAGCGCAGCTCGCTGGCGGCGCGACGGCGCTGCCGCCGCCCAAATACGAAGAGAAAGTGGCGGCGGCAAAGAATATTACCGGTCATGATCCCGCGCGAGTCGCCCAGGTCGTTAAGCAGTGGGTAAGCGCAGGTGAGTAATCCCAAAGATATGAACGGCACGGAGCGGGCCGCGTTGCTGTTGATGACGCTCGGCGAGAAGGAGGCCGCCGAGGTGCTCAAGTACATGGGCACCAAGGAAGTGCAGGAACTCGGCATCGCCATGGCATCACTCAAGAACGTGACGCGAGACCAGGCCGGTAACGTGCTGGATATCTTTATCACCGATGTCGAAGATCAGACGGCGCTCGGCGTAAACACCGAGGGTTACGTGCGCAAGCTGCTGGGCAACGCATTTGGCGACAGCAAGGCCGAGGCGTTTATCGAACGCATCATGGTCGGTGACGACGCCAAGGGTCTCGACGCACTGAAGTGGATGAGCTCCCAGGAAGTCGTCAGCATTGTCGAGGATGAACATCCGCAAATCATGGCAATTGTCATCGCTTACCTCGAGCCGGGGCAGGCGGCCGAAGTCATCGAGAAGCTACCCGAGGAGATTCGCTCGGACATTCTCATGCGGGTCGCGAGGCTCAGCGACGTGCAGCAGAGTGCGCTCGCGGAAATCGAAAACCTCATCGCGAGCAAGTCCACCAACAAAACTCGCACCACAACGCGCAAAGTTGGCGGTGATAAAGTCGCGGCAGAAATCATCAACGCACTGAAGCCGGAACGTGGCGAAAAATTACTCGAACAGATCAAGGAAAAGAACGAAGAGCTGTCCGAGCGCATCCAGGAAATGATGTTCCAGTTCGAGATCCTGCTGAAAGTCGATGATCGCGGCATCCAGGCCCTGCTGCGCGAAATATCAAACGACATGTTGGTCGTAGCACTGAAAGGCTGCGACCCGCAGATTGGTGACAAGATCATGGGCAACATGTCCAAGCGTGCCGCAACATTACTGCGCGAGGACATGGAGGTTAAGGGGCCAATCAAGCTGAGCGAGGTCGAAATAGCGCAGAAAGAGATTCTCGACGTCGCCCGGCGCCTTGCGGAAGCGGGCGACATCGATCTGGGCCAGGGTGGGGAGGAATATGTCTGAGGAGGCTGAAGCCGACGCACCCTCACGCTGGGACGTGCCGGCCATCGAGAACGCGGCAGATACGTACCTGACGGCCGGACGTCTCGAGGCGTTACAGAAGGAGGCTTATGAGGAGGCCTGGCAGAAAGGTCACGCCGAGGGTCTTGCCGCCGGTGAGGAGGCGTCGCGAGCGCGTGCGGCGCGTTTTGACCAGCTCCTGCAGGCACTGGCGCGGCCGTTCGACAAGCTCGACGAAAGCGTTGAAAAACAGCTTGTTGAACTCGCCATGGCCGTTGTCCGGCAACTGTTTCGGCGCGAGGTACGTGTCGAACCCTCGCACGTGATCGGCGTCGTTCGCGAAGCCATCCGGTTGCTGCCTGTCGCCAGCAGCAATGTCCGCGTGCATCTGCACCCGGAGGATGCCACCCTGGTGCGGGAGTCGCTGTCGACTGCCGAGGGCGAGCTTGCCTGGACCATCGTCGAGGATCCCCTGATCACGCGCGGTGGTTGCAAGGTCACCACCGACAACGCACAGATCGACGCAACGGCTGAAGCCCGCCTGCAAGCCGTCATCAGCGCCGTCGCTGGCGACCAGCGGCAATGACGACGGCAGAAAACACGGTCTTCGTCGGCCCGGGTCCGGACCGCAACCTCGAGCGTTCACTGCGGCTCGGCCCGTACCTCGACCGTGCGCTCGATCCGGCGCCGCATCTTGTCGTCGAGGGCGTGCTGCGTCGCACGGTCGGTCTGGCCATGGAAGCTGAAGGCTGTCGCGCCGCGGTCGGCGGACGCTGTGATGTCATCGCGGATGACGGGTCCCATGTGGAAACCGAGGTAGTCGGCTTTTCCGGTGATCGGCTTTACCTGATGCCCGTTGGCGACATGCGCGGCGTCGTGCCCAATGCTCGCGTCATACCCGTGTCCGGCGTGCCAGAGGTCATCGTCGGCGACGCGCTATTGGGGCGCGTTCTCGATGGGCGCGGCAACCCCCTTGACGGCGGTAAGCCGATCAGCGGCGGCGAGCGAGTGCCGCTCTTCGGTCAGCCGATGAATCCTATGAAACGCCACCCGATTCGTGCCCAGCTCGACGTCGGTGTGCGGTCCATCAACGCGCTGCTATCGGTCGGTCGTGGCCAGCGCATGGGACTGTTCGCTGGCAGCGGCGTTGGCAAGAGCATGTTGCTCGGAATGATGACGCGCAACACCGATGCCGACGTCGTTGTCGTCGGCCTGGTCGGTGAGCGCGGTCGCGAGGTTCGCGATTTTATCGATCAGTCGCTCGGCACAGAAGGTATGCAGCATTCGGTTGTCGTCGCGACCCCTGCCGACGATACGCCGCTGAAACGGCTGCACGGCGCATGGCTTACGGCAGCGATAGCCGAGTATTTCAGAGACAAAGGGCTCAACGTCCTGCTGCTGATGGACTCGCTGACACGCTTTGCCCAGGCGCAACGTGAAATTGCGCTGGCTATCGGTGAACCACCGGCAACGAAGGGCTATCCGCCGTCGGTGTTTGCCAAGCTGCCGCAGCTGGTTGAGCGAGCCGGCAATGGCGAGGACGGTAATGGCTCGATAACCGCGATCTACACGGTGCTGGCAGAGGGCGATGATCCTAATGACCCGATCGTCGATGCGTCTCGCGCGATTCTCGATGGCCATATCGTGCTGTCCCGGTCGATGGCTGATGCCGGGATCTATCCGGCAGTTGAGGTGGAATCGTCAGTTAGTCGCGCGATGACACAGTTTACCAGCGACAGCCAAAAGCAGCTGATTACGCGATTCCGCCAGGTCTATTCGACTTACCAGGAAAACCGCGACCTGCTGTCAGTCGGAGCTTATCAACCCGGATCGAATCCGCAGCTCGACGAAGCCATCAGTCTATGGCCGTCGATCATCGAATTCCTGCGTCAAGCGCTCGATGAACAGGTTTCCGCACGCCAGAGTCTCGATCAGTTGCGAGCGCTGTTCGATGCCACTGCGAGCGAGGCAGGAACTGCCGACGAAGCGCCCGATAAGGCATGAAGAAGCGCAGTCGCAAGATCAGCAAGATTGTCGCGCTTGCCAAATCCGAAGAACAGCGTGCCGGTGCGGCGACAGGCAAGTCGCGGCGCCACCTGGAGGAGCAGCGGGGGCGTCTCGGCGAACTGAATGCCTATCGCTACAGTTATGCGGATCGCTCGAAGTCGCTGGCTAACGTCAGCTCTGCGCACTGGAAAGACTACCAGAATTTCCTGCAGCGCCTCGATCAGGCGATCGTGTCGCAGCAGCAGGTCGTCAAGGACTCGGAAAAGAACCTCGAATTGCACCGGCAGCGCTGGTTGGCGAAGCGGCAGCGGCTGGAGTCGCTGCAAAAGGTTCTTGATCGGTACCAGGATGAGGAAGCGCAATTCGAGGAACGCCGGCAGCAGCGCGCCCAGGACGAATTGCCGTCGCCGGACCGGCCGTACACGCAAGACTCGGATCTGTAGCGCCGCGGCGAGTCGCATTCTGGCACGCATCTTGCTCCTGTATACACAGGACACTCTTCATTGCTTTCCCAGGAGACCGCATGCTGCCCACAATGATTCTGCAACCCAGTGAGCTGGCGACATTCGACACGGACCTCAATAGCGCGAACCCGTTGCCACAGCTGGCTACCGAGCCGCGCGTCGCTTTTGCCGACGTTCTCAAAATGGGCGCGAAACTAACCCTGGAGACGACGATAGCCGACGGACAACTGTTGCCGCCAGGCGGCAATGAGCTGCCGGCATTGGCCGCGAACCAAATGGGGACGCTGGTCAGTGGCGACGAGGCCGGCGCCGGCGCGCCCGTGGGCCTCTTGCCGCTGCTCCCTCTGCCGGCTCCGACGGGCTCGGCCCCCGTGACAGCGTCGACCTCGTCGACGCTGCAAGTTGCTGTGCCTGGACTGCCTTACAGCGGCGGCAACGGTGCAACGGAAACGGCATTGCAGCAAGCACTTCACGGGCCGGTCCAGGGCAAGTCCACAGCTGATATGGCCGACGCGGGTCGGACGACCGCGGCTGCGACCTTACGCCATTCGCCTGTTGGGCTCGTGGACATCGGCCCATCGCTCGAGGCTGCAGAGCGCCAGCTAACGACGGCCCTGCGCGAGCAGCAGGCGGCGCCGATCGCGACGCTTGCCGATAACAAGCTTGCCGACGATCAGCAGCGGCTGGCAGCAAAACTGTTGTCCGCAGACGGCGTGACCGAGCAGCTCGCGAGGGCGCTGGGACGAGGCGCGTCGGCCGATAACGGCGAGAACAATGCACAGCGTGACTTCAAGCCGCCGTTCGGGACGCCGCTGCAGGTCTCGACTCCCGCACCGCAGGCCGGGTCGACGGCCAAGCTGGAATCGCTGCTGTTGCAGGATGCGCAACCGTTCACGCAGCAGAGCGGCACTGCGCCCGCCCAGGCAGCGACACTGCCTCCGACACCCGGCGCGGCCGGAGGGGCGACCGTGGCATCGCAATCAATAGACGTCCCGGTAAGGGACGCGGCCTGGGGTGAGCAAATCGGACAGCGCGTGCAGCTGATGGCCAGCAACCGGCTGCAGACTGCCGAGATTCGTCTGACGCCGGCAGAGCTCGGACCGCTGCGCATCCAGGTGGCCGTCGATGACGGCGCTGCCAGTGTGACTTTTCATGCAGCCAGTGCGGTGACACGCGATGCCATCGAGCAGGCGCTGCCGCGGCTGCGGGAAATGCTGGCCGAAAGCGGGTTGACGCTGGGTCAGACCGATATCGGTGAGCAGGGCGTGCAGCACGGCGGCCGCGAGGGTAGCGACGACGCGCCGGCAGTGACCCATGCGGCAGCCGACCCTGCGGACGACCCGGATGGCGAAGCAACGAGCGGCCAGCATCGGCGTACGATCGAGTCCAGTGGACTGGTCGACATGTTCGCCTGAATCGCACCGTCAAAAAAATGACAGGCGATAAGAAGCCGCAGCATTGGCTGCATCGACGACGGAATCCTGACGCCAGCCTGCTTCGTTAATTTTCTGCAAAATAATGATAACTCTCTGTTTTAAATAGATAAAAAAAGTCATTGCTGTTCTTGGCACGGCGCTTGCATTACCCCTGTCAGGACACATTGGAGCAAGCAATGGCTGATGAAGAGAACGCAAGCGAGGCCGCCGCGGAGGAATCCGCTGGTGGCATGATGAAACTGCTCATGTTTGGCGGCATCGCGGTTGTCATGCTCGGTGTCGGCATTTTTGCCGGCCCCGCCATCAAGAACATGATTTCGCCGCCGCCCGAGATCGGAGCGGAAAACGAAGGCGAAGGCGGGGACTCCGGTCCAAGCAATGATCCGGCACTTTACACCAGCCTGCATCCCCCGATCGTCGTCAATTTCAAGGATGCCGCTGGTGACTCGCATTTCATGCAAGTCACGATGGAGGTCATGGCGCGCGATCAGAACGTCATCAATTCCGTGCGCGAGCATGCGGCCGTCATTCGCAACAATCTGATTCTTCTCTACAGCGGTGCGGTCTACGAAGAGGTTACGACGCTCGCGGGCAAAGAGAAGATGCTTGCCGATGGTCTCGCGGAAGTACAGGGCGTGATGACCGAGACGATCGGTGAACCGGGCGTCGAGGCCGTGTACTTCACGAGCCTGGTCATCCAGTAGGTCGCCGGTTTCATGTCAGATCAGGTTCTCTCAGACGAAGAAAAAGACGCGTTGCTGGATGGCGTTGCGACGGGTGAGATCGAAGTCCAGTCTTTCGACGGGCCACGGTATGCGGAGGTGCGGCCGTTCGAAATTCCGCAACGCTCACGCATTGCCACCAACAGCTTTCCACGCCTCGAGAGCCTTAACAGGCGTCTTGCCAGTGACGCCAGCAAGTTTCTCGAACAGATGGTCAACGGTGATGCAGAGATACGCGCCGCGGCGATCCAAACCTGCTCGTACGGAGAATACTGTGACCGCAATTCCGGGTTTGCGCTGGTCATCGAGTTTTCCGCGGCACCACTCGCGGGCTCCGGATTGATCTACGTCAATGCCGACCTGGTCAGGCAACTCGTTGAGTCGTTTTACGGGGGATCCGGCAACGATCCGGCAGATCACCCGGCGGATATGTTTACACGCGGCGAGATGAGCGTTGCAGCCTTATTCTGCAAGGAATTGCTCGGTTCACTTGCCGAGGTATGGCGGCCGCTGGTCGACACCGAGCACCAGCAGGTCAGCGTTCATCAGAGCAGCGAGATTATCGACGGCATCGATAACGGAGATCTCGTGATCGATGCGGAATTCGAGATCGAATTCTCGGGACAGGAGTTTACGTTTCATATCGTCTGGCCAACATCGATGGTCATATCGCTCCTGCCGGTGTTCGAAGGGCAGAAACGCGAACGCGATGTCGCCCAGGACGCGCTATGGGAGCACGCTATTCGCTCTCGCATCATGGAGTCCATCGTCGGCATATCCTCGCGCGTGGGACATAGCCAGATGACACTCGGCGCCGTTGCCGAACTGGCGCCGGGCGACATCATCGATATCGACGACCCCAGCACGAGCACGGTCTTCGTCAAGCAGGTCCCGATTCTGCAGGGCCAGTTCGGCGTCCACGAAGGACGATATGCCATTGAGGCAACGGAGTGGCTTGGCTCCACATCCAGTATAGACGCATAGCAAATCGACTGAGCAGCAAAGAGGAATCTGAAGAATGGAAAGTGATACGCCAGAAACCGGCAGCGAAGGAACCGGCGCAGCGGCGAAGGCTTCGGGCGAAGCGCCGCAATATGCACCCGACGAGCTCGACAGCAAAGGCAAGAGA
>Ga0224508_10004468_pt1 | contig 11413 bp, 8 predicted proteins | sample SF_Jan12_sed_USG_4_FD_170157 | JGI IMG/M metagenome (GOLD analysis project Ga0224508, IMG submission 170157) | Sediment microbial communities from San Francisco Bay, California, United States - SF_Jan12_sed_USGS_21 | ecosystem: Environmental > Aquatic > Marine > Sediment | place: USA: California...
CCCTGTCAATAATTGCGGTGCGTAACACTTGGCGCCTCGTACAGGCCGGCATAAGTCCGTTGTCAACCACTGCGGTCAGTTTCCGGCTGCGACGCCGATTTCCGCCAGATAACGGGCGAGTTCATCGGCATCCGTCATGGGGAGAGAGCACGCAAAATCGTAGCATACGTATACCGTGGCTTTGCCCTCAACCTGGGTCTTACCCGCCATGATCTCCCGCAACAAGGGGAGGGCGTCGAGGTCCGCGTCGAGCCGCTGCGGATCGAGCTGCACCAGTATCCGGTTGGGCAGATACTGGGCATGAATCGTCTGCAGCAAAGCCTGCGTATCGGCCGTGTTGGGATCGCCCACGACCACAATTTCCTGGGGTTTGCGGAGATAAAAATCGAGCGCGTTGAACATCGCACCCAGGCCGAATGGCTGCCGGTCCATGGACTGGGCGAAGAGGTTTAAGACGCGTTCGGCCCGCTGCAGATAGTCATTTTGCCCCGTGTAATGATACAGCCGCAGCAACGTTTTCGTGGCCACGGCATTGCCGGATGGAATGGCTTGATCAAAGGCGGATTTGGTGCGGTCGATGAGGCTTTCGTGACTCTTGCCGGTGAAAAAGAATCCCCCCTGCTCGTCATCCCAAAACTCATCCAACATGGTGGTCATGAGCGTCTCGGCCCAATTGAAATACTCCCGATTCAGCGTCGCTTCAAACGCATCGAGTAAGGCGGCGGCGAGGAAGGCGTAGTCGTCGAGATAGCCATTGAGCCTGGCCTGACCGTCTTTGTAGCTGCGCAACAGATGCCCATCGCGCCACATGTGTTGTTGCAAAAAGCCGATGGTGCGCTGTGCTGCCTCTAGCGCCTCGGTGTCGCCGAGCACCGTGTAGGCCTGCACCAAACCCGAGAGCATCAGACCGTTCCACGCGGTTAGAATTTTATCGTCACGGAAGGGTTTGATGCGGTTTTCGCGAATCGCGAAGAGTTTGGCTCTCGAGGCGTTGATACTGGCCTCGACCACGTCCGGCTCTTGACTGAACATCGTCGCGAGTTGATTCATGGAGACCGTGAGGTGGGGGATGTTGTTGCCATGTTCCCAGTTGCCGGTCTCGTTGATGTCGTAGTAGCGGCAAAATAGCCGGGAGTCGGGGCCGAGCAAGTCGTCCACTTCGACTTTGGTCCAGACGAAGAATTTGCCTTCCTCGCCCTCGCTGTCGGCGTCTTGCGTGGCGTAGAAGCCGCCCTCGGGGTGTAGCATCTCGCGTTGGAGATAAGTCAGGGTTTCACGGGCGATGCGCGCATAGAACGGATCCTGCGTAATCTGGTACATCGACAGGTAGGTCGGCAGCAGTTGCGCGTTGTCGTAGAGCATTTTCTCAAAGTGCGGCACCAGCCAATGGGTGTCGGTGGAGTAGCGGTGAAAACCGCCGCCGAGTTGGTCATAGATGCCCCCTTGGGCCATTTTGTCGAGGGAGAGCTTGACCAGATTGAGAAAATTTTCGTTGCGGCTGCCGCGCCAAAAACGCAGGAGAAATTCGAGATTCGTCGGGTTGGGAAATTTGGGCTGCGTGCCGAAGCCGCCGTGTACCATATCGACATTATTGGCCATGCCGCGTGCGCCATTTTCCAGCAGGGTAGGCGTTAGCGCACCAGGCTGTGTGTCAAAGGTAGACAGGCGTTGTAGCCCTTCGCGAATCTGGTTGATACTCTTGCTAATATCGTCGGGACGCTGGTGGTACGCTTCGGATATGGAGTGCAACAACCGAGGGAAGCCGGGACGCCCATAGCGATCTTCCGGCGGAAAATAGGTGCCGCCGTAGAAGGCCTCCTGATCCGGCGTGAGAAAGGCCGTGAGCGGCCAGCCGCCCTGCCCGGTAAGCATTTGCACCACGCTTTGATAAATATGGTCGAGATCGGGCCGTTCCTCGCGATCGACTTTGATGTTGACAAAATGCTCGTTCATCAGCGCCGCGATTTGCGGATTTTCGAACGATTCGTGCTCCATCACGTGGCACCAGTGACAAGCGGAATAGCCAATCGACAACAGAATCGGCTTGTTTTCCGTCCGGGATTTTTCAAGCGCTTCCGGTCCCCAGGCGTACCAATCCACCGGGTTGTGAGCATGTTGTAAGAGATACGGACTGGTTTCGTCGATCAACCGATTCGTGTGTTCCGGGCTCATGATGCATCCTTTTATCTGATCGCCGCTGGCAGAATGGACCGCTGGGAAAGATGCTCTCCATCATACCAAGCTCTTGTCGCATTGCCAATCTCCGCCGGTTCGCCGGCAGGGTGAAGAGGGCTTGACATTAGTTATGCTCAGATGTAGTATAAGCTTATGCTCAGTTTTAGCATAAAGGATATTTAAAACCCGTTTCTCTTTGTTGTCTCATGTATGCTCAAAATGAGTATAAGGGGAAGCCAATGCGCACAGCAGCGGACGTGATCATTATCGGGAGCGGCGTGGCGGGCCTCAGTCTGGCGCTGCATTTACAACACTACCGCGTGTTGGTGCTGACCAAAACCCAATTCGGAGCCGGCAGCAGTCTATGGGCGCAGGGCGGCGTGGCCGCTGCGGTGGGGGAGGGAGATTCACCGGCATTACATGCGCAAGACACGCTCGCCGTCAGCGGCGGCCTGGCCAATCCGGATGCCGTGGCCGTGCTGACGCAGGAGGGACCGGAGAGCGTGCACGAACTCATCCGCCTTGGGGTGCAGTTTGACCATGACGACGGCCACCTGGCCTTAGGCCGGGAAGCAGCTCATAGCCTGCCGCGAATTTTGCACGCGCACGGCGACGCGACCGGCGCTGAACTGGTGCGGGCTCTAGGAGCTGCGGTGCAGGCGGCTCACTGGATCGAGGTCGTCGAATCCACCCGCGTTGAAGATCTCGTGGTGCAAGCGGATCGGGTGGTGGGCGTTGTGGCCCGGCAACATACAGGTCAAGATCAGGCGGGTCAAAATCAAGTCATCACCGCCCGCGCTGTGATTCTGGCGACGGGCGGCATCGGACAGCTCTATCGCTATACGACCAATCCGCCGGAGGCCACAGCTGATGGACTCGCCCTTGCCGCGCGGGCAGGGGCCAGTCTGGCCGACGTCGAGTTTGTGCAATTTCACCCCACCGCTCTCGCTGTGGGCAGTGATCCGTTACCCTTGTTAACCGAGGCGCTACGTGGCGCTGGCGCCATCCTGGTGGATGACGCCGGCAACCGGTTTATGCTACAAGAGCACGACGCGGCCGAGTTGGCCCCGCGTGATATCGTGGCGCGCAGTGTTTGGCGCCGGTTACAGGCGGGGCAGCGCGTGTTCCTGGATGCCCGCTCTGCGATTGGCGCCGAATTTCCGCAGCGTTTTCCCACGGTTTTTGCCCATTGCCAGGAGCACGGCCTGGACCCGCGCCATGATCCAATGCCGATTGTGCCGGCTGCTCACTACCACATGGGTGGCGTTGCCGTCGACCTGCAGGGACGTACCTCACGTCCGGGACTGTGGGCTTGTGGGGAGGTGGCGTCAACCGGTGTGCATGGGGCAAACCGCTTAGCCAGCAACTCTCTACTTGAGGCGCTCGTCTTTGCCCGCCGGGTGAGTCAAGATGTGCAGCGATGCCTGGGATCTCACCGCATTCCGAGCCGCATGCCGGCGTTAGGCGCCAGCGAAATTGTCCGTGTCGATCCCGGTGGAGAGGCGGCCGATCTCATCCAGCGTATCCGCACGATTATGTGGGAGCAGGTCGGGTTGGTGCGCACGGAAGCGGGTCTATTGGAAGCCCTGCAAGAATTCCGCGATATGGCTGCGGCCGTAGCCGAGCCGAAGGCCGCAGACGTACGAAATATGCTGACTGCCGCGCAGCTCATCGCCACCGCCGCCCTGTCCCGGCGCGAGAGCCGGGGGGCGCATTTCCGCGCCGATTATCCGCAGGCGGATACCTAATGGCCCGATCCGTGCGGCGATCAAACTGTCCAAGAACTTCTGCTAGCCTGTACGAGCGTCCTTGATATGGCCGGGAGAAACAGGGGACTTAATGATTTTCTGTGTTAAAGGCGTTCGCGTCCTGCACGTTGAGGCCGTCAACTCGCAGGGTGCGGTCGCCAGGCTGGATACGCGCTTATCCGTCGCATGTGAAAACGCTTAAAATAAGTCGGCGTGGGTTCCGGTCCGAGCCAGTAAAACCGCTTCATTCGTCACTTGATAGATCAATATCCAATCGGGTTCAATATGGCAGTCCCAGTAGGGGCGCCAGTCCCCACTCAAGGGATGTGGCCGATACCGCGGCTCAAGCGACTCACCCCGCTGTAGAGTGTCCACTGCGGCTTGTAAGTTGTCGATATCCTTGCCACGCCTCAGCATTCGTCTGAGATCACGGTCAAATCGCCTTGAGGGTATAATACGGCGCAAGCTATACCCCTAGGTCTGTACGGTAAGCGTCGAAGCTTTCGTAACGTCTCAGAGCTTGGCCTTCATCGAGCTCCCGCATGGCCTCCAGCGTTTCCGCGTTGGGAATCCGAACCGCAAACGGTAATCCTTGTTGAAGGCTTACTTGCCGGTAAAACATCATGATGGCCTGCGAAGGCGTCATTCCCAATTGGGCAAAGACGGCCTCGGCCTCGGCCTTCACTTTTGGATCCATCCGCACATTGACTTGTTCTGTTTTTGCCATATTTTCTCCCAAAAGGTTCTCTGCTGTCCCTCTATTGTATAGCAAATGCTATGCATTTTCAATCAACATTGCGCAGCACTAAGCAGCCGACCTCAGGGAAGAGCGGGCTGTTGCTGGGTAATGCAGTGAATGGCCCCTAAGCCCCATACCAGCGGCTCACAGGGAAAGCCGATGACCCGGCGGGTGGGAAAGAGCGTTTGCAAGATGCGTAACGTCTCGTGGTCGTTGGGGTGATTGTAAAGCGGAACCAGGACGCCGCCGTTGGCGATGTAGAAATTGGCATAACTGGCCGGCAGCGGTTCATCGTCGGCGCCAATGGGTCCGGGCATCGGCAGGGGGATGACCCGCAATGGCCGTCCGTCCTGGTCCACCGCTGCTTGCAATCGCGCAAAATTGTCCCGGAGAATGGCGTAATTGTCATCTCGCGGGTCGTCACTCAGGGCGCACACAACTGTCGTGGGATCGACAAAGCGGGCAATGTCGTCGATATGGCCATCGGTGTCATCTCCGGCAATCCCTTGGCCCAGCCAGATAGTATGACGCACGCTGAGATACGCTTGCAAATAGCGCTCAATATCGGTGCGCTGCAACGTCGGATTCCGGTTGGGATGGAGCAGGCATTGCTCGGTAGTCAGGCAGGATCCCAGACCATTGACATCAATCGAGCCGCCTTCAAGCGCCATACCGGGCCGAAAGCGGGGCAGATTGAGACGACTAGCGAGATGGGCCGGGATCGCATCATCCGGCAGCATTTCCGGATACTTTCCCCCCCATGCGGTAAAATCCCAGTCGACCAGAGCCAGGGGGTGCGGGACGTTTGCGGCTGAGGTCACAAAGATCGGGCCGCTGTCGCGCAGCCAGGCATCGACGGTGGGATAAACGTGCATCGCCACCTGTTGCAACGATATCCCTTGGGCAATGAGCCGCTGTTGCACGTGGTCGCCACTGGCGGCATCGTTGACGAGAAGGCTGACGCGTTCGTGTTTCTGCAGGGCGGCGATGAAGTGCACGTAAAGGTCCTGCACCTGATGCAGTTGCTCCGGCCAGGTCTCCGCATTATGCGGCCAGGCGAGCCAGGTGGCGCTGTGCGGCTCCCATTCTGCCGGCATGCGATAGCCCAGAGTGGCCGGGGTGGGGTTAGGACGCATGATCGAGAAACCGGGCGCTGAGACCATCGTACACATCAATGCGCCGATCCCGCAGAAACGGCCAGTTTTGGCGCATAGTAGCAATGGCGCTGAGATCGCAGTTGACGATGAGCAGATGCTCGTCATCGTGCGGCGCCTTCGCGATCAATTGGCCGGAGGGTTCGGCGACGAATGAGGCCCCCCAAAACCGCACCTCCCCTTCGCGCCCGACCCGATTAGCGGCGGCAACGTAGACCCCATTGGTGATGGCATGGCTGCGCTGCACGGTTTCCCAGGCGTCGTGTTGCGCTCGGGCGACATCCGGCGGTTCGTCATCGTGCCAGCCGATAGCCGTGGGATAGAAGAGGATCTGAGCGCCGGTGAGCGCTGTGAGCCGCGCTGCTTCCGGAAACCATTGGTCCCAGCAAATGAGCACGCCGATGGTGCCGTAGCGGGTCGAGTAGCTGCGAAAGCCGAGATCGCCGGGGGTGAAATAAAATTTTTCGTAGTATCCCGGATCGTCGGGGATGTGCATTTTGCGGTATGTGCCGAGGCGCGACCCATCGGCGTCGAAGACGACGGCGCTATTATGGTAGAGGCCCGGCGCCCGCTGCTCGAAGAGGGGCACGATCAGCACGATCTGCAACGCCGCCGCGAGTTGGCCCAATGCCGTGCTGGTGGGACCGGGGATGGGCTCGGCGAGGTGGAAATGTTCAGTGTCCTCAGTCTGACAAAAATAACGTGAGACAAAAAGCTCCTGCAAACAGATAATCTGAGCGCCCTGCGAGGCGGCCTCGCGGATATGAGCCATGGTGCGTTCGAGATTGACGTTGGGATCCGGCTCCGCCTGTAGCTGAATGAGGCCGAGCGTGACGGTGCCGGGTGGGTTCGGGGCAGCGATGATGCGTTCTCCCTCGCGAGCAGCCATACCGTTGTGCCACGTGTGATCATATCCGCCAGGATTATATCAACAGACCTCGCAGTTATGCTAGTATAGGTCCTGGTTCCATACACATCGCGGTTTGGTCCGGAACACGGTACAATCTGATGGCGTTCACATCTTGATCGCCCTACCTGGGGGAAAGTTGATTATGTCGATCATCTACCATAAAGATGTTCCCTTGCAGCCCTTTCCCGGCGGCGCTACCTACCAAACGCTCGTGGGTGATGCGGACGGCTCGACTCCCGTCCGCATTGGGATTCAAGTGTCGCCTCCGGGATATACGACGCCAACCCATTCCCATCCCTACCTGGAAGTCATCACGATTTTGAGTGGCACGGGAGAAGCCTGGATTGAGGGACAGGATGACCTCGTCACCCTCGAACCCGGCGTCACTCTGGCGCTGCCCGCGAATCAGCGGCATTGGTTCCGCGCCACTGGCGATCAACCTCTGACGACTTACGGCGTGCACGCATCATCGGATCGCATCGTGCAGGTGCATGAGGAATGACTTTGAGTGTATCCCCGCGGTGTCTGGTGAGTCTCTTGGCGTTCGTCTTGCCGTTTTGCCTGTTTTGGATAACTATCGGCTCTGCCCAGGCGCCGGCATTGCCGCAGATGCAGTTGACGTCCGCACCGGAATTCCCGGACGATCTGCAGTGGCTCAACACGGATCGTCCTCTTAGTCTGCGGGAACTGCGGGGAAAGCTGGTTCTACTGGATTTCTGGACCTACGGCTGTCTTAACTGCCTGCACATCTTGCCCGATTTAAAACGTCTGGAAGCGAAGTATGCGCGGGAACTGGTGGTGATTGGCGTGCACACGGCCAAGTACGGCAATGAAGCCGTGTTGGCGAATTTGCAGCAGGCTATCCGGCGCTACGGCATCCCACATCCGGTCATCAACGATCACGAGTCTCGCGTGTGGAGCGCGTATCGCATCTCCGGATGGCCGACGCAAATTCTCATCGACCCTAACGGTCATATCTTGCAAGGATTTATTGGCGAGTACCACGATCAGCGGCTGGATCGCTTAATGGCCGATACGATTGCCTTGCACCGCCAGCGCGGTACGTTGCGTGATGCCGCGCCTTTGCCCATCCTGACATCGCCATCCGAACCTGACACGCCCCTGCGCTATCCCGGCAAAGTGCTCGCCGATGCGGCGTCATCGCACCTCTGGATTGCCGACACGCAGCATCATCGCCTCATTCTGAGCACCCTCGATGGCAACCTCCTGGCCGTGGTTGGACGCGGCGATGCCGGATCGGCCGATGGCGAGTTCGCCGACGCCACGTTTCGTCAGCCCCAAGGACTGGCGTTGCAGGGCGGTCAGCTCTATGTGGCGGATACGGGCAATCATCTCGTGCGGCGTCTCGACCTGGCGACACAGCGCGTGCACACAATTGCCGGGACGGGGGTGCGAGCGCGAGAGTTTAACGTTCCCGGCTATGGCCGGGCGGCCCAACTCAACTCGCCGTGGGATCTGCACAGCCAGGGGAATGCGCTTTATATTGCGATGGCCGGGATGCATCAAATCTGGCGGCTCGACCTGGACACCACCTACGTCGAACCCTTTGCCGGCACCGGGAGCGAGGCGCTCATCGACGATGTGCATGTCGACGCCGCCTTCGGACAGCCGAGCGGTCTGAGCGGCGATGGCCGTCACCTCTACGTGGCGGATACGGAGGTGAATGCGGTACGGGCTGTGAGTCTCGATTCCAACGGCATGACGACTACGCTGTCGGGCGGCGGCTTGTTCACGTTTGGAGATCGTGATGGAATGGGCCATGAGGCGCGGTTGCAACATCCGTTGGGGGTTGCCACCGCAGATGGCGGGGTCTATGTGGCCGATACCTATAATCACAAAATTAAACGCCTGGACACGTCTACCGGCCATTTAACAACCGTTGCCGGGACAGGAACAGCCGGTCGGCGTGACGGCGCTGCTGCACAGGCGCAATTTTATGAGCCAGGCGGTCTCAGCGCGGCAGCCGGACAGCTCTACGTGGCGGACACCAACAATCACCGCGTGCGCGTGATCAACCTGACTACGCACGTGGTGACGACGCTGCCGCTCAGCGGTTTGACCCCGCCTGCAAACGTCGCCAGCGCACCGCCGGACGAGGATGACCTGACGGACGTTCTAAGGCTGAGCGAACAATCGCTGCCCGCCTCAATGAGCACGGCAATGCGTATTGCCCTGCATGCCCCTGCCGGATGGCAGGTGAATGCCCGCGCGCCGGGTTTGCTGGCGGTGACGGTCAAGGGTAGGGGAGCCGGCGTTCCGGATGCCTATGCGAAGAAGATTTTGCGGCCTATGCCGCCGGAATTGGAAGTGCCTTTGCAAACTGCACAGGCAGGCGCTGCGGCATTGCTGCGGGTCGATCTGAAGTTCGTCCTGTGCCGCAAGGGCGATCAGGCCGTGTGTGTACCGCGCCAGGTGGCCTGGGAAGTGCCGGTGCGGAGCCGGTCTCAAGCGATACAAACGGAATTGATTTTGCACGATCGGATGGCGTCGATCACCCAAGAGTTTGCCGATTAAGGAACCACTACGGAATCAATTCCCCCGGTAGGGGCACGGCGCGCCGTGCCCGAAGCCCTCATCACTGCCCACGATAGGAGTCTGCATGCCGGACGCTGCCTCTTTTCCCGACTTCAAAGTACCGCCGGACAAACTTCGCTGGTCATGTGATCCGGACAGTTTGCCTTTCCAATCGACGGATGAGCTCAAACCGTTGCAAGGTCTCCTGGGGCAAGAGCGGGCGCAAAAAGCCCTGACTCTGGGGACGGAAATGACCGGCCCCGGCTATAACATCTTTGTGTGCGGCCTTACCGGCACCGGACGCTTGACGGCCGTGCGGCAGATATTGGAGGCACGGCAACAACAGGGAAAAGTGGCACTGGATCTGTGCTATGTGTCCCGGTTCCGGCAAGCTGAACAGCCACGTTTGCTGCGCTTGCCGCCGGGACAGGGACGGCGGTTGAAACAGGCGATGGAAGAGGCGCTGAGCGATCTCAAACGCGACATCCCGAGAGCCCTGGCCAATGAAGAGGTGCAACAGCGCATCCGAGCGCGATTTCAGGCGGCGAGACGGCGTGAAGAACAGCTCATTAAACAGGTCGAATCCCAGCTAGAGCCCGATTTCGGTTTGCTCTGGACGCACACGCATGCCGGGCATGAGCCGGAGTTGGCGCCGCGTCTTGAGGGGGAGCTGGCGCCGTTGATGGAGCTTGATGCGCGCTTAGAAGCCGGTGAGTTGCCGCTTGAGCGCTACCGGCATCTGCATGCGCAGCATCGCTTTCTGTTGACGGAGTGCGGGACCATCTTTACCGATATTCGCCGTCTGCACCAGGAAGCGGAAACCGATGTGCAGGCCTTGGAGCGGGCGCATATACGGCCACTCATTCAGAAACGCCTAAAAACAGCTGCGGTGCCCTTTACGGATGAGGCGACGCAAGATTACTTCCGGGAGGCTGCGCAGGCGCTGACCGAAGATAGTGGGCGTCTCTGCCTGCCTCCTGCTGCGGTCGAGAAGGAGGCGGGACACGATGAGGAGGTCTTTCACAAATACCAGGTCAATCTTTTCGTCGATAATGCGGAGGCGACTGGGTCGCCGGTGATCTTTGAAACGGCGCCGACATACAAAAACCTATTTGGCAGTATTGACCCCATACCGGAGCACGGTGGGATTTGGCGCAGCGATTTCGCCAGCGTTCGAGCTGGCTCCTTGCATCGCGCCAATGGGGGGTATCTGGTGTTTGATGCGCAGGATGCCTTTGCCGACCCGATGGTCTGGCCCGTGCTCAAGCGCATCTTGCGCTATGGTCAGGCCGATATTCAACCCCAGGATCATCCCGGCGCCATGCCGGGCGCCATGCTGAAGCCGGATGCCGTGCCGTGCGAGGTAAAAGTCATCGTGCTGGGCGACGGGGAGTTATACGACGCCCTGGCGCATGAGGATGAGAGCTTTACCCGGCTCTTCAAAGTCAGGGCGGATTTTGACACGATCTTGCCTCGGCATGCCGATTCGATCGCGCGCTATGCTGATTTTTTGCAGCGCATCTGTCATGAAGAACACCTGCGGGCGTGTGATCGCACGGCGGTGGCGGCGATTGTCGAATTTGGCGTGCGTCTGGCCGGGCGTCAGAATAAAATCAGCGCGCGCCTGGAAGTGATTGCCGATGTCCTGCGGGAAGCGGATTATTGGGCGGGGAAGGCCGGCAGTGCTCTCATTACGCGGGCCGCCGTCGAACAGGCGTTACAGGAACAGGATGCCCGGTTGAATCTATCTGCAGCGGAACTACACGAGTTCATTGATGAGGGCATTTTATTACTCACCACGCAGGGCAGCGTGGTGGGACAAGTGAATGGTCTCGTCGTCTACGAAACGGCTACGGACTATAGCTTTGGCATCCCCGTGCGCCTGACCGCGACCACGACGATGGGCAATGCCGGGGTGGTCAATATTGAGCGGGAAGCGAACCTGAGCGATGCGACTTACCACAAAGGCGTGCTCATTCTGAGCGGCTATTTAAATCATGCTTTTGGCTATGATAAACCCCTGATGCTCAACGCCAGCCTGTGCGTCGAGCAATCCTATTACGGGATTGCGGGAGATAGCGCGTCGGTCGCCGAGGTGATTGCGGTGCTGTCGAGTTTAGCGGGGTTGCCGGTGGAGCAGGGAATTGCCGTA
>Ga0224508_10004469_pt1 | contig 11409 bp, 11 predicted proteins | sample SF_Jan12_sed_USG_4_FD_170157 | JGI IMG/M metagenome (GOLD analysis project Ga0224508, IMG submission 170157) | Sediment microbial communities from San Francisco Bay, California, United States - SF_Jan12_sed_USGS_21 | ecosystem: Environmental > Aquatic > Marine > Sediment | place: USA...
TCTGTCTCGGCGGGGCGGCGGCAGTGGACGGGGTACGCGAGTCCCTCAACGGTCCGGCTGTAGTAGGCCCAGTCGTCCTTGCGGACGGGAACCGAGAGATCGGTCTCCTTGATCCTGGCCTTGATCTCTTGGTAGAGCCGCTCCTGGAGGTCGCCGGCCGCACCGAGCACCGATTCCGTGTAGGCGTTCTCGGCCTCGAGGTGGGCGATGACCGCAGGGTCGTCGCCGTCGCGCAGCCACCCGTAGTCGTCGGCGACGACCTCACCCCACCGCTCCCGCTCGGCCGGGCGGCGCTCGGCGATCGGGGGCTCGAAGGCCTGCCCTAGTCGCCGATCGTGGTCGGCGACGGGCGGCGTCGGTGCGGGGATCTGGTCCATCGCTGCCACCCTACGGCCGCCCGGCGGATTCACTTACCGGTTCGAGACGGCCCCAACTACCTTCGTAGCGATGACCGAGCGCACGCCCAGCTTCCCTCAAACGCTCTATCAGCCCGAGGAGGGCGCCACCCAGATCCTCCTCGTCAGGCACGGCCAGTCGCTGCCGTTCGTGCCCGGCCGGCCGTTCGAACTCGTCGATGGGCACGGCGATCCCCACCTGAGCGAGCTCGGCCACTACCAGGCCAAGCTGGTCGGCGAGCGCCTCGCCGACGAGCCCATCGCCGCAATCTACGCCTCGAGTCTCACCAGGACTCAGCAGACCGCAGCACCGCTGGCCGCCGAGCTCGAGTTGCCGACCGTCGTCGAGGCCGATCTCCGTGAGGTGTATCTCGGCGAAGGCGAAGGTGGGCTCCTGCGGCAGATGAGCGCGGAGGATCACCCGGCGGTTCTGGCCATGCGAGCCAAGCGCGAGTGGAGCGAGATCCCGGGGGCGGAGACCAACGCCGCGTTCGCCGCCAGGACCGTCGGTGCGCTGCACCGGATCGCGAGCGCCCACCCCGGGCAGCTGGTTGCCGCGTTCTGCCACGGGGGCGTGATCGGTGCCGTCCTCGGCTTCGCGGCGGGTGTCAACCCCTTCACCTTCAACGGCTCGCGCCACACCGCGATCTCCCATGTCGTACTCAACCCGAGCGGCTGGGTGATCCGCTCGTTCAACGACGGGGCTCACGCTGGTCGCCTGACCGCCGACCACCAGCTGCCCGGATGACATCGCTGACGAGCGCCCGACGACCCACTCCGAGTCGGCCGCGGCGGGATTGACTACGTTTGGCCGGGTGGCAGCCGGATCGGTCGAGGAACCCCCAGCCGTCGACCACGTAGGGTAATATCGTAGACACGCCTGGTGGTAACCGGTTGTGTTTCCAGCGACAACGACGCGCAACCGGCGGCCGCAAGTAAGGAGTGTGGCAGAAGTGCTGTGGCGAGAACGCTATCGAGTGGCCGCGTGCGGAATGCTCCTGGGAACGGCGCTGCTGGCCGTTCTCGACTTCTTCGCCCGGACCGAGACCGACCCGCCGGGCGAGAGCGTGCTCTACCTCGCCCTCGCGCTGGTCCTCAGCGCGCTCTACGCCGGCTTCACGAACTGGAACAAGCTGGCGCCGGTGTGGCGCATCCTGCCGGCGGTGGCTGCGGTGCTCGGGATCCTGGGAGCGATCTTCTGGGCCAACAGCGCCGCGACCGCCCACGCATCGATCGGGTTCGCCGCCGCCGCCGTTCTGGTGCTGACCTACGTCGGCTTCACCCTCCCGCCCGGGTCGGCGCTGTTCTTCAGCCCCGTGGTCGTGCTCGTCCTGCTGTCGGCCCACCTCCGAGAGGAGTTCCGGGTCAGCCTGGCACTCCCTCTTGTGGCGGTGCCGGTCGCCGCGCTCCTCGGCGAGCTCGTCTCGGCGCTCACCGACCGGAGCCTCCGCACCGCCGATCGCTCCTCGAGCCGCAAGGAGCGGTTGACCCGGTTGGAGGACGTCCTGCGACGGTTCACCCGACCAAGTTCGCTGGAAGAGGCGGCGCACGAGGTGGCAGAGGCCGCGATCGAGATCTTCGAGGTCGAGCGGTCGACCGTGGTGCTGCGCGACAACCACCAGCAGCTCATCTCGGTCACCCTCGGCCCGTCGAGCGACGAGGTACCCGATCCCGAGACGGCCACCCTCGTCGCCGAGACGATCGGCGGCGATGAGCCAAGGCTCGTGCCGACCCGAAACTCACTGAACCTCCTCGTCCTCCCGCTCCCGGCCGCCGACGTACCGGCCGGAGCCGTCGTCGTCCACCCGATCGCGCCAGACGACCCGGAGTTCAGCCTCGATCTCGCCCGGTTGTTCGGTACCCAGGTCGGGATCGCGATCGAGCACCTCTTCAAGATCTCCGAGCTCGAGCACGCGACGACCCGCGACGAGCTGACCGGTATCGGCAACCGTAAGCACGCCAACTCCTTGCTCGAGTCGCTCGGCGACGGCGACGCGGTCATCCTGCTCGACCTCGACGGCTTCAAGGAGGTCAATGACACGCAGGGTCACGCCGCCGGCGATCAGGTGCTCCAGGAGCTGAGCGCTCATCTCCGCCGATGCCTGCGTGACTCCGACACCTCGGCCCGGCTCGGCGGTGACGAGTTCCTCGTCGTGGCCCGCCGGGCCTTCGCCGATCCGCTCGCCGTGGCCGACCGGATCCTCATCGGCTGGTCGAGGAACGGGCGGGGCACGACGCTCAGCGCTGGCGTCGCCCTCCACGAGCCCGAGGTGGCGACGACCGAGACGCTCGAACGAGCGGACCAGGCGCTCTACCAGGCCAAGACGGCAGGGAAGAACCGTGCCCACATGTGGTATCCGGGGCTCGCCGCGTTCTCGACCAACGGTCAGGCCGACCCGGCGAAGCCGACGACCTGAGGATCAGCCGTGTGAGGCCTCGGGCGAGCCGGCCTCGCCGGCGACGCTCGGCAGCTCGATGATCTTGGCTTCGACCTCGTCGCGGATCCCGGCTAGCGGCAGGACGTTCAGGACGCCCTGGCCTCGCTGCACCAGATCGATCAGCTCCTCGCCGCTGCGGGCAAGGACCGGAGTCGTCCCGTGGATCACCAGGTTCGCCGACTCGACATCCTGGCCGAGGTCGTCCTCGATGTAGGCGAAGACCTTACGCACCGTCTCCAGCCGGAGACCGGCGTCGAGGAGGGCCTTGATGACCTTGAGCTTCAGCAGATCGGTATAGGAGTAGCTGCGGCGGGTGCCCGACCCCCGCGCATCGGCTACCGATGGCCGGACGAGATCCGTCCGAGCCCAGTAGTCGAGCTGCCGATAGGTGATCCCGACGATCTCGATTGCTCGCTTCCCGGAAAAACTGGTCTCAAGTGCCACGTGCGCCTGCCTCCTCGTATCGGCTACCGCATGGACCGGGTCGCAACGGGCGCTGCCATGTCTCCGTACGCCGGGAAGTTTCGAAGCGGCAGCCGGCGCAGCCATCGGAGGTAATGACGACACCGTAATTACGTCGGCGCGATTTACACTACTTGGATCGTACCCAGGTGGACACAAGCAGTCAACGACTCGCTCGCAGCGCGCACCAGGCACCACTAGCCTGCTCCTGCCACCTCACCCGACCAGGCAGCTCTTGCCCACCCATGGATGATCTTCGACAACTGGCCCAGGAGCTCGTCGCCGCCGCCTTCGGTCGGCCGGGGCCGTCGGTGGGAGAGCCGACCGACGCCAACCGCGGTCGGGGCGTGTTCAGCCGGGTGGTCCGCGTCGAGCTCTACTGGCCGGGCGGGCCGCTCGAGGCCCCGGCGTCGGTCGTGATCAAGACCCCGGCGCCAGGACCCAACGGTGCTGCCGCGATCTCGTCGGGGGCGTGCAGCCGCGAAGCCCTCGCCTATCGGCGAGTGCTCCCCGCCTCACCGGTACCGTTCCCCCACCCCTACCTCGTCAGCACCGCCGGGGAGTCGGCCTCCTTCGTGCTCGAAGATCTCCGCCGGCATCGCCATGTCGACCAGCTCGACGGCCTGGCACCGGACGATGCGGCCTCGGTCGCCGAGCAGCTCGCTCGCCTCCACCGCCACTGGAGCACGAGCTCCGACCTGCAGCGTCTCGGGGTGCGGCGTGCCACTCCCGGCGCACTCTCCCCCGCCGCACTGACCGCCGGACTCAACGCCCTCCGCTTGCGCTGGGCCGACGCCTCGGGCGGGGTCATCCGGGCCTACGAAGAGCTCGTCGCCAACCGGACAGAGCTCGTGACCGCGTTCGCCGACGCCCGACCACTCACGCTCTGCCACGGCGATCCCCGGGCCGACAACCTCGCCTTCAGGGCCGGGGGCGATGCCGTGCTCTACGACTGGCAGCAGATCGCCGTCCAGTTCGGGGGCGCCGACCTCGCCTGGCTGACGGCGACCAGTCTCACCCCGCACCTCCGGCGGACGATCGAGCGCGACCTGCTGAGCCACTATCGTACGAGCGCTGGCGAGCTCGGCTGGGACGACTACCGGCTCGGCTTCGTCCTACCCGGCCTGGCCGTGCTGTTGCTGGCTCAGCGGGAGCCCACCGACAGGCGCTCCGAGCGGTTCGTCGCAACGAGCGTGGCCCGGATCGGCACCGCGCTCGACGATCTGGACGTGGCCCGGATCAGGGCAGGAAGTCCTCGGGATTGACCTCGTCGAGGAACTTGCGCAGCTCCTCGACCATCTCCTCCTCGTCGCCGTCGGAGCGCTCCTCCGACTCCTCGATGCCCGCTTCGTCGATCAAGGCCTCTTCGGCGAAGATCGGGCTCCCGGTTCGCACGGCGAGCGCCACGGCGTCCGATGGTCGGGCCGAGAGCGTCTGCACGCCCCCGGTACCGTCGCGCAGGAACAGCTCGGCGTAGAAGGTGCCGTCGCGGAGCTCGGTGACGACTACTCGTTCGAGCGCTGCCCCCAGCGTCTCGATCACTTCGGCGAGCAGGTCATGGGTCATCGGGCGGGCGGTCGGCGTTCCGGACAGGGCGAGGTCGATCGCGTGCGCCTCCGGGCCGCCGATGTAGATCGGCACGACCCGGCGACGGCCAGTTGTCTCTCGGAGCAGGAGGATCGGTGTGTTTGTCGGCATCTGGACCCGGACACCGACGAGCTCCATCTCTACGGTCATGACCCCAACTTAGCGGTCGATGCGGCTGCAGGTCCGACCGCCGTCGGTGAGGGAATGCCGTGTCTGACCGGCCGGCGCCGCACGAGGACCACCGAGACCCGTTACCTGGCGCCGCCGAGGGCGATGTAGACCAACTTGAACTTGCCGACCTGGAGCTCGTCGCCATCGCTCAAGCGCTCGTGCTCGACCCTGGCCTGATTCACATAGGTCCCGTTCAGGCTGCCGGCATCGGCCACCTCGAACTCGTCGCCGACCCGCCGGACCTCGGCATGGCGCCGAGACACGGTCACGTCGTCGAGGAAGATGTCGCTCTCGGGATGCCGACCAATCGTGATCTGGTCGCTGTCGAGGTGGATCCGACTGCCCCGCTTCGGGCCCTGGCGAACGACGAACATGCCCGAGGTGCCCTCCGGCACATCTTCCAGGGAGATGGGCTCGGTCAGGATCGTATCGGTCTCACCGGCGAGGGCGTCGTGTAACGCAGTCGGATGATCGCTCGGCGAGCGGGACGCCAGCGGCGCACCACATGAGCTACAGAACCGCGCGCCGAGCGGGTTCTCATAGCCACACGATGTGCAGGTCGAGTCCACCGCTCAGGCCTCCGTCAGCTCGATGTATGCGGGTGCATCCAGAAGATTGTCAAGATTGGCCTCAGAGCTTAGCTCAATCACGAGAATCCAGCCTTCTCCGTAGGGGTCGGAGTTCAACTTGTCCGGGGCGTCGACAAGGTCGCTGTTGACCTCGACCACCTCGCCGGAGATCGGGGCATAGATGTCGGAGACGGACTTGGTCGACTCGACCTCGCTGACCGACTCGCCGCCAGCGACGACCCGACCGACCTCCGGCAGGTCGACGTAGACCACGTCGCCGAGCGCGTCCTGGGCGAAATCGGTGATCCCGATCCGGGCCCGGTTGCCCTCTTCCAGCCGAATCCACTCATGATCGGACGAGTAGCGAAGATCCTCGGGAATCTGCATGGCCGACACGGTACAGGCAACGTCGGCGGGACGGTTTCACCCTAAGGCCCAGGGCGTCACCGACGGGTTTTGCCGCTGCTGGCCAGCTCGGCCCTGACGAAGGGGAGGTACTGGAAGAGGGCTGAATACCAGCTGTACCCGAGGCCGGGCACGGCGAACAACCAGGCGAGCCAGGCGAGCAGCGGTGCGTACGAGAGCGTGCTGGCCGCTCCGAGGAACATCGGAAACGCGAACATGAGCAGGAACGTCCCGGTCTTGCCCTCCCACGTGACGACGAGCCGCTCGTCGCTTGCCGCCGCGAGTGCGATGGCGAACGCGGCGACGACCGCTTCCCGAACGAGGACCCCAGCGGCGACGACGAGCGGCACGGACCCGTCGATCAGCAGGCTCGGAATCGCAACGAAGAAGAGCAGCCGATCGACGACAGGGTCGAACATCGCCCCGAAGTCGGTCATCTGATCAAGCCGGCGAGCGAGCCATCCGTCGACCCAGTCGGTCGACCCGAGCGCCGCCAGCAGCCAGGCCGCCGCCGCTCGATGCTCCTGAGCGAACAACAGCCAAACGAAGACCGGTATGCAGCAGAGGCGCACGAGCGTGATCAGATTTGGCCACGTGACGAGCTCGGACGCCCGGAACTCGAGCCGTCGGCTCTCGACCATCGACTTTGGCTCCTCAGCCGCCGGTGGCGGCCGAGAAGCCTTCCCTCGAGTAGAGCGCGACCCCGTCGTCGCGGTCGTCGACGATCAGTTCGAATCCCTGATTGACCATCGCTCGGTCGAACTCCTCACGCTCGACGTCGCTGCGCTCGGGAATCTCACGCTCGACGACGAGCACCGCCCGGGTGAAGTCGGGAAAACCGGCCTGGGCAGCAGACGGCTCCCTCGATGGGTCGAGTGAGAACAGCCAGGGTCGCTCGGACAGGAGCGCCAGCGTCGACGGCGACGCCCGGACCGCGATGTCGGGTCCGAGCCGGTCGAGAGCAGCCACCGCCGCCCGGTCGGTCTCATCGAGCTCGTCCCAGGTCCACGGCCGCTCGTAGGGGGAGATCGGCGACGAGGCGACGAACAGCAGCACCGACGCCGCCGCCAGCGTCGTCAGCACACGAACGTCGAGGAACACACGATCGACGCCCATGTTGCCGAGGCGGTTGAGGGCGTAGGTGGCGGCGATCATCATGAAGGCGAGCAACATCGACGATCGCTCGGCGAAGGCGGCGTCGGCCGGCAGGTCGGCGATGAGGTAGATGACCCCGAGCGGGAGGGCTGGGGCGAGGTACCGCAGCGACAGCAGCGGCAAGAAGATGAGCGGTGCGAGGAGGCCGACCACGAGGGTTATGTTCTCCCTGGCCAGCAGGTCCTGGACGAGCGACACCGGGTCTCGCATCGACGACAGCACCACCTCGCCGAGCGACGTCCCGTCGTAGCCGAAGCGGCCGGCGATCACCCCGGTGTCGCCGACGATCGGCTGGACGACGAGGAGGAGGCCGAGCGACCAGACGAGCCCTACGCCCAGCGTCCACACGCCGACCGAGCGTTCCCGGTGGCCGAGCACGACGAAACCCCACAGCGCGACGGCGAGCCCGAGGTCGGCCCGGCAGGCGAGGATCACGGCGATGCTCATCCAGTACCAGATCCACCGCTTCGTCGCGCCGAAGTACGCCATGCCGATGATCGCCGGCACGGCGAGGGCCTCGGGATGGAAGTCCTCGGTGCCGAGCCGGTGCGTGACGGGGTGAAGGGCGTAGGCCATCGTGAGCGCCGTTGCCGCTCCGACTCGGAGATTGGCGACTTGTCGGGCCAGCCACCACAGCGGGAGGACGCCGATCGCGAGGGCCAGGCCCTGCGTGACGACGAGCAGCTTCGCCGGCGGGAACGCCAGGCCGAGCAGTCCCAGCGGGTACAGGATGAACGACCAATGGAGCTCGAGGAGGTGCACCTCGGTCCCGAACAGAGAGGCCTGGGGCATCTTGCCCTGCCCGAGCAGCCACAGCGCCTGGCTGTAGCCGGCGAGGTCGATGCCGGTCTTGAGCGACTCGACCCGGGCGAGCGACGTCCACACGAGCACGAAGGCAAGGGCCGCGGTCGCCGTCCACGGGATCCACCGGTCACCGACACCGCCTTCGAGCCGAGCCTGGAGCCGCACCACCTGTCGCTCGAAGCGACGCTGGAGCGGGAGCTCACTCATCGGCGGCGTCCCCGTCAGCAGCCACCTGGACGTCGGCTGCGGCCCTGTTCTCTGCGGCCCTGTTCTCAGCGGCCCTGTCCTCTGCCGGCCGCAGCGGGTCCGTCTCGAGGTCGAGGAGCTCCGGGCCGTTGTTGCGGACGCTGTTGACCATCGGCGTCACCGGTCGCAGGGTCAGGAGGCCCTCCGGCGCGGGCACGAGGAGCTCGTGGAGGGCTGCGACGTCTTCGGTGTCGGACAGCCAGTGGTCCCAGGCGGCCGGGGCCAGCAGGACCGGCATGCGGTTGTGGATCTCGGCCATCGACTCGTTGGGTGCGCACGTGAGGATCGTGCAGCTCTCGACGACCTCGGTCTCGGACGGCTCGTCGCCGTCCTCCTCGGCCGACGGTCGCCACCGCTCCCACATCCCGGCGAACACGACCGGCTCCCCATCGCTCCGATGGATGTAGTAGGGCTGCTTCTTGGAGTGCCCGGGCACCTTGGCCCACTCGTAGAACCCGTCGGCGGGGATCAGGCAGCGACGGCGCCTGATCGCTTGCCGATAAGCGGGCTTGTCGAGGACGGTCTCCGACCGGGCATTGATCATCCTCGATCCGACCTTGGCGTCCTTGGCCCAGAACGGGATCAGACCCCATCGCAGCGTGGTCAGCTTCCGGTGGCCATCGGCGGCTCTGACCGCGTAGACCTCTCTGGTCGGGGCAACGTTGAAGTTGGGCTCGAGCTCCTGATCGGGCGGCTCGGCCCCGAAGTACCGTGCCAGCTCATCGGGCGGCGACGCGGACACGAACCGACCACACATGGCCCCAACCGTACTGCCCCACCGAACGACCGGCTCCGATCCTACGATTCCGGTTCGGGGTGGTCTTGACCGCGGGCGGTGACCAGCGGGAGGTCGGTGGCGAGGAAGACCGGCCGTCGCGGCACGAGCACGCTGCGGCGATCGACGATCCGGCTGATTCGCAGCTCGGCGGCTTGGCTCGCCGCCCGAAACCGGCGCCTGATCATGAACTCCTCCTCCCGCAGCTTCGAGGCCTCCCACTCCAGCGTCGGGAGCATACGCTTGACCGATCTGGCGGCGGCGAAGCGCCTATGAGGCCACCACGCCTGGACGAAGCCCATCACCGCCCATGTGACCAGCCCGAGCACGACCAACCAGGTAAGGACCGCGATCGGTATGGCGAGCACCGGATAGGTTGCGGCGAACGTGCGACCGACGACATAGCTCACCACGATCCCGACCGCGATGAGCAGGCTCAGGCCGAAGTACGGAATGGTCGTGCCGCTGACGAGATCCTCTTCTGCGATCGCGACCTTCTGCGCCAGCTCGGCCTCCTTCTCCCTCCTCACCCGCTCCCGCTGCTCGACGACCCGGCGGGCGATGTCGATCTCGGTCTCGCAGGCCCGGATACGCCGCCACAGCTGTACCTCGATCCGGGCCAGCGAGAGCCGCTCGGTCGACCCCGCTCCGCCGTTGCTCGGCGCTCCGTTGGCAGCGCCATCGCCGTCGGGATCAGCCCCCGCCCGCTGGCTGTTGATCTGGCGGAGCTCGGCGATCGAGTAGTCGACCTGGCCCAGCTCTTGCTCCGTCCGCTGCCGGCGCTGCTTGATGACATCTCCTGAGGCCTCGAGCCCGAGCGCCAGGAGATCCGCATCGAGCATCGGGTCGCTCGAGATCGCCTCAGCGAGCCGGTACGATCTGTCCGCCCCCAGACGGGCGAGATGGAGTGAGATCGCCGGGCAGACGACGTTGAGCTCGTCGAGCCGCGACCGCAGCACCTGCCGAGCCCCGGGACCATCGCCTGCGCTCTCCAGCAAGGCGGCCGACAGGATCGCAACGTAGGCCGCTGCGGCCGGATCGTCGATGGTGAGATAGCGGCTCGACTGGACCAGGTGCTGTGCTGCCCGGGTCGCGTCGAGTCCGCTGGCGGCCAGTCCAGCGCCGAACCAGACGAACGGGTCGGTCGGCGTCAGCTCGACCCCTGCGAGGAAGAACTTTTCGGCCTCGCGATACCAGCTCTTTGCCAGCGCCCGACAACCCAGCTCTGCTCGCTCCCGGGCGGCGACGGTGGCTGGGACCGAGAGCAGCGCCTCGCTGCTGGGCGGCACGACGGCGACGGCGCCGCTCCCCTCGGTCGATCGGACCGCGCCGGCGATGCTGGCGCCGGATCCGGTCGGCGTTGCTTCGGGGGCCTCCTCCGTGGTGCTCACTGGCGCCGGGAGCCTGGCCTGCGGGTCGGCCAACCTCCTCGAGCGGCGGCGACGCCCGAAGAGCCGCGGGAGGGTCACCTCACGGTCCTCCAATCGCAGCGTGGTCGGACCGGGCGCTGAACCCGGTTGCAGTCTGGGGCCGGTGGGTGGTGGCGGCTGGCTCTCACCCGCCGGGGCTCGCTCGGCCCTCGGCGAGGGCGCCAGGAGCGACTCCAGAGGATCGGGTACGGATCGGCGCTCCTCCGGTTGCACCGTGCCGGGCTCGGGCCCGACGGGACTCCGGAGCTCCTGCTCGGTCATGGATCGGATCAGGACGCCCAACTGCTGCGCTAGAGCGCTGGTGTCGGCGATGTCGCGGCTTGCCAACCGGTCGTACACGGAGCGGAAGCCGCTGGACGACGGGTAGGGCGGCCGGGGCCATTCGGCCATCGCCCGGAGCTCCGCGACGATCGCACGGTGGCGCTGGGTGATCGCCCGCTCAGCCGTGCCAACCATCGGCCACCGCCCTCGCCGTTGCCACCGCCGTCGGCGGCTCGGTCCGCACTTCCCTGAGACGACTTCGCTGGAGACGCTGCATGTCTATCGACACCATCGAACCCCGGTGCCCCCCTACCGTCAAGGCAGGGACAGCAGCGACTGCGCGCTCGGAACTGTCGGGTCTCCGGCTCAGCCGACAAGCGGGTTCTTGTAGGTGTCGAGGTAGGTGATCTCGGACACCGGCGGTCTCGTAGCCGGCTTGAAGTCAGTGCCCTTCGTGTAGGCGACCGGCAAGAGGCCGGCTTGGGTCATGTGGGGCGGGATCTCCAACAGCTCGGCTGCCTCGGACTCGAACCGAAGATGGATCGTCGTGTAGCAGCTGCCGAGCCCACGGCTGCGCAGGGCGAGCTGAAAGCTCCACATCGCCGGGATGATCGATCCGAACAACCCAGCACCCGAGTTCGGGTTGTCCTCGGGGCGGCCGATGATCATCGGGATGACCATGACCGGCACCCGGGCGAAGTTGTCGGCGAG
>Ga0224508_10004470_pt1 | contig 11405 bp, 12 predicted proteins | sample SF_Jan12_sed_USG_4_FD_170157 | JGI IMG/M metagenome (GOLD analysis project Ga0224508, IMG submission 170157) | Sediment microbial communities from San Francisco Bay, California, United States - SF_Jan12_sed_USGS_21 | ecosystem: Environmental > Aquatic > Marine > Sediment | place: USA...
GACGACCAGCGGATCCAGCTGCCGGCTGGTCGAATCCAGGGGATCCACCGCCGGGTAGATACCGAGCTCGGCGATTTGGCGCGACAACACCAGAGTCGCGTCCAAGTGCGCGAAGGTGGTGGCTGGCGACGGGTCCGTCAAGTCGTCGGCGGGGACGTACACAGCCTGGAACGACGTGATCGAACCGGTGCGCGTTGACGTGATCCGCTCCTGGAGCACGCCCATCTCCTCAGCCAGCGTCGGCTGGTATCCGACCGCTGAAGGCATACGGCCAAGAAGCGCGGACACCTCGGTGCCGGCCAGAGTGTAACGATAGATATTGTCGATGAACAACAGGACGTCGCGGCCCTCGTCCCGAAACGCCTCTGAGATCGTGAGTCCGGTCAACGCCACTCGCAAACGGTTTCCCGGCGGTTCGTTCATCTGCCCGTATACCAGGGCAACTTTGTCGAGGACGTTGGCATCTTTCATTTCGTGATAGAAATCATTGCCCTCGCGGGTCCGCTCGCCGACGCCGGCGAACACCGAATAACCACTGTGTTCAATGGCGATGTTGCGGATCAATTCCATCAGGGTAACAGTCTTCCCCACCCCCGCGCCGCCGAACAGCCCGATCTTGCCGCCCTTGGCAATCGGCATGATCAAGTCCATAACCTTGATCCCGGTTTCGAGAATTTCGACTGCCGGGGCCTGATCCGCGTAGGCCGGGGCATCCCGGTGGATCGGCAAACGCTGGTCAGCCTGAACCGGTCCGGCGTCGTCGACCGGCTCGCCGAGCACATTCATTACCCGCCCCAGGGTGCCTTCACCAACCGGAACCGAAATCGGCGACCCGGTATTCTCCACCGCTATACCGCGCCGTAGACCATCCGTCGAACCCATGGCAATAGTACGCACGATACCGTCACCCAACTGTTGCTGTACCTCCAGTGTCAGGTCTTCGTCTTTTACCTTGAGGGCATGGTATACCTTGGGCACGGATTTGCGCGGAAATTCAACGTCCACCACCGCGCCGATGATTTCGACTATATTGCCGATGTTCATGATAGCTTCCTCTTTCGATACCTAATTCTGTACCCGCCTAAACGGCGGCGGCGCCGCCGACGATCTCTGAAATTTCCTGAGTGATGGCGGCTTGGCGCGCTTTGTTATAAACCAGCTGGAGCTCGTCGATCAGGCTACCAGCGTTATCGGAGGCGGCTTTCATCGCAACCATGCGCGCCGCCTGTTCGCACGCGATGTTTTCTACCACCGCGCGATAAATGAGCGATTCGATATAACGATCCAGCAACGTATCCAGAACCTCCTTGGCATCGGGCTCATATAAATAGTCCCAGTGACGCTGCAGTACCTCATCTTCGCTCGGCGGCAGAGGCAGCAATTGAACGACAGTGGGTTTCTGCGTCATGGTGTTCACAAATTCGTTGTAGACCATATACAAACGGTCGACATGTACCGCGTCATACGCGTCGAGCATGATTTTTATGGCGCCGATCAGGTCGGTCAGCTCGGGTCGATCGCCAAGATGTGTGGCCTCGGATACAACGTTCATACCCAAGCGCCTGAAAAAGCCCAGGGCCTTGGTTCCAATGACCGATAATTCGATCTCCACACCCTTACTACGCTCCTTTTCCATGGCGTTGATCGCGGTTCGAAACATATTGACGTTCAGACCACCGCACAGCCCGCGGTCCGTCGACACCAGAATGTAGCCCACACGTTTAACTTCGCGCTCCAATGTGAAAGGGTGCTTGTACTCGTTCTTAGCGTGAGCCAAGTGCGTAATCACGGTTTGAATCTTGTCCGCATAGGGGCGCGCGGCTCGCATACGGTCTTGGGCCTTGCGCATTTTACTTGCCGCGACCATCTCCATGGCCTTGGTAATTTTCTGCGTATTTTGAATACTCTTTATCTTGGTGCGAATTTCTTTAGCGCCCGACATGGCTAACTCCTATTCGCTTACCAGGTTCCAGTCTGAATGAAAGACTTAAGCGCGTCGTGCAGCGCCGTTTCGATTTCTTCACTGTATTCCTTTTCTGCGTTCATCTTATCGATGAGGTCGCCGTGTTCCGATTTCATATACGACAACAGGGCGGTTACGAAATCTACGACTTTATTGGTATCGACGTCGTCCACATAGCCCTCGTTGACCGCGAACAGCGTCACCGCCATTTCCGCTACCGACAGCGGTGTATATTGCGGTTGTTTCATCATTTCGGTCACACGTTCACCACGCTCGAGCTGTTTGCGTGTGGCCTCGTCCAAATCCGAGGCAAATTGCGAAAACGCGGCCAGCTCCCGGAACTGCGCCAGCGCTAAACGCACGCCGCCGCCAAGCTTTTTTATCAGGCTGGTTTGCGCCGCGCCTCCGACTCGGGAAACGGACAATCCGGCGTTGATCGCAGGTCGGATCCCGGCGTTGAACAGGTCCGATTCCAGATAGATCTGGCCATCGGTAATCGAGATCACGTTGGTGGGAACGAATGCCGAAACGTCGCCGGCCTGAGTCTCGATGATCGGCAGCGCGGTCAATGATCCGGTTTTGCCGGTTACTGCACCGTTGGTGAGCTTCTCCACATGTTCCTCGTTGATCCGCGCGGCACGTTCGAGCAGGCGCGAATGCAAGTAGAACACATCGCCCGGATACGCCTCGCGGCCGGGCGGGCGGCGCAACAACAGCGAAACCTGGCGGTATGCCCAGGCTTGTTTGGTGAGGTCGTCGTAAATAATCAGCGCATCCTCACCTTTGTCGCGGAAGTATTCACCCATCGCACAACCTGAGTACGGCGCAATATATTGCATAGCGGCCGAATCGTCGGCCGGCGCCGCGACCACGATCGTGTGATCCATAGCCCCATGTTCCTCGAGTTTGCGCACCACGTTGGCGATCGAAGACGCCTTCTGTCCGACGGCGACGTAGATACAGATCAAGTCCTTGCCCTTCTGGTTGATGATCGTATCGATCGCGACCGCGGTCTTGCCAGTCTGCCGATCGCCGATGATCAGCTCTCGCTGACCACGACCAATTGGCACCATTGAGTCGATAGATTTGAGCCCGGTCTGCACCGGTTGGGACACCGATTTACGCGCGATGACTCCGGGAGCCACTTTTTCGATCGGAGACGAGGTCTTGGTTTCGATGGGTCCCTTCGCGTCGATGGGATTCCCCAGGGAATCCAGCACCCGCCCGATGAGCGCTTCGCCCGTTGGCACCTCGAGGATGCGCCCGGTGCACTTGACCGTATCTCCTTCGGTGAGGTGCTCGTAGGCGCCCAGCACCACCGCGCCGACCGAGTCTCGTTCGAGGTTCAAGGCCAAACCGAAGGTGTCATCGGGGAACTCCAACATCTCCCCTTGCATGGCGTCCGCCAAACCGTGAACGCGGGTAATGCCATCGGTCAGGCTCACTACCGTCCCCTCGGTTCGCGCTTCGGCGACGGTTTCGAAATTCTTAATCCGCTCTTTAATCAGCTCGCTAATTTCAGATGGATTCAGTTGCGTGGTCATGGCGTAATCCTCAAAAAGTTAAACTGTTCCACTCAACGACTCAGGTTGGAGGCGAGTTTCTGTAAATGTCCACGCGCCGACCCATCGATGACCAGATCCCCCGCGCGCACGATGGCGCCCCCGAGCAGCGTCTCGTCGCGCCGCACCTTGAGGTTAACCTTACGTCCCAGGCGTTTCTCGAGACTGGAAGCGAGCTTCTCAAGTTGCGCCTCACTAACGTCCTGCGCGGAGAGGACCTCCGCATCCACGGTTCCTTGTGCGGCGGCACGCAGACCTTCGAACTGAGTCGCGACAGACGGTAGCGCCTTGACCCGGCCGTTGCGTACCGCGAGCTTAATGAAATTGCGGGCTTGGTCGGAGACATGGGGTCCCGTGATGTCGTCGAACAACGTGCTCAGTTGTTCCCGGTCGACTTTTGGGCTGTGTATCAACGCCTGTATGGATGGATCGACCGCTACCGACGCCGCCAATCCCAGAGCGCTGGACCAGTGCTCATAGTCATCAGCGTCCCGGGCTAGCTCGAACACCGCTTGTGCATAGGGTCTTGCTACTTCGTCTAGATCGGCCATGGCGTTTACAGTTGAGTTACCAGGTCGTCGAGCAGTTTGTCATGAGTCCCGCCGTCGATTTCCTTTTCCAGGATCTGCCCGGCGCCGGTAATCACCAATGACGCCAGTTGACCGCGCAACGCTTCACGGGCTTGGTGTGTTTGTTGTTCGATCTCCGACTGCGCGGCCAACAAAATACGTTCGCCTTCGTCCTTGGCCTCGTTTTTCGCCTCTTCGATTATCTCGGTACGGCGTTTTTCCGCGCTGGTTAGAATATCCTGCGCCTGGCTTTTGGCTTCGGCAATTATCTGCGATGCTTTTTTCTGGCCCAGTTCCTGCTCTTTCATGCCGCGCTCCGCGGCCGCTAACCCATCGGCTATGGTTTTCTTGCGCTCGTCGAGCGCGTTCATGATCGGTGGCCAGACGTATTTCATGCAAAACCACACGAACACGAAGAAAGCGATGCTCTGGCCGATCAACGTCAGATTGATATTCATGCTTGAGGTCCTATGGCTTGAGCGAAAACTTAAAAAAACCGTTATCCGCCCACCACTGCAAACAGTATGTACAGCGCGATCGCCACACCGATAATGGGTATCGCGTCGACCAAACCCATTACGATGAAGAACTGAGTTCTCAACATCGGCAATAATTCCGGCTGGCGGGCAATGCCCTCAAGAAAACGCGCCCCCAATACGCCGACACCAACGCCGACACCAACGCCGGCCAGGCCCAGCAGGACGGCCCCGGCTACGTAGAGCAATGCTTGTGGTAAGTCCATACTCGTCTCCTAAATTTATGAAGTTTTTCTAAATAAACGAACCGATGCGATCAATGCTCATGGTGGGCCATGTCTAGATAGACCACCGTCAGCGTCATAAAAATAAATGCCTGCAGCAGGACGATTAAGATATGAAACACCGCCCACGCCCACTGCAATAAGCCACCCATCAACCCCAAGATCCATCCGCCACTGAACAATAACGCGATCAGGATGAAAATCATCTCGCCGGCAAAAAGATTGCCAAACAGACGCAGCGACAAAGATACTGGTTTGGAAATCAGGCTAATCCCCTCGAGGAACAGATTCACCGGGACAAAAAGTATTTTCAAGATCGGATTAGCGGCCTGAAACGGCTGCATCGTCAACTCAGCCGCGAAACCAATCGGCCCTTTCATCTTGAAGCTGTAATACAGCATCAGATAGAAAACCCCGAACGCCATACCGAAAGTTGCATTCGGGTCGGTGGTCGGAACCACCTTGAAAAACACGTGATGCGGGTCTGCGCCGAATAGTTGGCCGATGAACTGGGCGGTGAGCGGCAGCCAGTCAACCGGCACCAAATCCATGGTATTCATGAGCAGAACCCATACAAATAGGGTCAATGCGAGAGGCGCGACCATGTCGTTTTTGGCGGTGAACGAGCTGCGAACGTTCTCATCGATAAACTCGACCACCCATTCAACAAAGTTCTGCAGCGGGCCCGGTGCGCTGCTGGTCGCGCTTTTCCCAACTTTGCTGAATAACCATAAGAACGCAGCGCCCAAGACTATCGACCAGAGCATCGTGTCCAGGTGGATCGCCCAAAACCCCATCTGCCTGGCTTCCTGGGCGGTGTGGGCAAAGCCCCAAGAACCATCGGCATGCTGGCCGAAAACCCAGTTTTGCAGGTGGTGTTTTATGTACTCGTTGGACGTTAGGATTTCGCTCGCCATCGTTTCTTATCTGCCTGCATTTGTCGGAAGTTCATCGCTACGCCACGCCGCGGCGACCAATCCGACCACCAAAGTCGCGCTGAATACGCCGATGAACGCGACTATGTTGACTGACTCCATGACTGCAAAAGTGACAGCGCATAGTCCGCCGATCACCACCAACTTGCCGACCTCCGAGCGGTACACGTTGAAAAGCTCCCGGTCCGGCGAGCCCTGGCTGTTGAAGCGAAAGATGCGCCAGCCCGCGTAAGTCGTGGCGACCACGTTAATCAGCCCGCCGACCGCCCCGGACAAGGCCGCGTTGCGATCAAACGCAACCAGACCGAGCGACACCGCTAGCGACACCGCTAACTGGGCCGCCAGGACGTTCTGCACAGGCGAGAATCCGGGCGCTTTGGTCGCCACATCGCGCATTGAGGCTCGCGAAATCCTATCGCTATGACAAAAATACGGCCGATGAGGCCGCATTTTAAAGCTTTTGAGTCGTTTGGTTGCGCCGCAACAAAGCGGCGAAGTATAAGAGAGCTTCCCTAGGTGGGTCAATATAAGGGGATAAGCTCATATTATGCCGAGATACGCAGCTTACAGCAGTCGTTCGACGATGCCGTCGAGCTCGTCCAGACTATGGTACTCAATCACCAGACGGCCGTTCTTTGCGCCCTGCTGGATGATGGCCACTTTGGCTCCCAACGACGCTGCTAATCGCTCCTCCAGACGCTTGACATCGGGGTCAGCCGGCGCCACGGTGCGCGGTTTTTTGCGTACCCGATGCCCTTGGCGCCGACGCACCATCTCTTCGGTCTGGCGCACCGACAATCCTTTCGCCACCACGTGGTTCGCCGCCAGGTCCTGATCGGGACCGTTAAGCCCCAACAACGCCCGCCCGTGTCCCATTTCGATGCGGCCTTCTTCCAGCAACCGCCGCGGCCCGGGGTTCAACGTCAACAGGCGCAACAGATTGGTGACCGCGGCCCGTGAACGGCCGATCCCGTTCGCGATCTGCTGATGGGTCAAGCCAAATTCGTCGAGCAAGCGGCGGAACCCACCAGCCTGTTCAATGGGATTCAGATTTTCCCGCTGAATATTTTCGATCAATGAGATCGCCAGCGCAGCTTCATCGGGGATCCGCCTCACGAGCACCGGGACACGCTCCAAACCCGCCATCTGCGCCGCTCGCCAGCGGCGCTCACCGGCAATGATTTCGTAGCCATCGGTCGCCAGCTCCCGCGCTACAATCGGCTGCACGACCCCTTGAGCCTTTATGGACTGCGCAAGATCGGAAAGGGACGCATCGTCCATACGTGTGCGCGGCTGGTATTGGCCCCGGCGCAGCGCGTCTACCGGAAGTTCCCTGAACTCACTGGTCGGCGTGTCAGCGGCTTCTCCGAGCAGCGCATCCAACCCACGGCCTAAGCGCGGTTTCTTGGTAGGCGTCACGCGGCGTGCTCCCGCCGTAAGATCTCGCCGGCCAGGGCCAGATACGCTTGCGCACCTTTAGATTTCTCGTCGTAGGTAATCACCGCCTTGCCATAACTGGGAGCTTCTGCCAAGCGCACGTTACGCGGGATAATGGTGCGATACACTTTATCACCAAAATGCCGGCGCAGTTGATCCGAGACCTCGTTGGCCAGTGTGTTACGGCCATCGAACATGGTGCGCAGTAATCCCTCGATGCGCAGTCGTGGGTTCAGAGTTTCTCTGATTTTCCGGATTGTATTAATCAACGCGCTCAGTCCCTCCAGGGCAAAGTATTCGCATTGCATCGGGATAATGACCGCATCGGCGGCTACCAACGCGTTGATCGTTAGCACGTTGAGTGCCGGTGGACAATCGATAAAAATGTAATCGTACTCATTGCGGACCGTCGCCAGCGCCAGTCGCAGTTTCAGTTCCCGACCGATCTCGTTAATCAATTCCACCTGGGCGCCGGATAAATCGGTATTGGCCGGTACCAAATCGAACCCCGCTTCGCTGACGAGCTTTGCCTCGTTGATTTCTGCATCACCAATCAACACATGGTAGATCGTCTTGTGTACGTCGGATTTCTCCACCCCGCTGCCCACCGTGGCGTTGCTCTGAGGGTCGAGATCGATCAGCATGATCTTGCGTCGAGTGCGGGCCAGAGAGGCGGCCAGATTGATCCCCGTGGTCGTTTTCCCCACGCCGCCCTTTTGATTCGCAACCGCTATGACTTTTCCCATGACTTTATCAATGATCATTCGGTGGACTACCCGGCATCTCTAACACGATAACGTGGCGTGGGGTGTGAATGCCCGGGACGTTTACCGGCTCTATGCTCGCCGCCGCGTACTCCGACCGGGGGACCTGCGCAAGCTCGATTTCGGGGTGTGCACCCTTGGGGGCCACCACCCTGCCGCCGGGACGACACAAGTGGCCCGCTTTTTTCAGCAGTTCGGATAACGAACCAAACGCGCGGGCCACAAGCGTATCAAATTTCACCGCCGGTCGATATTGGGATGCATCGGCGTGCACGACCTCGACGTGCCCGAGGTCCAGGGCCGCCGCCAGGTGAATCAGAAACTGGACGCGTTTCCCGCGTCGCTCGAGCAGCACGACCCGATCGTCCCCGCGCACCAGCGCCAGCGGAACACCGGGAAAGCCGGCGCCGCTGCCGACGTCTACCACCCGCGGACCGCGGAGATACGGCACCAAAGTAAGGCTATCGAGCAGGTGGCGCACCACCATCTGCTCCGGATCCCGGATCCCCGTTAGGTTATAGGCGCGATTCCATTTCGCGAGCAGCGTTAAGTGGTTCAGCATCCGCGCCCGGGTCGCAGGCGCTAGGGACATCCCGATGTCTGCCAAGCCCCGCTCAAGGACACGCTCCGGCGCCGGTGCATAGCGGGGGGCGGGCACGGTCGACTAGTGTCGATGACCGTCGTGGTTATTCCCGCTGCGTCGCTTTATCGGTGAGGCCGTTCAGCGCGTTGGTCATTTTGCCGATCACTGCTTCGTTGTTCACGCCATGTCGATCGGCGAGGTACTGCGGCCGATTGTAGGCTAACCATACCTGGCCCTCGCCGTCCTCCCACACCAGCGCCTTCATCGGCAGGTCGATCCCAATCGTTTGCTGACTGGCCATGAGTGGGGTGCCCATTTTGGGATTGCCGAAAATGAGTACCTGGGTAGGCCGCAGGGTTTGCTCGACTTTCTGGGCGCCGGCGGTATGGTCGATTCGGGCGAAGATCGTCAGTCCTTTAGTTTGGAGAATTTTCTCCAACCGATCCAGCGTTTCTGGCACGCCGTACGCGCTCTTTTTTGTCACCAGCCCATTATCCGCCAGCGCCAAGCTGGGTAGGGACAGAAACCCAAATAACAACATCATCGCCACAGTTGGTCTCATTCGGAAAACTCCTTTTGTCTTTTCCAAGGTTATGCACGTCTTCCGAGCCTTCGGCGCACCACTACGCCGATTCGACTCGCAACGCGCTTAGAAAATTTCGACGAATTCGAGTTCGACCCCGGCCATCTCGATGACGTCACCGTCGTGCAGTAGACACGTCGTACCCGGAGCCTTCTTACCATTGACGACCGGCCCCGGTTCGGGAACCTCGGATGGCGTACACAGCAACAAGACAAATCCCCCCGGGTCACGTCGGATGGTGGCAACATCACCATGGGAGCGCCCAACAGTCACGCGCGGCTTGATAATATCAAAACCACGACCCCGTGCCGGACCGGTTAATACGGTTAAACGTCCGAACTTCAGGCCGGAGCGCGGTTGCAGCCGGCGGCGTGGACCCGTGCCCGTCGCCAAGCCTATGAAGTCGTCGTGGTCCTCGGGAATCGGCCGGTCGCACTGGTACTGAAACTCATGACAACCGATACCGATGCAATCACCGTTTTCCAATCGCGTACGCTGCACGATCTGGCGTCCGTTGATATAGGTCCCGACCTCAGTACCCAAGTCCTCGATAAAGGCGCTGTCCAACAGGGTGATGATCATTGCGTGCCGGGCGGCTACCTCCGCACCGACGACCTGAATCTCACAGCTCGGGTCGCCGCCCAAGATCAAGCGGTGGCGGCCGAGCACGTACTCGCGGCCGTCGAATAGCGCGGTTAGCGTGTTGGTACCGTGGGTTACCTGGGCCATGTCCGGAATCTCCATCCTCACGCGGCACTGGACACTGTATTCTTTTTTAAGTGCACCAACAACAATGAGATTGCCGCCGGCGTGACCCCGGATATGCGAGAGGCCTGGCCAATCGTGAGCGGACGGAACGCGGTCAACTTCTCGCAAACCTCGATGGACAACCCGCGTACCGAACTATAGTCCAGATCCATAGGCAGGACCGTTTCTTCGTGACGGCGCTGGCGCTCGATTTCCTGACGTTGACGCTCGATGTACCCGGCATAGCGCGCCTCGACTTCCAATTGCGCGCCGATCCGAGGGTCTTGGACCCCGGGTCCCGCGCCCGGCAGCGTCATCAACGATTGATACGACACCTCCGGGCGGCGCAACAGTTCCATTAGGGTGGCCTCGCGCGGCAGCGCTTGCCCCAGGACCCGCACCAAGTCGGTAGTCGACGCACGCCCCGGCTGCACCCAGGTCGCATTTAGCCGCTCACGTTCGCGGGCCAACGCGTCCCGCTTTTTACAGTAAACGTCCCAGCGGCGGTCACTAATGATACCGAGGTCACGGGCGCTTTCGGTCAGCCGCAGGTCGGCATTGTCCTCACGCAGCAACAAACGATATTCGGCCCGCGACGTGAACATCCGGTACGGTTCGCTGGTGCCGCGGGTGATCAGGTCATCGATCATCACCCCGATGTATGCCTCGTCTCGACGTGGCCACCATGGGTCGCGATTTTGTGCCAAGCGCGCGGCGTTTATCCCGGCCACGAGCCCCTGACCGGCCGCTTCTTCGTAGCCGGTGGTGCCGTTGATCTGCCCGGCAAAGAACAGGCCGCGCACATGCTTAGTCTCCAGCGACGGCTTCAGATCCCGCGGATCGAAGTAGTCGTATTCGATCGCGTAGCCCGGACGGGTGATCCGAGAATTTTCAAAACCCGCGATCGTGCGTACGAACGTCCGCTGCACGTCAAACGGCAGGCTCGTGGAAATCCCATTCGGGTACACCTCGGCGGTATCCAGTCCTTCAGGCTCAACAAAGATCTGGTGGGCAGACCGATCGGCGAACCGCATTACCTTATCCTCAATGGACGGACAGTAGCGTGGACCGGTCCCGGCAATGACCCCGGTATACATCGGCGATCGATCGAGAGCGCCGCGGATGTGTGTGTGGGTCTGTTCGTTGGTATAGGTGATGTGGCACGCCACCTGACGGGGACACCGGTCGCGGTCCCCAAGATACGAGAACACCGGTAACGGCTCATCGCCGGGCTGCGGTTCCAACGCGCCGAAGTCGATGGTGCGACCATCGATCCGCGGCGGGGTCCCGGTCTTCAATCGATCGATCCGAAACGGCATCTCGCGCAGCCGGTCGGCCAGAGCTTTGGCCGGTGCATCACCCGCGCGGCCACCCGCATAATTTGACAAACCGACGTGGATGCGGCCACCGAGAAAGGTGCCCGTAGTCAGTACTACGGCGGGGGCGTGAAATCGGAGGCCGAGTTGCGTCACCACCCCAGTTACGGAATCGCCGACGATCGA
>Ga0224508_10004472_pt1 | contig 11395 bp, 7 predicted proteins | sample SF_Jan12_sed_USG_4_FD_170157 | JGI IMG/M metagenome (GOLD analysis project Ga0224508, IMG submission 170157) | Sediment microbial communities from San Francisco Bay, California, United States - SF_Jan12_sed_USGS_21 | ecosystem: Environmental > Aquatic > Marine > Sediment | place: USA: California...
GCAGGAAAAGACTCGCGAAGACATCCACGCGGTCATGCGCAGCATCGCGGAGGACGACGGCATCACGGTACGCTCCCTCGTCTCGGGCCGCAGCGTAACCGGCACCGCCGGTGTCGATGTAGGCGGCCCGTCGTTCAGGCCCGTCAAGCAGTCGAACGCGTTGCTCGTTGTCGGTCGCGGCATCAATCTCTACGACGCGGGCGAAGTCTGGCACCTGCTGGACTACCGAATGGACATGCCGCTGACCTTGCGCGACAGGGACCGCCTGGCAGACATCGACTGGAGCAAGTACACGCACATCATCTTCCCGGCTGGCGAGTATGAGGAATACGAGCCTAGTTTCGCCGATCGCCTGCGCCTCTGGGTGGCCGAGGGCGGCACGCTGATCGGGATGCGCAGTGCCGCACCCTGGGTACGCGCCACGACCCTCGACTGGGTGGATCCCGAAAGTGACGAGGCACTGGAGGCCGTGCTTGAAGAGGAAACAGACGAGGCACCCGTCGAACGCCTGCCCTATGCCAGCAAGCGCAGCAAAGAAGCTGACGAAGTAGTGGGCGGCGCCATCTTCGCAGCAGATCTCGACAATACGCACCCGCTGGGATTCGGCTACGACCGGCGCGCTGTTCTCCTGCACAAGAACGTCAAGGAACCCATGGAGCCGACCGACAATCCATGGGGCGCCGTGATTACTTACAACGAGAAACCTGCGTACTCCGGGTTTGTATCCGAAGAAAATGAGAAGGCGCTTGCCGGAACGGCAGCACTAATCGCCGAACGCGCTGGCAGGGGAACCGTCATCCTGTTTGCAGACAACCCGAACTTCCGTGGATACTGGTACGGCACCAACAAGTTGTTCCTGAATGCGCTATTCTTTTCAAAAGCATTTGACGCGCCGGCAGAAGAATAAGACTGTGCCGGGCCAACCGGCTGATTTACAAGGAAACTTTTCTTGGCGCGCCATCGCCGGCTGCAGGGTCGGCGCAACGTGTAAAACCGAAATATTAGCGCTTGTGACGCTGCGCTATGCTGTCGGGAAACAAGACTGAGAGGACCCTCTTATGCCCTATTCTACTTCTGAGATTCGTAACGTTTGCCTGGTCGGACCGAGCCACGCGGGAAAGACGCTGCTGACAGAAGCCCTGTTGTTTGCCGGCGGAAAGATCGCGGAAAAGGGCTCGATTGAAAAAGGAACCACCGTCTCTGACTACACACGTCGCGAAAAGGAAACGGGTCACTCGCAATACAACTCAGTTTGTCACCTCGATCACGAGGGAATACACGTCAATCTTATCGACACGCCGGGATATCGCGACTTCTACGGCCGCGCCCTGTCCGTGCTGCCAGCAGCAGAAACCGCGGCCGTGGTTATCAATGCCCGGGAGGGCGTCGAAATGATAGCGCGCCGCATGATGAATGCGGCACACGACCAGCGACTGTGTCGCATGATCATCATCAATCAGATCGACGGGGAAGATGTCGATCTGCAGAAAGTGTTCAAGGACGTGCAGGAGGCCTTTGGGCCCGAGTGCCTGCCGATGAACCTGCCGTCTGCGGACGGCAGCGGTGTCGTGGACTGTTTCTTCCAGCCCGAAGGCGATGACACCGCGTTTAGCTCTGTGAAAGAAGCGCATACGCAAATCGTCGACCAGGTTGTTGAGGTCGATGAAGAACTCATGGAGCTCTACCTTGAACAGGGTGAGGAGCTCGCACCCGAGCAACTTCATGATCCGTTCGAGAAAGCGTTGCGCGAGGAACATCTCGTGCCCGTCTGCTTCGTCTCGGCCGAGACCGGTGCCGGCATTCGGCAGTTGCTGCAGATCTTCGAACGCCTGATGCCCAATCCCACCGAGGCCAATCCGAAAACATTCCTGAAGGGCGAAGGCGCGGATGCCGTGGAAGTCGAAGTCGTGGCAAACCCAAATGCTCATGCCATTGCGCACGTGTTCATGGTGAACATCGATACGTTCAAGGGCCGACTCGGTGTCTTCCGGATTCACCAGGGCGCGATCAAGGCGGGCAACCAGTTATTTGTTGGCGATGCTCGCAAGCCCTTCAAGGCGACGCAGCTACTCAAGGTCAACGGCGAGACACACACGAAGGCCGAGGTCGGAGTCGCTGGCGACATCTGCGCCGTGCCGCGTGTCGACGAGGCCCACTACGACGCCGTGTTGCACGACTCACATGATGAGGATCATTTCCACCTGAAGCCGATCAAACTGCCGCGGCCCATGTTCGGCCTGGCCATTCGGCCGAAGAACGATAATGATGCCCAGAAGACGTCGGATGCACTGCAAGTCGCGGAGGCTGAAGATCCGTCACTCCAGGTTGAGCACAACGCCACGTTGAACGAGGTTGTCTTGCGCGGACTCGGCGAACTTCACCTCGCAACCGTGCTGCAGCAAATAGAAGATCGTCACGGGCTCGAAATCGTTACGTCACTGCCTTCGATCGCTTACCGCGAGACGATTACAGGCAAAGCCGAAGGTCACCACCGCCACAAGAAACAAACCGGCGGCGCTGGTCAGTTCGGCGAAGTCTACCTGCGCGTGGAACCGCTGCCGGCCGGCACCGGTTTCGAATTTGCAAACAAGGTCGTCGGCGGAGCCATCCCCTACCAGTTCATTCCTGCTGTCGAGAATGGCGTTCGCCAGGTAATGAAAGAAGGTGCCATGCACGGCTACCCGATGCAGGACATCAAGGTCACGGTCTATGATGGCAAACACCATTCGGTAGACTCCAAGGAGATCGCCTTTGTGCAGGCCGGCAAGAAAGCATTTGTTGATGCTGTCGCCAAGGCTCGTCCGATTGTCATGGAACCCATCGTGAACGTCGACTTCACGGTTTCGAGCGACTGTGTCGGCGGCGTGACGGGAGACCTCTCGGGCATGCGCGGCATGATCAGCGGCACCGACGCTTTGCCGGACGGTCGCGTGGTCGTATCGGGACAGGCACCGTTGCAGGAATTGCAGGGTTACCATTCGCGCCTCAAATCACTCACGGGCGGTGACGGCAGCTTCACCATGGACTTCAGTCACTATGCCGAGGTGCCGGTAAACGAGCTCAAGCAGCTAAAGGCCGCTTCGGCCGACTAAACAAAAAGGGCGCCGATTGGCGCCCTTTTCTTATACCCCCAAGCCTTGCTGTAGTGCCGAGTCAGTACCGGCCGTGCTGCTTGAATATGTAGTTGGAGAGTTCCACGAACTCGGTATTCATGCGATGAACGATGCGATGCGCAGAGCGCGCCACAGCGCGCATAACCTTGTAGACGAGCTGCGGATTTGCATCGACGATACCCTCAAACGCCTCGCGCCCCAGCGACAGCACTCGCGTCTCACACAGAGCCCGCAGGCCAACGGTATGCGCTGCCCCGTCGATGAAGCTCAACTCGCCAGCCAGTTCGCCGTCGCGAAGGACCGCGAGACTGGCGAAATTATCGTCACCCGTGCGTTTCACGACCTCAACCTTACCGGCCAGGATGACGTGCAGTGAATCGTCGCTCATGCCATCTTCGAACAGGAACTCACCGTCCGCCAGTTCCCGTTCGTGCATCAGCTTGCTCAGTACCTCAACTTCGCTGTCCGAGAGCTCATTGCCCAATCTCGAATGCGTGATCATTTTTGCTATATCGTTCATGGTAGATACTATCCGCTGCGGCAAATACGGGGTCAATTGGGGTTAGCCACATTACCTGCCAGAATCGATTTATGGACAATATCGCCATGAAAAAACTGACTCAAAGCTACATGACCGGCGAGGGCTCCGGGCAACTCCTGTACGAGACCATCGGCAGGTGTTTCAATCGTGTGGTTGAACAAAATCCGGACACGCTCGCACTGGTTGTTCGCCACCAGGACATCCACTGGACGTACCAGGAATTTCGCAAGCAGGTGGACCGGCTTGCGACCGGCCTGATGGCCCTTGGCATAGAGCCCGGCGACCGCGTGGGGATCTGGGGACCCAACAGCTACGAGTGGGTAGTTACCCAATTCGCGACAGCGAAAATCGGCGCCATCATGGTCTGCATCAATCCAGCCTACCGGCTCTACGAACTCGAGTTCGTGCTGAACAAGGTTGAATGCAAGGCGATCATCGCGGCCGAGAAATTCAAGTCCAGTGAGTACCTGCACATGCTGAATGCGCTGGCGCCGGAAATCGCGACCTGCGAACCCGGCTACCTGCGCGCAGAAAAGCTGCCGTTCATGACGACCGTAATTCGCATGGGCGACACGCGTTCACCGGGCATGTTCAACTTCGAAGAAGTGTGCTCGCTCGGCAACCAGGACGCGTACGACGATCTCGCGAGGCTGGATCACGACCTGCGTCCGGACGATGCGATCAACATTCAGTTTACAAGCGGCACAACAGGCAACCCCAAGGGCGCGACGCTGACGCATGTGAACATCCTTAACAACGGCTTCCAGGCCGGCAAAGGCATGGCGCTGACGCCTGAGGACAGGCTGTGCATACCCGTGCCGCTTTACCATTGTTTTGGCATGGTCCTCGGCGTACTGGCCGCGGTAACGCGTGGCGCCACGATGGTATTCCCCAGCCCCGTCTATGACCCGCTATCCACGCTGGCCGCAGTCCAGGAAGAAAAATGCACGGCGCTGCACGGCGTACCGACGATGTTTGTGACCGAGCTCGACCACCCTGATTTCGATTCCTTTGACGTGTCGACACTGCGCACGGGCATCATCGCAGGTGCACCCTGCCCTGAAGAGCTGATGAAACGCATCATCGGTGACCTGCATATGGATAATGTGCTGATCGGTTACGGGCAGACCGAGGTCAGCCCGATCAACCACATGACCCTGCCCGAAGACTCGCTCGAAAACCGCACGCAGACAGTGGGCCGCCCGATCCCTTATGTCGAGATCAAGATCGTCGACACAGAAGATCGTGTCGTCCCAATTGGTGAGCAGGGCGAGATCTGCACACGCGGCTACTCTGTCATGAAGGGCTACTGGAATGACGACGAGAAGACGACCGAAACAATTATCGATGGCTGGCTGCACTCCGGCGATCTCGGAACCATGAACGAGCATGGCTATGTTCGCATCACGGGGCGTATCAAGGACATGATTATCCGTGGCGGTGAGAACATCTATCCACGAGAGATCGAGGAGTTCCTGTACACGCACCCGAAAGTGAGCGAAGTTCAGGTATTCGGCGTCGAGGACATGAAGATGGGCGAGGAAGTTTGCGCCTGGATCCAGTTGAAGGACGGCGAAACGGCTACCGAGGACGACATCCGCAACTACTGCAAGGGCCAGATTTCACACTTCAAGATCCCACGATATGTAAGATTCGTTGATGAGTACCCGATGACAGTCACGGGCAAGATCCGTAAGATCGATATGCGTGCAATGATGGCGGAGGAACTCAAGGCCGCCTAGACAAGGAAGAAAACCTGGTGTTCGCTACACGTCTAAAAAGACTCGAAACGGCGATGGATGATGCCGCCAGTTACGAAGAGTGGAAACTCGCGGCCATCGAACACGACGAGGAATCCGGCGCGGCTCGCTGGAAAAACATCGACCAGTCGAGTCGATACGACTTCGTGTCGATTCGCTCCCGCCTCGATCACCTGCGCAACCTTCGCGCGCGGCAAGATGACGAAGGTCTGCTCTTTGCCCTGAACGAAGGTATTCACGGCAACATGGGCGGGATGGGTGCTTCGCCGCTCTACGGCAAGGCGAAGTACGGCACCAAGAAACTCATCGAGGACTACGTCGAGGAAATAGCCCTCGCGCTGGAACACCTCGCGAGTCCCGAAGTCGACAACATCTCCTTCGAAAACAAGCTGGACTTCTTCCAGCGTGCCAGCCACTGCTTCGGGCGCTCGGCGCTGATGATGAGCGGCTCGGGTACGCTGCTTTATTTCCATCTCGGCGTCGCCAAGGCACTCTGGCACGAGGACCTGTTGCCGAACATTATTTCCGGATCGAGTGGCGGTGCACTGGTGGGCAGCATTATCTGCGCGAGTACTGACGAGGAACTCAATGAACTCCTCGACCCGGACAGCCTGCCTGCACTTGACGATCCGACCGGGCTGATAGACCGGTTCTTCTCGCGATTCAAGACGGAACGTATAACCGAGGATGACATTTGGGATGTACTCGAGGAGTTCCTGCCCGACTGCACCTTCGACGAGGCGTTTCGGCTCACGGGACGGCACATGAACGTGTCGGTCGCACCCGCCGAAAACCACCAGAAATCGCGACTCCTCAACGCCGACACATCGCCCAATGTATTCATGCGTGAGGCGGTACTCGCGTCGACCGCAATACCCGGTTTCTTCCCGTCCGTCGTTCTTATGGCGAAGAACGACCAGGGTGAGCGACAGGCCTATCATTCGTCACGCAAATGGGTGGACGGTTCACTGAGTGAAGACCTGCCGGCGAAACGCCTTGCACGCCTGTACGGCGTCAATCACTACATCGTCAGCCAGACGAATCCTTACGTCATCCCGTTCATCGATACGACGAAACGAAAGACCGACACGGTTTCCGAACTCAAGTACGCCCTGATCGATACGGCCAGGACCTGGATCAACGCCGGCGCGGCGATCTTCGAGAAACCACTGGCTGTGATTCCGGAGGTTGAACGACTCACGAACTCCGCACTGTCGCTAATTAACCAGAGTTACGTCGGCGACATTACGATTTCACCCCTCAAGAAGCTGCACAACCCATTGAGAGCCCTGTCGTGGCGGACGAGAGAAGAAATCTACAACCTCGTGGACGAAGGCCAGCGTGCCACGTGGCCTCGCATCGAACGCGTACGCGTGCAGACGCGAATCAGCCGGACGCTGGACCCGATCCTCCACCAGTATGAAGAACTGCATATCAAGGAATTCGGCAAACCCGGCAAGCAGAGGAAGGTACGCGGCTCGCCTGCGACCAGGAGAAAAGCGAGTTGAAGCACACAGATGGCTACCTCGAATTTCGCCACAGCAAAGCTCGGGGAACGAGCCGCCTGTTCCAGCAAACCTGGCAACCTGATAATGCGGCACGAGCGAGCGTGCTCCTGATCCATGGCCTTGGCGAACACAGCAGTCGCTATACGCACGTTGCAAAACACCTGACCGACCGGGGCTTCGCCGTCTACACGCTCGACCATTATGGGCACGGCAAATCTGATGGGCGGCCGGGCTACGTCGAGCGCTTCAGCGTGTATCTCGATGGTGTGACCGCCCTGCTGCAACTGGCGAAAAGCGAGCACCCCGAGTTGCCGCTGTTTCTTGTCGGGCACAGCATGGGCGGACTCATTGCAGCGGCATACCTGCTGGAGCAACAGGATGCTTTCCGGGCCTGTGTCCTGTCAGGACCTGCCATCAAGACTGACCAGGCACCGCCTGCCATCGTGGTCGCACTGATTCGACTGATCGCTGCGCTGGCACCGACCGCACCGCTCATCAAACTCGATGCGAGCGGTGTCAGCCGGGACCAACAGGTTGTCGATGCGTACATGAGTGACCCGCTCGTACATCACGGCAAGCTCTCCGCCCGCTTGCTCGCTGAAATGTCAGCTGCTATGAAGAGCACGCTGGCAAGAGCAAACGAAATACGTATCCCGGTCCTCCTGATGCATGGGGACGCCGACCAGCTCACGGCGCCATCAGGCTCCGTTGAGCTGCACGAACAGCTCGCCTCGAACGACAAGACGCTGAAGATGTACCCGGGCCTCTTTCACGAGATTTTCAATGAGCCGGAGCAGGATGCCGTACTTGCGGACATGAGCAACTGGCTGGAGGCACACCTTTGACCGAAGAACTTTTTCGCGAAGACTCCTACCTGAAGTCCTGCACCGCGACTGTTACAGAGCGCGGCGAGAATTACCTGCGGTTCGACCGAACCATCTTTTATCCACTCGGCGGCGGCCAGCCCGGGGATACCGGCTCAATTTCATGGGACGGCGGCGGCGCAAAGATCGTCGATACACGTTATATCGACGGTGGCATCGGGCATGTTCTCGAAGATGGTGCAGCGATTCCGCCCGAGGGCACTGCTGTCGAGCTCGAAATCGACTGGGAGCGCCGTTACATACACATGCGCATGCACACGGCGATGCACCTACTCGGTTCGGTGCTGCACTACGGAGTTACCGGAGGCAACATCAGCATCGGGAAGAGCCGCCTGGATTTTGACATGGAAGATCCGATCGACAAGGACGCGGTCGGCGCCGCGCTCGCCGAGCTTGTGGCGGGCGACCACGCGGTAAGTTGCCGCTGGATCAGCGAAGAGGAACTGGACGCCAACCCGGAATTGGTGCGCACAATGTCGGTGCAACCACCGCGCGGCAAAGGCGCGATCCGGCTTCTCGAGATACAGGACGTCGACCTGCAACCTTGTGGGGGAACGCACCTGCGCTCGACTTCTGAGGTCGGTGCGGTTCGCATCGGCAAAGTGGAGAAGAAAGGCCGCCACAACCGGCGTGTTAACATCCACCTCGACGACTGATCCTGGGGGGAACCAATGGAGACAGACGCCGATACCCGGCCCGTTCGTGCCGGGCCGGTCGCAGCCGGCCAGCGCATAGTGAGTCTCGATCGACTGCGGGGCGTCGCCATTCTCGGCATCCTGGTGATGAACATCTACGCGTTCGCGATGCCGTTCATTGCCTACACCAATCCCATGCGCATGGGTGGCACTGAGCCCTGGAACCTCGGCACCTGGATCTTCACTCACCTTCTCTTCGACCAGAAGTTCATCAGCATCTTCGCGATGTTGTTCGGCGCCGGCCTGGTTCTTATGACCAGCCGTGCAGAAGCGCGCGGCAACAAGCCCGGACGGATCTATATTCGCCGACAGCTCTGGCTGATGATCATCGGTGCCGCGCACGCCTACCTGTTGTGGGCAGGCGACATCCTGTTCCTGTACGCACTGATCGGGATGCTCGCCTACCTGTTTCGCAATCGGCAACCACGCACGTTGATCATCATCGCCTGCCTGCTGCTTCCCGTAACACTGCTTATCAATGCCGGCAATGCCGTCCAGATGGAAACCATGCTGGTCGAGGTCGAAACGGCCGAGACCGCCCTCGCCAATGGCGAGGAATTAGACGATGAGCAGGCACAACTGCTGGAAGACTGGGCCACGCAACGCGCGTTCATGATGCCGACCGCCGAAGATGTGCAGGTCGACCTTGCCGCCTATCGGGGCGGCTATTCCGGAATCGTAGCCCACCGCGCGCCGACGGTAGCGATGATGCAGGCGTTCCTGCCCCTCGTTTATGGCATCTGGCGCGTCGGCGCTCTTATGCTTATCGGTATGGCCATGATGAAGCTGGGCATTCTCGCCGCAGAGCGTTCTGCCACCTACTACACACGCCTCATGCTAGCGGGCTACCTGCTCGGCCTGCCACTCACCGCCTTCAGCGCGTGGAACCTGTTTGCGCACGACTTTGAGCCCCTGTACGCAATGCGCGTCGGCGGCATCGCCAATTATGTCGGCAGCCTGCTGGTTGCCTTTGGTCATATCGGTCTCGTGATGCTGATTACGAAGACCGGCGTATGGCGGGGCATGATGGATCGCTTCGCCGCAGTGGGTCGAATGGCGCTGACAAATTACCTGATGCATTCGGTCCTGCTGACGACCGTGTTCTATGGCTACGGCCTGGGCCTTTACGGAAGTATTCCGAGGGCCTGGCAAATGGCTTTCGTTGTCGCTGTAATCGGCTTCCAGTTGTGGTTTAGCACGTGGTGGCTGGAACGCTTCAGGTTCGGCCCGGTGGAATGGCTGTGGCGCTCGGCCACGTATTGGAAGATTCAATCAATACGATGAGCAAGACACTGAACATTACTCGGCGGGACTTCATGAACGGCGTAGCCATGGGTGTTGCGGCGGGCAGCGCGTTATCGCCGCTCGAACTCCTCGCCCGGAGTACGGTTCCCTACCCACCCGCCTTGATGGGAATGCGCGGCAACCATCCAGGATCCTTCGAGGTCGCACACGCCGTCGCCAGGGAAGGCAAACGCTGGTCGCAACCTGCAACACAGACGGACGATACTTACGACCTTGTTGTTGTCGGTGGCGGCATTTCGGGTCTGACCGCGGCCTTCAGATACCGCCAGCAAGTCGGGAACGACGCCCGCATTCTCATCCTCGACAATCATGACGATTTCGGCGGGCACGCCAAGCGTAATGAATTCAAGGTCGACGGCCGGACGCTCATAGGCTACGGCGGCAGCCAGTCGCTTGAGGCTCCATCCCAATACTCAGTAGCTGCAAAACAACTTCTTGCGAATGTCGGCATTGAACCTGGCTGCTTCTACGAGTATTTCGACCAGGACTTCTACGCTAGTCGCGGGCTCGGGCGCGGCGTCTATTTCGCTGCAGAACGTTTTGGCAAAGACAGCGTACATCGCGACGCCGTCGTCAGGTGGGGTAAGGGACGCGGCGAGGAGACCGAGTCCATTCTGAGCGCATACCCCATGTCGAACGAAGCACGACAGAGCTTTCTCGCATTACTGACCGGATCGCAGCAGCCGCTGCCCGATATGCCGCCGCAACAAAAAGCCACCGTATTGGCGAAGATCAGCTATTGCGACTACCTACGCAAATACGCAAGCGTGCATGAAGAGGTCGTCGTGTTCCTGCGCGACTACTGGAAGTCCTACTGGGGTGTGGGCCACGACGTGTTGTCCGCCCTTGAAGGCGCGAGAATGGGTTTGCCTGGTGTCTGGGATGTCGATCTGGCGATTGATCCGGTTCTCGCGGAAGACGAACCCTATATTTTTCATTTTCCGGACGGCAACGCGGCAGTTGCTCGTGCGTTGGTCAGGCAACTCATCCCAACAGCAGTTCCCGGCGACTCGATGGAAGACCTGGTCACAGCGCGAACCGAATATGGGAAGCTCGACCTGCCGGCGAACCGCACGAAGATCCGGCTCAACAGTACAGCGGTTGACGTTCGCAACAGCGAGCGCGGCCAGGCAGTAGACGTAACTTACGTCAGCGACGGCCGGGCATACCGCGTGCGGAGCCATCATGCGATCCTCGCCTGTTACAACCATGTCATTCCTCACATATGCCCGGAGACTCCGCAGCAGCAGGTCGAGGCAATCGACAAGGCAGAGAAGACGCCGCTGGTGTACATCAATGTCGCGCTACGCAACTGGCGAGCTTTTGCAGAACTCGGGCATAGTTACTTCTATGTGCCCGGTAACGAGATCATGCACTCGTTTACGCTAGACTATCCCGTCTCCGTTGGCCCTTACGAGTTCGCCAAGTCGCCCGACGACCCGATTGTTGTGCACGGCACCTACTGTCCCACCCTGCCCGACCAGGGCCTGACTCACCGCGAGCAGATGGTCGTCGGCAGGACGATTCTCTACGAACAGAGTTTCGACGAGCTCGAGTCGAACATTGTCAAGACGATGACGGGCGCTCTC
>Ga0224508_10004473_pt1 | contig 11394 bp, 6 predicted proteins | sample SF_Jan12_sed_USG_4_FD_170157 | JGI IMG/M metagenome (GOLD analysis project Ga0224508, IMG submission 170157) | Sediment microbial communities from San Francisco Bay, California, United States - SF_Jan12_sed_USGS_21 | ecosystem: Environmental > Aquatic > Marine > Sediment | place: USA: California...
AAATGGCTCGATCAGAAAGGTAGTTATATTTCTACTGTAGCAGCAGGTTCAGTATTTAAATTGTTGGGGGCATCAGATATTGGGGTTTCCAATAATTATTTAACTGAGAAAATGCCTCCGATGCTTACCGATATGCTAGAGGGCGAATTGGCGTGGCGGCAGCATGATGGCGGACATACCGATGCTCCAAACTTTATGCATTTTATTCCCTGGGCCAGCAAGTTCTTACAGTATGAAAGAGTTGCAGCGCAATAGTGAATACATTCTGAAACAATAGAATTGAGTTGAAGTAAATCTAGATGGCTCTGTCGTAATATTTAATATTAATACCTAGATAAGATTAATAAATAATATGCTCATAATATAAGATTGAGTATGATGCAATGTCCACAAATCAATTACACTATTTTTACTCTGGACTCTTAAGCTGTATTAAAAAAATTATTATGGAAGAATTAGGAATTATTGTGCTACTTGTAAGTTCGATATTGAGTTTCAATACTCAGGAAATAGGTACGCATAAGAATGTTTTCAACGATGAATTAGCTATAAACAAATCGATAGAAAATTGGGATAAGGCCTGGGAAACTAAGAACTTGGAATTAGCTGTAAAGAACTATGCTGATGTAACCGACTGGACAAATGCATTTGGAGATAGGGTGCAAAGTAAAGTTCAATTAAGAAAACTACTTGCAATTATCTTCAGTATGAATTTTGTCATGATTGGTGAAAATAATTACGAAAAAAATGAAATTATTTTTCTAAATGATAGCATAGCTACCGTAAGATCAAAAAATATAAGAAAGAATCAAGAATGGGCTGATGGTTCTAAAATGGCTGACAGACACATCAATCATTTGAGAGTTTACCACAAATTTGATGGAGAATGGCTTATTGTAAACCATATGATTAGTCAGGCATGGCCAAAAGATGCAAAGTGACGCACCAAGCCAACATATGTCTATAAAAACTAGTAGCGGGGCAGTGTCAAAACGAAAGTCAACCCTAAAATCGAAACCTGTGCCATATTAAACCACACCAATACCCATGCCCTCAATAGGCAATTACAACTAATCACACACTTGCCAATGCTAAAAAATTATATTCTTATTCTACTTATGCTTTTGTCCCTGGTGTCGTGCCGTCGTCCCTCTCCCTATAGCGAAGCAGCTACAGCAGCTCGACATACAATGCCAGCTAACCGAATGGCGGCAGAATGGGAACCTGCTCTTGGTGCAATCATCGCCTGGCCTTTAGACATACCCCATCAGTTAGTCATAGAACTAGCAAAGGATGCACAGTTGTACACCATGGTGCCGGATGAAGAAGAAAAAGTCAAAGCCATAGGCTGGTATCAAAAATGGAATATTGAAGTAGACAAAGTCGTTTTTATCATAGCTCCCCAGGGTTGGGATTCGTGGTGGGTGCGCGATTGGGGTCCCTTTGCTGTGTTTGGTGCCGACGGTGCTATGAGTCTGGCTGACGGGCAGTATGCTTACAGTACACCCAGCTCTGGCACCGATTGCGATGAAGAACTAGTGCATGTTTTTACAGAAAGAGATAGTTCGGGCAATGAGAAAATACTGCTTACAACCACTGATGACATAGCCCCTGCAAGCATTGCTATCCATATCGGTGTCGAGGCATTGGAGCTTCCATTTACCTTTACCGGCGGGAATGTATTTACTGATGGCCGGGGTACAGCCTTGTCCACCTGTATCATTAAAAACGAGAATCGATTTATTGGGGGTAGTAATGCATCGATGCTCTCTGGCGCTGAAGAGCTGCTGGGCATTCAGCAGTACTATTTCATATCAAATTTTGAGGAGCGCGGTATTCAACACATAGACTGTTTTTTAAAGATGTTGGATGAAGAACGGTTGTTGGTGGCTCGTACGCCACTGGATCATCCATTACATAAAACTTATGAGGACATTGTCGACAATGAACTCGTCAACCTGCAGAATATCTTTGGGCGACCCTACACCATACTTAGACTGGATACGGACAGGTATCACGATGATGACTTAGCTGCTTATACTAACTCCCTCATTTTAAACCAGAACATATATGTGCCACTATTCGGTATCGCACAGGATAGCGTAGCCCTGTCCCAATGGCAGCAGGCCATGCCTGGTTACGCTGTCAAAGGATTTAAGTATGTCGTGGATGAGGAACCCGTTCTCCATCCATCTGTAAAAAACCGCCGTTCTCATGGATTTGGTTGGAATGAGGGAGACGCTCTCCATTGCCGGACCAGAGCCATGTGGGATCCTGAGATGCTATACCTATCCGTTAATCGAATCCCAGAATTCGTGCCCAAGGCAAACGCTTACAGGTTCAATGTAGTCATTATTGATTATAGCAAACAGGGTATAATACCCAATGCCTCGCTCTTGCACTGGAGAGAACAAGGAAATCCACACTGGTCCTCCACCGCCTTACTTCCTGGTAAAGTAGTGCACATTTTCTCGGCTGATATCAAGCTGTCAGGACCTGACAAGATCATTGAGTTCTTCATAGCCACCGAAAGCAAATCAGGTAGGAAGGAAACTATGCCCCGGACGGCTCCTGCAGGACTATACACTTTCTCCTTATGAGTACATCCCTAAACTAATGCAATTTAAAATAGAACAGCAAACTGTAAAATAAGAAACAAGGAACCACGATTAATTCAAATCATTAGAGGCAATATTTTGAGTGATTATCGATCTATATAAAAAATGAAACTTAAAGACTTCGCTGTAGAGCGGTACTTTGCAAAATACGAATTTACCGTTCAATATATGTTATCTAGTTCAGACTGTGACGGGTACAGTATGAACTATATTTTAGACTTAGCATCGGAAAAAGAAATAGAACAATGGAATAATCTCAAATTGGGATATACAGAAACCCTTGGTAGTGTTCCTCTCCGACAATCCATTATCCAACACTATCAGACTATTCAATTAGACGAAATCATAGTTTCTTCACCAGGTGAAGCCAACTTTATATTAATGAATATTTTATTGAATGCAGGTGATCATGTGATCTGCATGTCACCTACATATCAATCATTATATCAAATAGCTAGAAATTTAGGTTGTTCAATTTCCTTTTGGGAGCCCTCAGAGAACAACAATAAATGGTACTATGATCCAGCTGATTTAGGAAAATTTGTGAAACCCCGTACCAAATTAATTGTAATAAATTTTCCACACAATCCTACAGGGTACAGTCCGAATTTGCAAGATTATAATGAAATAATTGAAATAGCAAGTCAAAATGGAATTTCCCTTTTTTCAGATGAGATGTATCGTTTTCTAAATCATTCCGAAAAAGATGTTTTACCTTCTGCTTGTGATTTATATGAAAATGCCATAAGTCTATGGGGAACTGCAAAAACTTTTGGACTTGCGGGATTGCGCTTAGGTTGGCTGACATCTAAAGATAAAGAGTTGCTTAAGAAGGTAGAAAGCTTTAAAGATTATCTTTCTATCTGCAACAGTGCCCCTAGTGAAATTTTAGCTACAATAGCATTGAACAATCTGGACAGATTTCTAAAACCCAACTTAGAAAAAATCAAAGCCAACATTAAGATTTTTACTGCGTTTCATGACCGTAACAACGATTTTTTTGATTTCCCAAAACCAGATTCCGGTTCAACAGCTTTCATCAAACTGAAAATAAATGAAACAGCCATGAACTTTGCGGAACAACTAGTAAAAGATACAGGAATTATGTTGTTACCATCTGAAGCTTTTGAATATGGTACTTCTTACGCAAGAATTGGCTTTGGAAGACATAATATGTCGACAGTCTTAGGAATACTTGAAAATTATATTAATGAAGAGAACTATCATTAACAAGGGATAAGATCCCATGCTCCGCATAGTGGTTTATCCCACTACTGGTACAATTTTAGATCGAATTATTTCTGAAATATGGGAATCGAATGGAATGGAAAATGTCTTGGATAAGGTTCAAAACATCTATCTTGACATTTGTAGCAAACAGATTGCGGAGCGAAGCAAATTCTTCTTTGTACTAAAAATCAATTGAAAATGTCAAATCATAATCGCAGGAAATTCATCCGACAATCTTCAATGTTCGCCGGAGGGCTCTTTTTGTATCCCGGTATGGGTCGTAAGCACCACAGCAGTGGCTCTGCCGATGAACTGAAGGTAGGTTTAGTTGGCTGCGGTGCCAGAGGCACTGGAGCTGTGGTACAGGCACTTAGCGCTCATCCTGGTAATCATCTTGTGGCCATGGCCGATGTCTTCGAGGAACAAACAGAGAAATCTCATCATAACTTGATGGAGATTGAAGCAATTAAAGACCAGATCAAAGTTCCGAGGGAAAAAAGATATGTTGGTTTTGACGCCTACCAAAAGGTCATTCGCGACTGTGATGTCGTCCTATTGGCTACGCCACCCGCCTTTCGCCCTGAACATTTTGAATTTGCAGTGAGCGAAAAAAACCATGTCTTCTTAGAAAAACCACTATCCTGCGATGGCCCGGGAACTAAGCGGATCTTAAAAGCAGGGAAATTGGCCGATGCCAATAATTTAAAGGTAGTGGTAGGACTACAAAATCGCTATGATCCAGCTCATAACGAAATGGTGAAGCGGATTCAGAAGGGGGCTATCGGCGATGTCTTATCCAGTACCTGTTACTATATGAAGGGTGGCTATGAGTTGATACCAAGGGCATCCACGACCTCGGAACTCGCCTTCCAGATAAAGAACTATCATTACTTCTTCTGGTTGTGGGCCGGAGCTCCCGCTGGCTTACAAATCCATAACGCAGATATCGTTCATTGGGTTAAGAATAGTTATCCGGTCAGCGCGCAGGGCATGGGAGGAAGGGCAGTTTTGGACGGCCCAGATAGTGGAGATGTCTTTGACCACTTTTCTCTGGAATACACATATCCTGATGGTACAAATATGTATAGCCAGATTCGTACCATCGATCGGACACTAAGCAAAAATGGTGTCTGGTTTATGGGTACAAAAGGCACCGCTAATGTGTATGAGGGCATCAAGAATCACGCAGGCAAACTTTTATGGAAATTTGATGAAAAGAATCCCGAAAATTCTCTGCAAGTAGAGCACGATCGACTATTTGAGGCGGTACGCAATAACACACCCATCAGTAATACGGAGTATGGTGCCTACAGTACCTTGGCAGCGATTATGGGAAGAATGGCCGCACATACTGGACAGATTATCACGATGGATGATGCATTGAAGTCGGAGCCACTATTGAGCAAGGACATTACAGATTGGAATCAAGCACCCGTGTTACCCAATGCAGCAGGGATCTACCCTTATCCTAAACCAGGCATGAGAAATGAAATCAAGTGAGAAGAGTAGATGATCTTCTCTTTTGAACCTAAATACTGAGGGAAGCATGCTCCCCCTATATGCGCACCAACATTTAATAAGAAGGAGTACCTAATGCCGCCCCTATATAAGGATCTGATAAAGAAATGGCTCATGACCAGAATGCTTCCAAGCTCAGCGATAGTCTTATTTCTGATAATGAATCTGCAGGCGATAGCATGTTTTTGTCAGCATAGTAATGAAGAGGGCGCAGGTGTGCGTAGATCTCCTGTCAGTTATCACTTGTCATTTGATGACGATGCATTTTTTGAGGAGGACATTATAGAACAATCCGGTAAAAAATCACTCGAGGAGAGAAAAATAGACTTTCCCGAAGGGAGATTTGGGAGAGGGATTAGAATGAGGGAAATTCCGGAAACACCCGATGCCAGTAATATGACGGGAATCGATTTAGATTTAGTGACTGCCGTAATTTTCAATACGCATCCGGGAAATCAAATGGGATTTAATCAACCGTTTATTTGGGGTAGCGGAAGAATCAATGCAAGGCTTGGCAGCATAGCTTTTTGGGCCAGGGGTGAGCTGGCATTTGCCGGACCATTGTTTGAACAGACAAGTGTGGGTTTTGGAAGAAAAGAGAGGGATCTTCTGGGAGTTATCGTTGATGAAGATAATATCGTCTCAGCTTACATCCGCGACGCCCGATATGTCTCCCATACCTTAGTGAGCAAAATGGTCTGGAATCCTTCATCATGGAATCATGTGGTCCTAAATTGGGACTGGACCAATGGAATGGAGTTGTGGATCAATGGGAATAAAATAGCCTCCTCATGGGGTGAACAAGCCTGGTTCGAAACATCCCTACCCGGTCTATTTCATCTGCCTGCGGCAGGACTAACATATGATGAATTGTACCTGTTGGACCGGCCTATTACGAAGAAGGAGATAGGGGATTTAATGGCAACCAACACCCCTCCGGAAGAGGAACCGATGTTGTATACGAGGAAAAACTTTAGAGATGCAAAAATTGCAGAGGTCAGTGGAGCCAATTTTATTGAACACCTTCCTGCAATTAATCCTGGGCAACTGCTCCGGTTGACCGAAGCCTGGCCCGATCAGGTTGCAGATGAACACGTTCCGGGGTGGTATGTCGTCGATGGCCGCAATGAAATTGCATGGCCCCATCCGTACTCTATGTTTACCATAATTCCTGGAGATGCGGACTTTCACGCAGAGAAGGTTGATATATATACAAAGCATTCTTCTAAGATAAACTATGTGACCCTGACCGGAAACCTCACTGATGTCACCGTTCAGGCTTCTACGTCAAGGTCCATGAGTATGCATAATTTGCTGACCATCCCAGCCGGTAACCAGTTCTTTTATGGCTCCACAATTGAACATCATGAGGGAGCGACATTTCGTATTCCATTTACCGAAGAATATGGTACTCCAGAGGGTTTCTCCGGCGATATCAACGTGCCATTATCCGGCGAAAAGCGTATTCAGAATATTGGCCTATATCATTATGAGATCGATACCAATACTAAAAGTCCAAAAGGAGAAAAATTAACATTGGGAGGTTTACAGGTCAACCTGGATCAACGCACTCAATTTGCTATCCACACACTGACTTCCCGCGACGAACGAAATTTAGTGTTAGCTACTAAGGAGGACAACAAGGAAAAACTCAGCAATATCAACATAGGTACTTTCTCCCGATTGAATATACTGAGCGAGCCCTATGGTAGTGAAAGAGGTATAAAATCGATCACGCTTTCTCTGCCCATAAAAACAGAGAATAGCAAGGAGGCACTTTTTGTTAGAGTGCGGGACCCTGCAGTGCCTTCCAGACTATGGAATCAGTTTGCCGTGACATTAAGTGGATTTGATAAAGAATTTAAGACCTTGATGCTAAACATTGATTTTCAAGATATAGTGGTAGTTGATGGGGATCGGCTATGGATAGATCTGGGATCTGCCGGCGCGACAGAGATATCGATCGGTGATGAGCGGAAGACAGCAGCATTATATGTCGAAGAAACGGAAAGCTATATCGCCGCAGACGAATATGCAGCTAAGGAGATTGTCCCGGCCCAATCCCAATATGCTAAAATGTACGAGTTTATGCCCTGGCAGTTTACAGGTAGAACTGTTACCCTGAACGCCCCCTATTGCTATGGTGGTCCCTTTGACATGATATTGCCTGCCTTAGCTGTCTATCGGACAAAACCTAATCATTTTGTTGCAAATTACTTGATACAGATGTGTGGTCCAGATTTCAAAGACGGAAAACCAATTGATCCTCACAAAACTGCCTTGATAAGTCTGCCAAACCCCACGGGTGCTCCGGAATGGGCGCTTTATATGCAGGATTTCAATCTAAAGCGCGATGCCATTGCAGCCTGGTGGGCCGACCGACAAAACCTCGATGGACAAATAGGGGGAGGATGGAATGACGATGTTTTATTTCTCAGCAGTCACCAACCAGATCTACCCCTGGACGGGAATGAAAATGCACGTTTTTTGATCGATGCCACTCATAAGGGGCTTGAAAAGACCCGCTACTTTAAAGACGGGTATTGCAATATATATCCCATGGATAGAATGCATATTGGCGATTTTATCAGTGAAAGATATAATACCGTGGTGAACAATTTGGGCCAAGCTTACGCATTTGAGCGAGAACTAGAGGCAGCTTGGCGACTGGAAGGACCAGAAAAAACCCCTGTCAATTATTTTGCAGATGGATTTAAATCTTCCGTAAATGTTTTCAACTGGTACTGGGGGAAAGATCTGCCATCACAACCCTATGTCTCAAAAAGCCTGGAGAAACTCAGCGAGGAATTCAGACTTTATTCTTCCGTCTTAGATGATTATTCTTTTTATCGATTTACGGAGGCCAATGTGCACCGAGATGATTATTCTCCTTATGGTGCGAATAATATGTATACCTATTTGCTTGGTGGACGTAGAGGAACCAGGCTGGATGCACATCTGGAGTTGGCAGTCATTTGGCCATCAGGTGGAGGTGCCAGGTTGCCTCGTGTCGTTATGTATGCTGATGATTCGAAACTCGAAGTCGCTGCCTATTCCTTTGACACAAATAGCAGAGAATTGATGATGAGATTGTGCAGAATAATGGATGGTCATTATCGCATAGGTATTTATGAAGATCCGGAAGGAATCGGCAAACAAGGAAAGAGCATTTGGGAAACCGAAAGGGAGATAAGCAGGTTTGATATTGTTTCGTTACCTGTCCCTCCGCTTACACCGGTGCTAATAAAAGTAGAAAAAATGGAATCAAAAGAAAGGAGTGATGCGCTGCCGGACTTAGCTATTGATTTATGGGATGCTGTCTATGATCATAACGCTGTTACATGTGTAGTTCATAATCTGGGTAATGAAATTGCTGAAAACATTTTGATCAGTTTATATGATGGCGAAGGGATCCTGGAGGAACAGACCATAGATAGAATTGCTGCGCCTGTTGATTTTCTGGCGAAACGTAAAACTGTAGTCTTTGATAATATTTCTTATAACGGAAATCTCCATGTCACGATCGATCCACAGAACAAAATCAAGGAAATAATCAAAGACAACAATCGCACATTTGTGTATAGGAAAGATACTTTTCAAATCGGGTTGACTCCGAAAAATAGCTTTCGTCCGAACTGATTTTGACTTCCGTCGGTTGCTTATTTAGTTCCTTCCATTCCCTGTCTCGTCATCAACAATCAATTTCTGCGGAAACACCAAGGTCTTGGCTTCAAGGCTGTTTCTGGCGATCTCAATCAGCTGGTCGCTAGTCAATTTCTTGTCCCCCCAGATCGCTAGTTCATACTCGACTCCGAACTGGTAACCTTTCTCCAATGTGTTAGACGGTGTTATTATGTCATCGAACGTAACATTGGAGTGCAAATCAACATAGTTACCACAAATCACATACTCGGTCGGCAGATTCGGGTCGAAATTCTTTGTCAGCATCAACATGTTTCCACGATCAGAACTGTATAGCCCTTGAAAGGTGGGTCCTGTGCTATGCTTGTCCTGTTGACCATCGTATATCTGACTGACCGTTTCAAAGGTCCTCCATTTGTAGTCTGCATCCATGAATAGTACGTTATCATACCACCAGTCCTTTGGCTCCACCCCTCTAAACGGGAAGACATCAAAGAACTGTACACTCTTGTACGGCCAATGCTCCAGTACGGTGAAGGTAGCGCTGACGTTGATCTGCATTGCCGGAGCATCGGCTCGAGCACGAACTTCAAATTCTGATTGGGCGCCATCATTGGCATTTTTGCTAGTATATTTGAATACGATCTCATCCGGACCATTTTTGACAACCTCGAAATCACGAAGTTGATCGAGCATCTGCTCAGGTGTATACCCCATATAGGCAAACCAATGCAGGAGATTCTCCGTCAGAGCCCAATCGGGATTACCATAAGACCGCATGTGGCGAGCGTGACCATCCACGAGGGAGAACTGCAGTCCGGACCAACGTGGGCCGGTTTTCGTAGAATATATCATGAAATTTCGTCGGGAATCACGCGATTGGTAGGCAAGCTGTATGCCCTCCTCTTCCAGAACGGTTAGCGTTTGTGGCTTATCAAGGAGCTTCACCGTGACAACAGCAGCGTTGGCAGGCCCTTCCGGCTGGTCTTTGATCGGAGCAAGGGGATCGTCGGCAACACCGCCATCTGTGCTGAGTTGGGGGACCATGGCTTCACCATCAAGCTTTATGGTAACTGCACCATTTCCAGTGAGCCCAATCACCTTGACGCGGATAGTCCTTGCTAAGGGATCAGCAGGTAAGCTCATGATCACAGGGCTGTTGCCAGTCTTTCGAATTTCGTAACAGCCTTCTTGGTCATTGTAGCCATGATCACCGCCGTGAATCACTCCACCTGTCACAGCCAATGCTATGGGCTGACATTCCGCCGCTACAAAAGCCTTCGCCATTTCGGCGTCATTTACCATTGCAAGACGGAAAAAGGCATTAAAAGATGCTGTCGGATTCGGCTTGTTCTGATCGACCGGCCAATGAAGTTGTACTCCTTTTTCACCCGGTATGATCTTATCTATAAACTTGCCTCTGCCCGGAGGCCAAGAAGCTCTCTCTCCCTCCTCATTGATATAGTCCGGAAGCGTACGTTGGGTGTACGCCTGACGATGATAGTCGGGCCATCGAAAGTAACTCGGAGCGCCCTTCAAACCAAAGGTACTTCGGTACATATAAGTATTGTGTTCCATCTTACCGGATTTCCAATACAGGGATAGTCCAGGCACTCCCGCACCAGGATCGGCTCCCGTAACAAACAGTTGGCCACAGGGGGTCGTCATTTCTGCAACCTCCAAATCACTTCTCACCAGCTCCGGAAGTATATCGATATCCAGACTAGCTTGGGTGACCGACTCATGTGCTGCAGTATTTTCAAACATGGTTGCAGCCGTGACAAACATTTGACCATCTGCATGGAGCCAGGTCTCGGTCATGCCATGCCCATGAATGATGTTATTTGCATCGTAAAGGTTGAAAAGTACTCGCAAACCAATGCGTTCATTACCTTCTTCAAGGAACAGTATTCGAGGATTCTTATCAAAAGACTGCCGCACTTCGATTGGTAGTTCGATGCCGCTAGCTATCACGTTAAAAACCATATCCAGCTTTGCTATCGAGTTGAACTTAGACCACTCGCCATCAACCACGCTCATTACACCCCCTGCGTCCTGATGGAAAAAGACGTGCGACTGACCAATACGACCTTCAATACCACCATTTCGGGGTATGAACACACCTCCCAAAATCTGATCGGGCGCCTGATCAAATACCGGGGAAAGAGAGGCACCGGCTTGTCTTGCTTGGTTTTGATTTCCACCGATAAAAAAGAATAGAATAAGAAACAGTGCTGATCGGAAGCCGAATCGTAAGGATTCGGTCACTAGTTTACTTTCCATAGTTCGAAATATTGATCCTTTGATTAAAGTTATCATAGTTTTTGGTTCATAGTTTGCGATGATCTTGTTTATCACACTCCGGCTGTCCAACTTATTAGTGGAT
>Ga0224508_10004474_pt1 | contig 11391 bp, 8 predicted proteins | sample SF_Jan12_sed_USG_4_FD_170157 | JGI IMG/M metagenome (GOLD analysis project Ga0224508, IMG submission 170157) | Sediment microbial communities from San Francisco Bay, California, United States - SF_Jan12_sed_USGS_21 | ecosystem: Environmental > Aquatic > Marine > Sediment | place: USA: California...
AACAAAACATTCACAACCTTGACGCCACTCCCCGCCATTTCTGCTCTAAAACACTGGCTCAGGGAGTACGCGGCGGCCTGGCTGGCTGATGTTGTTCCAAATGCCGACCAGTTAGATAATGCGTAGACAGACAGCAGATTCACCCACGCACAAGCGCTGTTGTCCCCATCTGTACCACGGAGTCGCATAGCCGGACCAAATGCCTGGATTAATCTGAGAAGACCAAAATAATTGACCTCCATTTCCTCTCGCGCAGTTACGACGCCGTCACGCTCCATCGCAGCACCCGGAAAACCGCGCTCGGCGGTATTTATGAGTATGTCGGTCTTACCGCCAATTTCCCTGGCGAGTTCCTGCACTGAACCGGTGTCGGTGACAGCCAACTGCTTGATCTCTACACCGGGAATCGCGTTGAGTTCTTTGCGACCGGTATAAGGACCTGGTTCCTCATTGATACCGACAAAAATGCTGGACGCACCTGCATCCGCCACGGCTCGCACAACACTTTGACCAAGCTCAGTTCGGCCATCTGTGATCAACACGCGGCGAAATTTCGGATCGCAGGTGAGTGCTCCAAGTTGTCGATCGTCCGACATATGCGGATCCTCCTTTTTAGGCAGGGCCATTAACACGCCCTGCCCGGATTTGTCGGTTCTGGCGATAACGCGCACGCGGGCGTGCTTCTCGACGCCGCCATGAATATGGGCCAACACACTTGGTCCGGCATCCAGTTTCACCGTACCGATTCGCCACGGCATGCGCTCTCTGAAGTATGTGTTCGTGCTCGTGTGTAGCGTGGTTTCCGTTACGAGCGTGCCACCGTCGCTGATATCCACCCAATCAAGTTGGACTGACCAACACTTCGGACAGACGTCGCGCGGCGGGTAGGTGACATGCGAACATTGCACGCACTTTTGTAACTTCAAGCGTCCCTCCGCCGCGGCTGCTGAGAAGGCAATGCCTTTTCTGCTGCGGGCACAGGGCGGGGACGTTGGCCACACCATGCGCTTCTGCCGTTCTTTTGCCGGGGCCTGTATGCGGGGACTGGTCACCGCAAGTCCCCGGAGAGCAGCGCCGCAGACGAACACAACCCGCGATCGAAGTTGATCATTCCGAATCCTGAGACGGCTGCAATTTTCGCGTCTGTTACTGCGTTGTTCCTTGCGCCGCCGGTTAGCTGCCGGATTGCCTCTACGATACCAAGAAACCCGCCGGCCGCTCCGGCCTGACCGACCGACAGTTGTCCGCCGGACGTGTTATGCGGAAAACTGCCGTCGTAGGTGAACGAATTGCTGCGAATAAAATCAGCAGCGCAACCCTTCTCGCAAAAACCCAGGTCTTCAAATTGCATGGCGACGATAACCGGATAATCGTCATACGTCTGAAACAGATCCACATCGTGCGGATCGATGCCCGCCATCGACCAAAACTCATCGACATCAAGCGCCCACCCGCCGCGTATCTGGACCGGGTCATCCGAAAACCCGTTGTGCCGCTCGATGGTCGAGAGGATACGAGCAAACGGCAGGCCTCTTGCTGCCGCCATATCCTCTCGCATGACAAGAAACGCTTCCGCGCCGGCGCATGGCATTACACAGTCGTACAAGGTGACAGGATCGGCGATTTTGCGGGCACTGATGTATTGCTCCATAGTCAGCGGTTTCTTCATAAGCGCATCTGCATAGTGAAGCGCGTTATAACGCTGCGCTATACATAACTTTCCGAAGTCTTCGCGCTCGATTCCATAGGTCCGCATGTATTCGGCCGTTATCAATGCAAAACTGCCATTCGGGCCACCGCCACCATAAGGGTATGAAGCATCCTGCGAAAACCGGCTGAAACTGGTTAACGTCGAGCGAAATGAGTCGACATGATTCGTATCGCCACCCACGCAGATCACAATATCGGCATCCCCAGCCTGCACTGCACGCGCTGCTCGTCGCAATGCGATTACGCCGGATGCGCCCCCCATGGGTATATGATCCAGCCAGCGTGGCGTCAAACCGAAATGCTGGGATAGTGCGACAGCCGTATCCGGAAACAATGTGAAGGATGACGCACACAACCCGTCAATATCGGTCGGTCCGAAACCGCTGGCGTCCGCGACAGCAGACAAGGCGCGCGCTATCCACCAGTGCGCGGACTCAGGTGAATATCGCTCATAAGGGATCGAAACCGGCGTGGCTACAACCACACCATCGTAGTCCATGCGCCTGCTGCCGCCACGCGTCTTCAAAGGGGCTGCCTTTTCTTCAGCGACCGGGTATCAATGCATTTCCCCGATTCGACACAAGCGAGCGCGAGCGCCTTAACGTCTGCACGACTGACTTTTTGCGACGCGGTCAGCGGCAGCTCGTCTACAAAAGCAATGTATCCCGGTGTTTTAAAATACGTAAGCAACTTCATGCTGCGCTCGAAGATGTCTCCGGCGATTCGCTCAGTATCGTCAATGTGCTTTCCTGCAACAACAAACGCAAATACCTCATCCCCACGAAATTCATCCGGAACTGCTGTGACGGCGCAGTTGCTAACGTGCTCGCAGCTAAGCAACGCCGCCTCCACCTCCACGGCCGCTATATTCTCACCGCTACGGCGAATAACGTTTTTACGACGATCGACGAAATATAGAGAGCCGTCATCGTCCACTCGCACGACGTCACCAGTATGCCACCAGCCGCCCCGCCAACCATCCTCCGTCGCAGCAGCATCCTTGTAGTACCCACTGAAAAAACCGGCACGAGGATCGTCCCCCCTGGATCGAACCAGAAATTCACCGTCGCTGCCAACTGCCACGTCGACGTCACTCTCGTCGACGATACGGTACTCCATTGTGTCGATCGCTCTTCCGATGCAGCGCGTCCCGAGATGCCGCGGCTCCTTATTTGCCACCGTCATTCCCCCGGCACCTGACTCGGTCATGGCCCAAGCCTCGATCAGCGGGAAGCCGAAACGCTCTTCAAAAATCTGTTGGTGACGCGGATCGGAGCCGGCTCCAAATCCGAACTTCACCTGTCCACCAACGTTTTCGCCGTCTTCCTCCGCCAGCGTCAGCAAAATAGCTGGCATGACGCCCAGATAGTGAATTACGGTCGCGCCTTCCTCACGCACCGTTTTCCACCAGTCGCGGGGGTGAAATCGATCAAGTTGAATGATGCAACCACCACACATCATCATTGCCATGAATGATGTCGCCAGGGCATTCATATGATTTGGCGGCAATGGCGTCAGCAGGCGATCATGGCCGTCTATTGCACAAAGACCACCCAGTCGATTGTATTCTCGGCCCATCGTCAAGAAGTAATCGTTTGACAGCATGCACCCTTTTGGCTTGCCGGTTGTCCCGGAGGTATAGAGCAACGCAACTTCGGTAGTAGCGTTACCGGCCGCCCTGATCGTTTGTGATTCACCGAGCAGCAATGTCGGTGCAACAACCTTCGCTTTATTCTGATTTCCCGCGATTGCCGCAAGTCTATCCAGGTGCTCGCCCGCGCCGGTCAGTAAAACGCTATCACTATGGTCGACGACGTACTGCAATTCGGTGTCGCTCGCGGCCATATTTAGCGGTACAACACTTGCACCCAGAGAATTCAGCGCCAACATGTGTAAGTAAACATCGATTCTGCTATCGAAAGCGATCGCTACTCGCTGCTCTTGCTGAACGCCCGCCTTGTCATATCCGTTGGCGAGTTCGCGAACACGCTCCAGTGCCGACTGATAGTTGTATTCAACGGCGTCACCGCGCTGCGTCGCCGTCCTGGTCGCCGGGACACGCAGAAATATATTTGACGGATGCTGCTCTGCTGCATCCACAAACGCCAGATAGACCGTCGAATAGCTGGTAGCCCTAGGCAATGGCGCGCTCGCTTTCGAGTTGCGTTGACGGCACGCTTGTTTACGCGTCAAAATCGTCGGAATTTTTCTCGACGAGTATCCGTGTTTTTTCAAGTGTTTTTACAAGCGCCTGAATCTGCGTCTCGCTTTGACCTGACAGCAGAACGGATATCATGCGATCGTAATCCGCATGCATTTTGTCCCACAAACGCACGCCTTTCGCTGATATTTTGACGGACTGGACGCGCCGATCGGATTTCGATGTTTTTTTCAACACGAGTTTTTCCTGGGCCAACCGTCGTACCACACCCGTGATGTTACCCTTCGTCACCATCAGCATTGCAGCCAGGTCCCCCATTGTCAGACCATCGCGATTAAGCGCCAGTGCCGTAAGCACGTCGTATCGCGGCAGGCTCGAGTTGTACGTCTGGGCGAAATGCCGCATCAATACCCGTTCAATGCTCGAAAAACACCGCACCAATGACAACCATGCGATCCTGTGATGTGCGCCCTTCGGCAAAGATCTCAGAACTGACTCATACAGGCTTCCGGTTTCCACTAATTATTCACCGCTCGTCATTCGTCCAGCTTACAATTTACAGATCACTGACTTCAGCTCTGTATACTCGAGAAGGCCCTCGAGGCCATTCTCCCGACCCCAGCCCGATTGCTTGTACCCGCCGAATGGCACCGCCATGTCGGGTATACCGTGGCAGTTCACCCAGACCAGGCCGGCCTTGATGCCTGCGGCGAGGCGGTGTGCCTTACCGATGTCGCGGGTCCAGAAACTTGCGGCGAGCCCGAAGTGTGAATCGTTCCCGTAGCGCAGGCACTCCAGCATGTCCGCGCCCCTGGAGACGACGACGACCGGCCCGAACATCTCTTCCTGCACGACGGACATCGCCTGCGTCACGTCGCTCAGCACCGTGGGCTCCATGTAGAAACCGCCGCCAATCTCGATGCGTCGCCCGCCCGTGGCAACCGTCGCACCATCCGCCGCACCACCTTCGACAGCGGCGAGGACATTGTCGCGATGCGCGGCAGAAATCAGCGGCCCCATGCGTGTGGTTTCATCGTGCGCCGGGCCGACCACCAGGTTCTTCGCATAATCGACAACGCCGGCAAGCACTTCGTCGTAGACGGGCTCCTCGATGTACAGGCGAGATCCCGCGACGCAGACCTGGCCCGCATTGGAGAAAATCGCATTTGCCGCACCCGGGATGGCCGCATCGAGATCGGCATCAGCGAGCACGATAACCGGCGACTTGCCGCCAAGTTCGAGTGTGACTTTCTTCATGTCGGCCAACGCCACGCGGCCGATTTCCCGGCCAACTTCCGTCGATCCCGTGAACGACACCTTGCTTACCGAAGGATGCCGCACTATGGCTGCCCCGACCTGGGCACCGGGACCGGTGACGACGTTGACGACGCCCGGCGGTATACCGGCCTCCAGCGCAAGCTCGGCCAGGCGCAGTGTCGACAGCGGCGTATTGCCGTCCGGCTTGATAATGGCACAGCAGCCGGCGGCGAGCGCAGGCGCAAGTTTCCACGTGGTCTGCACCAGAGCACCGTTGTAAGGCACGATCAGCCCGACGACACCGATCGGCTCGCGCACCGTGTACGCATGGAATTCGCCCCCCGGCGCGAATGTCATGTTCTTGGTGCTGCCTTCGAGCTTTGTGCACCATCCCGCATGATAGCGGTAGCACTCGGCCGCGAACGGCACCTCGCCGTTGCGCGCGGCGCCGAGCAACTTGCCAGACTCGAGCATCTCGAGCTCAGCCAGCTCATCGCCGTGTTGCTCGATCAGATCCGCAAATCGCAGCAGGATGCGGCTCTTCTCTGCCGGCGCAAGCAGCCGCCAGCGGCCGTCATCGAACGCCGCTTGTGCAACGGCGACGGCTGCATCGACATCGGATTCATCGCCGACCACGACTTCACCCAGGACCTCGCCTGTCGATGGATTAACGTCGGCTACAATGCGGCCACTGCGGCCGGGCCGCGCAGTACCGTCGATGAATACGCCCTGCTCTTTAGCGATGAACGCCGCCGTCCGATTGCTCATGCGAAAGCTCATGATTCGACGTAAGCTGTCAGCGACGCAACCACTGCCTCGTTTTCCTCATCGGTGCCGACAGTGATGCGCAGGCAACGATCGTCGGCGGCCGGTCGCGGAATGATGCCGTCCTCCGCGAGCCATCGCCCTGCCTCGTTGGCCGATTTGCCGGGGATGCGTTCGAAATGCATGAGGTAGAAGTTGGTCACACTCGGCACGACGTGGATTCCGAGCTTGCCGAGTTCGTCCTGTAACCGCAGCTGCCAGCGCTGCGTGTGCTCCCTGACACGAGCGACGAAGTCACGATCCTCTACGGCTGCGGTGGCCGCCGCCATCGACGCCAGGCTCGCATTGAAGGGCGTACGCAAGCGATTAATCGTCTCGACGATGTGCGCAGGCCCGTAACCCCAACCGATGCGCAGGCCGGCCAGACCGTAGATTTTGGAAAACGTGTGCGTTACGAACACGTTATCACAGCTGTCGGCCCAGCCGAAGCCGGGATCGTAGTCGGCCGCCGTAACGTATTGCGCGTAGGCACCGTCGAGCAAGATGACCACGTCTGATGGCACGTTGTCGATGAGGCGCTGAATCTCGTCGCGCGGAAGGTAGGTGCCCGTCGGGTTGTTCGGATTGGCGATGCCGATGATGCGCGTCCGGTCGGTAATGCGGGCGAGCAGCTCGTCGACATCGACCGTGTGCTCGTGTTCGGGCGCCAACACGATGTCCGCGCCCTGGCCTTTTCCGTAGATCGAGCACATGACGAAATGGTTCTGCGGCAACAGGAATTCATCGCCGGGGCCGACAAAGCAGCGTACGAGTAGCCCGATGACCTCCTCGGAACCGTTGCCGCACACAACGCGATCCGGGTCGACCCCGTAGGCCCCGCTGATCGCTTTGCGCAAGGCACGCTGCGCCCCATCGGGATAGCGATGCAGTTCATCGGTTGCGGCCGCATATGCTTCGACGGCGGCCGGACTCGGTCCGAAGCAGCACTCGTTGCTCGACAACTTGATCGGCTCGGCCTTACCCGGTATTTGGCTCTTGCCCTGTTTGTACGGCGCTATTGCCGCAATATGCGGCAGCGGCTGTGGACCGGCCGCCGGCCGGCCCGGTGTAGCGATACTCGTCGACATTGTTTAAGTATAAACTATCTTTGCGGACAACGTGAAGTGCAAGCGTCCCGTGGATTTTTCAAAAGTTTACATATAAACTAGAAGGGCTCCATCCGGAGCGGATCCAACGGCATGCGGGAGACCTATGAGCAATTCGAATTATGAGGTCGTCATTGTGGGCGGGGGTCACAACGGACTTGCCTGCGCCGCTCTCCTGACGAAGTTCGGCGTCAAGACGCTGGTCGTAGAACGCAACGAGTGGGTCGGCGGCGGCGTGTTGACCCGCGAAGTTACTCTGCCCGGTTTCAAGCATGACCTGTATGGCTCGTCGCACGTTTGGATTCACATCAACCCGACGTTCAAGAACGAGCTGCAGCCCGAACTCGAGAAACACGGGCTCAAGTACATCTGGGCCGACGATCACATTACGGGGCACCCGAACCTCGAAGGCCAGGGCATTATTGTCTACAAGGATGTCGACAAGACCTGCGATTCGATCGCCGAGTACTCGAAGAAGGACGCGCAACGCTACAGGGAGATCTACGAGGAGTTCGAGGAGGTCCGCGCCGGTGTGGTCCGCGCGATGTTCTCGCCACCCGCGCCGCCCAGCTATACGTTCCAGGCCCTCGAGAACAACAGCGAGGGCCTGCGCCGCCTGCGCGATTACCAGCTGAGCTCGCGGGCATTCACGCTCAAGAATTTCGAGAATCCGCACGTACGGGCCTTCATCCTCGGCTGGGCGATGGCGCCGCAGACCCTTCCCGACCAGGAAGCCACGGCACAGGGCTTTTACGTGATGATCCCGAGCATCCATTACTTCGGCGAATCGATTCCCGAAGGCGGCAGCGGCATGCTGTGTGAAGCGATGAAGAACTACATCGAGGCCAACGGCGGCAAGGTCATGACGGGTGTCACCGTCGACAAGTTCATCATCGAAAACAATAAATGCAGGGGCGTGCGGCTTGCCGATAACACAGACATCCTCGCAACGCGAGCCGTCGTTTCCGGCCTCGATCCTCAACAGACGTTCCTTCGCTGTATGGAAGAACACGAGGTCGACCCGCGCATCCGCAGCATTGTCGAACACTTTTCGTTCGGCAACGTGACGATCGCACGCGCGCACTATGCCATCCATGAGCCACCGGAATTCAACAACGGCCCCGACATGTCGGCGACGCCGTTCCAGCGCATTTTCGGCTCCATTGACGACATAGACAAGCAATACAACGAGATAGCGGCGGGTCTCGCCCCGAGCGACCCGTTCCTCTGGTCGGCCTGCTGGACAAAGAAGGACCCGACACGCGCTCCCGATGACAAGCACACGTTTATTTTCGACACATTCGTGCCTGTCGATCTTGCGAGTGGCGAAGACTGGGAGGAGATCGGGCCGAAATATGTCAGGGACATACTCCTGCGCAACCTGCGACGGCACACGAGCAATATGGCCGACGACAACATCATGGCCGAATACATCGACACCGGGCCGCAACTGGCGCGTGACAACTGGTCATTCGTTCGCGGCACAACGACGGGCGGAGAACGCGTTTTGTCGCAGCTCGGCGCATTCCGGCCGATTCCGGGATTCGCCGAGTACCGGTCGCCGGTCGTTAATCTCTACATGACGGGCCCGTCCTGCCACCCCGGCGGCGGCATTTCGGCGATGGGCACGAACACGGCCAACGCCATGCTCGAGGATTTTGGACTCAAGGAGCCGCAGGACTCGTTCTAACGACTCAACAAACAACACAGGTGAATCATGGGAAAACCGATTGAAAAGTACACCGCGCTGGTAATTCAACCTAAAGTTACCGTTGCCGAAGATCGTGATGGCATCAAGCGCAATCTTGATCGCGCGCTGAACATGATTGACTTCGGCGTCGGCTATTTCTGGGAAATACCTGTAAGGCTCGTGGTATTGCCCGAGTACTTTATGCAAGGCGTCACGACGCCGGGCAAAGGCGAGCATGGCATTGAGTCTTTTATGAAAAAGGCGATCACGATACCGGGACCGGAGATGGATGAACTCGGTAGAAAGGCTCAGGAGTACGGCATATATATCGCCGGTGGCGGCGTAATCGAAAAACTCGACGAGTTTCCAGACCGGTGGTTCAACACGGCATTTATTGTAGGTCCAAGCGGCAACGTCGTTCTGAAGTATCACAAGTGGCACATTCCGGCCTCCATTGGTTTGGGAACAAGCCCACATGACATTTTTGACGAGTACAAGGAGAAGTTGGGAGCAAGTATCGAGACCCTTTTTCCCGTGATTGACACTGAGATCGGCAAGCTCGGCACGATGACTTGTCATGACGGATGCACACCGGAGGTTTCCAGGGCCCTCGGATACAACGGTTGCGAGGTTATTTGCCACCCGGTCGCGCTGCAGGAGGTCGAGGGCGTTTCCGAGCCATGGGATTTCTGGCGCTTTACGAGAAAAGCGCGAGCCCATGACAACATGTGCTATTTGTTGGGATCAAACTGGGGAAGCGTAAGCTATGATTACTATCCGCAGGCATTTTGCCCTGGGAATTCGTTCATTATCGACTACACGGGCATGATGGTCCGTGAAGCGCCCTATCCGGTAGAACAGGTGATCGGTGCAACCATCGATATCGAGGCGCTGCGGGAGCATCGATCAAGAGCGAATCACAACACCTGGATCGACGTACGGACAGAGGCGTTCCAGGAAATTTACAACAATCCCATTTACCCGCCCAACCAGTTCCCATCGGGCACCCCGCCTCGCACCCTGTCTGACAAGCTCGGCCCGGCCAAGGAAGTACTTCGTCAGCTCTATGCGCGCGGCCAGTTTATGCCGCCGGCTGGCAAGACCGGCGAAGAAATGGCAAATGCTCTGGAAGAGCGCATCAAGTACGCGCAGGATACCGGGCGCCTGCTCAAGCCGAAGTGCTGAGGAATTACGATGAGAGTACTTAGCAAACTGGCGCAGATCGATTTTCGGTTCGGCAAGATCAAGCGCAACAAAAATCTCCTGGTCGTCGAGAGTAGCCCGGACTCAAAGATGCCATCCACGGTCTACATCTCACCTCAGGACATCGTTGAGGTATTAAAACGCATGCTGGTCAGCCCGGGCGCTATTCTCTTCGTCCTGGCATTGCCCTACTTCCTGTACCGCTGGAATCGATCGGACAGGAGCATTCACCAGGGCACGCGGAAGAAGCGGGAGTGGCCGACGATTTAGTCGGGATACGTCGTCTCCAGATTACGGGTCCGTAGCGGATCGAACTCCGCGCGGGCCCGTTCGATTGCTGCTTTGTGCTCATCGAGCACTTCCGGGTAGCGATCCGCGTAGCTGTAGGCTTCGCCGTCCAGGCCCCGGGTGTCGAATAACAGGTCGTAAGACGACTCGAAGCCGGGCAATTGATCGAATTTCTCGAACGCCCCGAGGCTACCTGTGTAGTACGAATGAGTTACGTACTTCCAGTCCTGCGAACGCACGCCAACGACGCGCTCATTATTGAAGTAGAAGAGAAAGTCGTGCCGTGACGACTCCTCGCCCTGCAGCAGCGGCAGCAGGCTCTTGCCGTCGATCTCTGCTGCCGCCGGTTCGACGCCGATCGCGGCGGCAATTGTCGGCAACAGATCGATGTTCATCGCAATCGCATCGCTGACCCTGCCGGCTTCGGCAACGGCGGGCCAGGACACGATGAACGGGACCCGATAACCGGCCTCCCAGGTCGTGCCTTTGCCACCTTTCAGGCCCGACGTGCCGCCCTCGAAGAACGGCCCGTTGTCACTGGTGAAGAAGATGAGCGTGTTATCGACCAGCCCCGCAGCCTCGAGGGCCTTGACGATTTCACCCGTACTCCAGTCGAGTTCCTCGACCGTGTCACCATAGAGCCCGGCGTTCGATTTGCCGTGAAAATCTTCTGAGGCGAACAGCGGAATGTGCGGGAACGTGTGCGAGACGAAGAGCAGGAACGGCTGGTCCGCACGATCCTCAATGAACTCAACCGCCTTCTGCGTGTATCGCCTGGTCAGCGTGCGTTGCTCCGCCGGATTCTCGACAACGGTCTTGCCGTCGTACAGAGCGAACCCCGGCATATCGTTACTGTGGGGCACGCCGTAAACCTCGTCGAAGCCGTGCTTCTGGGGTAGGTACTCGGGAAAACGCCCGAGGTGCCATTTGCCGATGAACATCGTGTTATAGCCGGCACGCTTGGCGAGTTCGCCGAGGGTCTCCTCCGATTCGGGCAGGCCCTTGGTATCCGTGGCCGTTACCACCTTCCAGGCAAGCCCCGCGCGAATTGCGTAACGGCCGGTCATGAGGCCGGCGCGCGACGGCGAACAGACATTGGCGCTCGCGTAGCCGTTGGTGAATGCGATGCCGGTCGCTGCCAGGCTGTCGATGTTCGGCGTCTTTATACGTGT
>Ga0224508_10004475_pt1 | contig 11391 bp, 7 predicted proteins | sample SF_Jan12_sed_USG_4_FD_170157 | JGI IMG/M metagenome (GOLD analysis project Ga0224508, IMG submission 170157) | Sediment microbial communities from San Francisco Bay, California, United States - SF_Jan12_sed_USGS_21 | ecosystem: Environmental > Aquatic > Marine > Sediment | place: USA: California...
AGCCGGGAATCGGCCCTGTCGTGATGACGATGTCTTCGGGATCTCTAGGCATGTCGGACCTCCTTCAATGCAGTCAGGAGATCCGGGAAAAGTCTGCGGGGCGGTCTGGCAGGGTCCGTATCGTCGCCTTAGGTTGGCCCTGTCCCCAGTTCCTTCCCTCCGCCGGCATTACCCGGATCAGGTTCTCAGGGTCACCGCACGATTGTTCCAACAAACGTTTCAGCGGACTCTCAGCCCCTTCACAGGGCCCCCCCAGGATGAGCAGCATAGTGCCGGGCGAAATCGAATTCGTCAACGTATCAGGGCAGGGTGCGGAGAACTCGGGTTTGTGGCGCGGCGCCGTCCGGTGGCGGGCCGGTTCAAGAACATGCGAGTCAGAGCGTCGAGACCAATTACACTGTGCGTTCCGGCACTGTCCGCCCGAGCCCGTCGTACAGATCGAGCATACGCTCGCGCCATTCGTACAGCGGATCGTCCGGGTGCAGCAGTTGCAGCGGGCTGACCGCGCGGGCCCATTGGAAGGCGCCGAAAATCAAGTGATCGCCATAGGCGGGCGCCTGGCCGGCAAACCACTCCTGATCGCCGAGCACTGCGTTGAGGGGCCCCAGGGTTTCCCGGAACGCGCCGAAATGCTCCTTGCGTTCGCCGGCAACCGCTTCCAGGCTCATGCCGAACCGTTTCTCCCGCGTCTTGCGAAAGTAGTCCTTGTCGGCATCGTCGATGCTCTCATAGATGTCATAGAGAATGGTCTTCACGAGTGCGGGGTGCAGCGCCGTGTCCGCCCAGTCGTTGATGTCTTTCGTCGCATTTCGGCCTTCGGGTCCGCCGAACAGCGACGGCCGGTCGGGATAGGTGTCCTCAAGGTATTCCGCGATCGGCCAGGACTCGCAGACCACGGTCTCGCCGTCCTTCAATACGGGCACGAGTTTCTGGCCGCTGAATGCGATGATGTCCTTGTCGGTGAAACGGACCGGCTCGCAGGTGACGTCCAGCTCCTTGTGCGCCAGCGCCAGGCGGCTGCGCCAGCAATTCGGGCTGAAACGCAGATCGTTCGCGCCGCAGAGGTCGTACAGGATCCGGGGCATGAGGCGTTCGCTCCCTAAAGCGGCCAGACCCAGAGGATCATCGGGACCGCGACAATGGCGATGAGGATTTCCAGCGGCAAGCCCATCGGCCAATAGTCGCCGAACCGATACCCGCCGGGTCCCATTACCAGCACGTTGGACTGATGGCCGATCGGCGTCAAGAAAGCGCAGGACGCGCCGACCGCCACCGACATCAGGAATGGATCCGGACTGACTCCCAGGCGCTGCGCAATGCCGGCGGCGAGCGGCGCCATCAGAACCGCGGTCGCCGCGTTGTTCATCGCGTCGGACAGCATCATCGTGGCGACCAGAACGACCGTCAGCATCGCCCAGGGCGGCAGGTAGGCACTGCTGCCGGCGATACCGTCGGCGATCAGCGCCGATGCGCCGGATGCTTCCATGGCGAGCCCGACCGGAACCATCGCGCCGAGCAGCACCAGGATCGGCCAGTCGACCGCATTGTAGGCGCCGCGCAGCGTAACTTTGCCTGACAGAATCATCAGCACGACCGCCGCGAGAAATGCGATCGGTACGGTTACGAGCCCCAGCGCGCTGCACAGGATTGCGACCAGGAAGATGCCGGCGGGTAGCAGGCTTGGCGTGCGGTGCAGCGTCAGGTCGCGCTCGGCCAGCGGCAGGCAGCCGAGGTCCGCGAGTTCTTCGGGCATGGTGTCCGTATTGCCTTGCAGCAGCAGCACGTCGCCTGCCGCGAAGCGTACCTGGTTGAGCCGCCGCCGCACCGGCTCGCCGTGCCGTGCAATCGCGATCAAGTTGATGTGGCGCTGTGTCGCCAGCCGCACCTGCCCGGCGGTCCGGTTGATCAGGCGTGAGCCGGCCATGACGACCGCCTCCATCATGCCGACCGTGTCGGTTTGCAGCACGTCCGGATGGAGATCGCGGTTGCCGACCAGTTTTAGTTTGGTGGCCTTTACCGACTCCTCGATCGACTGGGCATGGCCTTCAAGCAGCAGATGATCGCCCGCGTGGAGCAATGCTCCCCATGCGGGGGCGAGCCGTTCCCGGCTGCCGCGGATCAGTGACACGAACACAATGTCGTCGCCGATGCCCGCCGCGTAGGCCTCGCGGACCGTCTTGCCGGCGAGCACGCTGTCTTCGGGTATTTCGACCTCGGTGATGTAATCTTCGATATCGAACATCGTGTCCGATTTGCCGCTGCCCTCATGGGACGGTATCAACCGCCAGCCGATTACCGATACGAACACGACGCCGACCGCCGCAATGGCGGCCCCGACCGGCGCGAAAGCGAACATGCCAAAGGCGCTGTCGGCGTAGTCCGCGCGGACCGCGGCGACGATGATGTTGGGCGGCGTGCCGATCAACGTTGTGAGGCCGCCGAGCAACGAGCCGAAGGCGAGCGGCATCAGCAGCTCGCGCGGCTCGCGGCCCGATTTCTTGGCAATCTGCAGGACCACCGGCAGCAGCAGGGCCAGGGCCCCGACATTGTTCATGAAACCGGACAGGGCGGCGACAAGCGCCGTAATAGCGCCGACCTGAAGCGAGGGGCTGAGTTCCGCCTCCGCAAGCCGCTTGGCGATCCAGCCGACCACGCCGGAAACTTGCAGGGCCCGGCTGATGACCAGGACGGCGGCCACCGTAATGACGGCGGGATGGCCGAATCCCACAAAGGCGGATTCGGCGGGAATGATTCCGCCGAGCAGTACGGCCAGCAAGGCGAGCAGGGCCACGATGTCGTAGCGCCAGCGGCCCCAGATAAACAGGCCCAACGTCGCCGCCAACACGGCAAAAACGTATATTTGCTCCCCCGTCACACCCGCCCCTCCGGCTGCTTGTATGGCCGGCAGGGTAGGGAACCAGCCCGACGGATGCAATTCTCTCGCGATACGGCCGATTTGCGCTGGCACACGCTGCGGCAACGCACCACATTCCAGCTTGACTATGGCCCCTGCAACAAGTAGCCCCACTGCGCTGCGGCTGCTTGCAAATTGGCCTGGGACGCGCTGAAAGCCGGGCCGCCGCAACGAAGGAAAACAGTCGCTTGCTCAAGAAGGACAGACTGCGATGAATAAGCCGCTGGAACGGCCCGCGCGCCCATTCTTTTCCTCCGGACCCACGGCGAAACCGCCGGGCTGGACCCCCGACGTCCTGCGGGATGCGCTGCTCGGCCGATCGCATCGGGCAAAAGAAGGCATTGCTCGTCTTCAGGAAGTGATCGATCGGACGCGGAATTTGCTGTCGATCCCCGCGGACTTCCGCATCGGCATCGTGCCCGCATCGGATACCGGCGCCATTGAGATGGCACTTTGGTCCTTGCTCGGCCCGCGCCCTGTCGATGTCTTGAGCTGGGAAAATTTCGGATCCATGTGGGTCACCGATGTGGTCGATCAATTGAAACTTAAGGATACGCGGGTTTTCGAGGCGCCTTATGGCGAATTGCCCGACCTGTCGGCGATCGATCAGGATCGTGACCGGGTGTTCGTTTGGAACGGGACGACGAGCGGTGTGTGCCTGCCCGATGGCGATTGGATCGGCGTGGATCGCGGCGGCTTGACGCTTTGCGACGCCACGTCGGCGGTGTTTGCGATACCGCTCCCGTGGGACAAGCTCGATGCGGTCACATGGTCCTGGCAAAAGGCGATGGGCGGGGAGGGTGCGCACGGCATGTTGGTGCTGAGCCCGCGCGCCGTCGAACGGCTGGAAAGCTACACGCCGCCGTGGCCGATGCCGAAGATTTTCCGCATGACGAAGAAGGGCAAGCTCGACGAGACGATCTTTCAGGCGGCGACGATCAACACGCCGTCGATGTTGTGTGTCGAGGATGCGCTGTTTTCGCTGAAATGGATGGAGTCGATTGGCGGCGTACCCGCGGTTCAGGCACGCTCGCGCGAAAATCTCGATAGTGTCGCCTCGTGGGTATCACAAAGCACTTGGGCCGAGTTTCTCGCCAAGGATCCGGCGTGCCGGAGTTGCACGTCGATTGTCGTGTCGATCGGCAAGGGCGCGGGGCTCGACGGCGATGCCGCGGCTGCGGCGCCGGCCGGCATCGAAAAACTGCTTGCCGCCGAAGGCGTGGCCTTTGACATCAAGAACCATCGCGCGGCGCCGCCCAGCTTGCGCATTTGGGGCGGTGCGACGGTCGACCCCGCGGACATCAAGGCGCTGTTGCCCTGGCTGGATTGGGCGCTTGCCGAATTCACCAAGTCCGCCGCGGCGTAAGGGATAGCATCGATGGCGAAAGTACTGATTTCCGACAAACTAAGCCCGGACGCGGTAACCGCCTTCGAGGAACGCGGAGTCGACGTGGATTTCAAGCCGGGCTTGGACGCCGCGGCGCTGCTGGAGTGCATCCACGAGTATGACGGGCTCGCCATCCGGTCCGCGACCACTGTGACGCCGGAGGTGCTGGCGCGGGCGGAACGGCTCAAGGTTATCGGCCGGGCCGGCATCGGCGTGGACAACATCGATATTCCGGCGGCGACCCAGAAGGGCATCGTGGTGATGAACACGCCGTTCGGCAACACCACCACGACCGCCGAACACGCCATCGCCATGATGATGGCGCTGGTTCGGCAAATTCCCGCGGCAAATACGTCGACGCAGGCCGGGAAATGGGAAAAATCCCGCTTCATGGGCGTGGAGGTGACGGGCAAGACGCTGGGCTTGATCGGTTCGGGGAATGTCGGATCGATCGTCGCCAACCGGGCCCAGGGTTTGAAAATGAAAGTCATCGCCCACGATCCCTATCTGTCGCCGGAACGCGCCATTGAAATCGGCGTGGAGAAGGTCGATCTGGACCGGCTGTTCGCCCGGGCCGATATCATCACCGTTCACACGCCGCTGACCGATAGCACCCGCAACCTGCTTGACGCCGCGGCGTTCGCAAAAATGAAGCCGGGCGTCCGTATCGTGAACTGCGCCCGGGGCGGCATCGTCAACGAAACCGATCTCCGCGCCGCGCTGGACAGCGGCCAGGTCGCGGGAGCGGCGGTAGACGTATTTCTTGAGGAACCGGCGAAGGACAACGTTCTGTTCGGACATGAAAACGTCGTGGCGACGCCGCATCTCGGCGCGGCCACGCAAGAGGCGCAGGAAATCGTCGCCGTACAGGTCGCCGAGCAGATGGCGGATTACCTGATGACCGGCGCGGTGACCAATGCGGTGAACATGCCGTCGATTTCCGCGGAAGACGCCCCGCGCCTGAAACCGTACATGTCGCTCGCCGAGCAACTCGGCAGCTTTATCGGTCAACTCGCTGAAACAAGTTTGAAAGAGGTGAACATCGAGTTTCAGGGCCATGTGGCGGAACTCAACATCCGGCCCTTGGTCTCGGCCGTGCTGAATGGGGTGCTGCGGCCGCAACTCGATGCCGTGAATATCGTGAGCGCGCCGCTGCTCGCGCGCGATCGCGGTATCGACATCAGCGAGACGATCCACGAGACGCCGGGCGACTATGAAACGCAAATCACGGTGACAGCCGTGACCGAGCGGCGGTCGCGGTGTGTCTCGGGCACCCTGTTCGGCGGTGACCGGCCGCGCATTGTCGAGATCAATCAATTCCCGATCGAGGCCGAACTGGGCGAATTCATGCTCTATACGAGCAACAACGATAAGCCGGGCGTTATCGGCCAGCTCGGTCAGACGCTTGGCGATGCGGGGGTAAACATCGCGACGTTCCATCTTGGCCGAAACGCGCCGGGCCAAGAGGCAATTGCGCTGCTGCAGGTCGATCAGGCCCTGGACAAGACGATGGTCGACCGCATCGCCGCGTTGCCGAATGTGACGCAGGCCAAGGCGCTGAAATTCTGAGGCGATGAGATGGTGCGTCTTGCCGCGATTCTAATACTGCTCTGCGCGACGTCCGCATTTGCCGAGACGTGGCGGGCGGTGCCGGCGGAGCTGCTGAAAGATGTCGAAAGCATCACCCGTGACGGCGAAACGGGATCGGTGAAGGTCCGGGCGGCGGGTCAGTATTACCGGCTTTCCATGGCGGACGGCAGACCCGTCCTGCAACGCACGTCGGCGCCCGTTATGGCGCCGCGTCCGAAAGATGCCATCCCGCACAGCCGCGTTGCCACGGGCGCCAACGACATCGCGCAGGCCTGGCTTGCCGGGGCGACCGGGCGGTATGCGCACGGCGTCCTGGGGGACGAAATCGAAGCCTCGAAACTTCAGGTGCGGACCCGGCAAGGCAAGCAACTTGCCTTCACGTTGCGCGAGGATTCCGTCTTCGAGGACCTTACGCCGCGTTTGACGGACATCGACGGCGACGGCCGGGACGAAATTCTGCTGGTTCGATCCCATGTGGATGCGGGCGCCGCGGTGATGCTCCTGGGACTGCGCGGCGACCGCATCGTTCGCCTCGCGGAGTCGCCGGCGATCGGACTGTCGCATCGCTGGCTCAATCCGATCGGCGCGGCCGATTTCGATGGCGACGGGCGGATCGAAATCGCGGTCATCGAGACGCCGCACCTTGGCGGGCAACTGGTGCTGTACGATATACAAGGCAGCCGGTTGCGCGAAGTGGGCCGGTACGCCGGATTTTCGACACACGTTATCGGGTCGACGGTACTCGACATGTTCGCCCTGCTGGATGTGAACGACGACAACGTGATGGATATCGTTCTACCGGATCAAACGCGTCGAAAACTGCACGCGGTCAGCCTGACCAAAGGACGTCTTTCGATTATCGCTACGGTGAAGCTCGCCCGGCCGGTGACGATGTCGATTGTTGCGGCCGATTTAGACCGCAATGGCGAGCCCGATATCGTATTTGGCGATAAAGGCGGTTTTCTCAATGTTATTCAGCGGTAGTATGTACCGTTCCGCCGTCCTCCGGCGCCGCTTGCCGGGACTTCCAAAGCCGGTTAAAGAGCCGGCGTTCCTCGAGAACAGGGCATTGACGAACCGATGGTAACCTCCGCCGACAAGGCGCTATTGCCCGATGGCCTGCGGGATTCTCTGCCGCCCGCCGCGGGACACGAGGCCGCGGTGCACGAGGCGCTGCTTGCGACCTTCGTCGCGCGCGGCTTTGAGCGGGTGGACCCGCCGCTGGTCGAATTCGAGGACAGTCTGCTCGACGGTGCCGGTGAATCAGTGGCCTTGTCGACATTCAGGCTGATGGACCCGGTCAGCCAGAGGATGATGGGCGTGCGCGCGGACATGACGCCGCAGGTGGCGCGTATCGCGCTGACCCGGCTGCGCAAGGCGCCCCGGCCATTGCGCCTGTGCTATGGCGGGTCGGTGCTGCGCGTGCGGGGTAGCCAGTTGCAGCCGGAGCGGGAATTCCGGCAGGCGGGCGTCGAACTGGTCGGCGCGGATGAGGCGACCGCCGATATCGAAGTCATTCTTCTCGCGCAGGATGCGTTGCAGGCTGCCGGCGCACAGCGGCTTACAGTGGATCTGACGCTGCCGGCGTTGGTACCGGCGATCTTTGACCGCTGCAAGCTTGATGACGGAGTCCGCGCGGAACTCCGCGCAATGCTTGCCAGAAAGGACGCGGCCGGCGTCGCCGAGATCGGCGGCAAGGCGGCGGCCGACCTGCAAAAATTACTGGCGGCGGCGGGCAGTGCTACGGCGGCGCTGAAGGCGCTTGCTGCCATATCCTTCGATGGCAAGGCGGCGTCCGAATTGGCCAGGCTGGTCGCGGTGGTCGCGGCGCTGGAGCGGAAAGCGCCCGATCTGGCAATCACCGTCGACCCCGTCGAAAACCGGGGCTTTGAGTACCACAGCGGCCTCAGCTTTACGTTTTTCGCCGGCGGCGTCCGGGGTGAGCTTGGTTGCGGCGGGCGCTATCTGGCTGGCGGCGGCGAGCCCGCGACCGGATTTTCACTGTTTTTGCATAATTTGCTCCGGGCGTTGCCGGCGCCGTCGGTGGTCGAGCGGCTCCTGCTGCCGATCGACGCCGACCGAACCGTGAGCGCGACGCTGCGCGGGCAGGGCTGGATCACGGTCGAGGCGTTGGTCGCGGTCCCGGATTTGCCGGCTGAAGCGCGGCGGCTCAATTGCACCCACTGTCTTGTCGACGGTGAGATCGTGTCGATCGAAGAGAAGGGGAAACAGGCGTGACGAATGTCGTGGTCATCGGGTCGCAATGGGGCGATGAAGGCAAGGGGAAGATCGTCGATTGGCTGTCCGAACGGGCCGATGTCGTCGTTCGGTTCCAAGGCGGACACAACGCCGGACACACGCTGGTGATCGACGGCGAGGTTTACAAGCTCAGCTTGCTGCCATCCGGCGTGGTGCGGCCCGATAAGATTTCGATTATCGGCAACGGCGTCGTTGTCGATCCATGGGCGCTGCTGGACGAACTTGCCCGGCTTGCGGAACAGGGCGTGGTTCTCACACCGGACTCGCTGAAACTTGCGGAAAACGCCGCGCTAATTCTGCCGCTGCACAGTGAACTCGACCGGGCGCGCGAGACGGCGCGGGGCAAGGGCAAGCTCGGGACCACGGGCCGTGGTATTGGCCCGGCCTATGAAGACAAGACGGCGCGTCGCGCGATTCGCGTGTGCGACCTTGCCGATGACGCGGTTCTGGAGTCGAAAATCGACGAATTACTGATCCATCACAATGCCTTGCTGCGCGGCTTCGGCGAGGCGGAGATCGACCGGGCGGCGCTGATTGGCAAGTTGAAGGCGGTGGCGCCGAAGATCCTGCCCTATGCCTGCGCCACGTGGCGGCTGCTGAATGAGGCGCGCCGCGACGGCAAGCGCATCCTGTTCGAGGGCGCGCAGGGCATCATGCTGGATGTCGACCACGGCACCTACCCCTACGTCACCTCGTCCAACACGGTCGCGGGACAGGCGGCGACCGGATCGGGCATCGGGTTTCAGGCCGCCGGTTATGTCCTTGGCATCACCAAGGCCTATACGACACGCGTCGGCAGCGGGCCTTTCCCGACCGAACTGGAAGACGAGACCGGCAAGGCGCTCGGCGAGCGCGGCCATGAATTCGGTACCGTCACCGGGCGCCAGCGCCGTTGCGGCTGGTTTGACGCGGTGCTGGTGCGTCAGGCGGTCAAGGTCGGCGGGATGGACGGGATCGCGCTGACCAAACTCGATGTGCTGGACGGATTCGATGAATTGAAGGTGTGCGTGGGGTACCGAATCGACGGTCAGCGCTACGACTACTTGCCCGCGTCGATGAAGCAGCAGGCGGCGGCGGAGCCGATCTACGAAACGATGGAAGGGTGGTCCGACAGCACCCGGGGCGCCCGTTCCTGGGCCGCGCTGCCGGCGACCGCGGTCAAATATATCCGCCGGATTGAAGAGCTTATCGAAACGCCCGTCGCGCTGCTGTCGACCAGCCCCGAACGCGAGGACACGATTCTCGTCCGCGATCCCTTCGCCGGCTAAACCAATTCGCGGTTGACGGGAAAAATTTCCTTGCTCGTTCCCGTGGACCGCCGTATCCGATAGGCGGTTGCAGCGGCGAAAGACACAATGGCTCTATCCCCAGCCGGCGACGTGGACGATTCGGTTCTGGTCAACGGCCGATACGCGGTTCATCCGGACCGGGAATTGGCGGACCTCGATGTCGGACCTGCCAAGGCCTTCGCGGCCACGGAATTGCGCGATACGTCGCGGCCGGTTTTTGCCCTGATCAGCGATAGCCGGTATCCGCCGCGATTCGATCTGGTCCAGATCGTGCGCCGGATCGACCATCGAAACCTGGTGAAGGTGATCGATTGGGGCGTCATTCCCTGGCCGACCGATCATTCGCATAAGGCTGCGGTCGTTTTGGAACGGCCCAAGGGCGGCAAGGTGCTGCCGTCGCTATCCGCCGAGATTGTGCCGTTCAAGGAAGAAGCCCTGATCCGCCGCGTCATTCATCCGATGACCCAGGTGCTCAGCGAATGCTATTACCAAGGCATTTCGCACCGGAACATCCGGCCCGACAACCTGTTCTACGATAGCGCAGCAGATGACGCGCAGATCATGCTGGGCGACGGTCTGTCGTCACCCGCCGGCATCGCACAGTCGATCGGCTACGAAACCATCGATTGCGGCATGGCCGATCCGGCAGGGCGCGGCGAAGGCGACAGCCGCAACGACCTGTATGCGCTGGGCGTAACGTTGATCGCCCTGCTGCTCGGCCGGTGTCCGTTCCGGGGCATGAGCGACGAAGAAATACTTCAGAAGAAGATGGAATTGGGCAGCTATCACGCGATGCTCGGTGACTTCCGCGTTTCCTTAACGGTGATGGAGGTTCTGCGCGGCCTGCTGAACGACGACGCCAACGAGCGGTGGGGTGTCGATAGCCTGGATAAATGGGTCGGCGGACGGCGGCTCAGTCCGAAACAACAGATCATGCCGGTCAAGGCGGGGCGGCCGCTCGAATTCGCGGGTCACGAGCATTACACCGCGCGCGATGTGGCGGAGAGTTTCAGCCGGCATTGGGACGCGGCGATCGGCGTGGTGTCGGAAGGCACACTGGATCATTGGCTGCGCCGCAGCCTGGCCGATGAGCACCGGACCGAGGCGGTGAAGATCGCCAAGGAGTTCGACCGGAACACGGACGAGTCGTCGAAGGACGCCATGTTGGCGCGGGTCTGCATTGCGCTCGATCCGTCGGCGCCGCTTCGGCTGCGCGGCTTTCGCGCCACCTTGGACGGTGCGGGACAATTGGTTTCGACCCGGCATAGCGACGAGACGATATGCGACCTCTTCCGGCAGCTCATACGGGAAAACCTGCTGGCATTCTGGATGGATATGCGCCAGCACCCGTCGCCCGACCATTTCCGCTTCGTCTCGCAGTATGAAAAAGCGCGCCCGTATCTCGACCGGCCGGCCATTGGTCAGGGGATGGAGCGCGCCGTCTATGACCTCGACCCGACGTCGCCCTGCCGGTCGCCGCTGCTGCAGAACGAATTCGTCGTCACGATGGATCAGCTACTGCCCGCATTGGAACGGGCGGCGGCGCGCAACCCTGGAAATGCGGTGAACCTGGTCGACCGGCATGTCGCCGCTTTCATCACGGCCCGCATGAAGGCATCGATCGCCTCTCACCTGCGGGAATTGGAGGAGGCGGGAACCCCGATTGACGCGGCGCTGGCGTCGACGCGGATATTGGCGGCGGTGCAGGACAATACCGCGACGCATAACGCGCCCGCGATTTGTGCGGCGGCGGCGGCCATGTTGGAGGTCTGTGCCGAGCGATACTACAATTTGAGCAGGCGTAAGGCGGTCGTCGTTGAATTGAAGAAAACGGCGAAGGCCGGGATAATTCGCGATTTGCTGACGGTGATCGATAACCAGGATGATTTGTCCGCGGACCTTACGCGCTACCAATTTGCGGTGTCGGAGTACGTGTCGACATTGCTGCAGTT
>Ga0224508_10004476_pt1 | contig 11390 bp, 12 predicted proteins | sample SF_Jan12_sed_USG_4_FD_170157 | JGI IMG/M metagenome (GOLD analysis project Ga0224508, IMG submission 170157) | Sediment microbial communities from San Francisco Bay, California, United States - SF_Jan12_sed_USGS_21 | ecosystem: Environmental > Aquatic > Marine > Sediment | place: USA...
TTACCACTTCTCCAGCATTCCTAAAAAAAGTCATCATTACATTTGGAATGGTTTGGCTAAACAATTCTACTACAATATTTGAAAATCCAATTACGGCAATTGCTGTAAATGTATACGTTTTCCAATCAAATACCTTCAAAATTTTCTGCATTAGATACTTTAGATTGCTCTCCTTTTTCTTTTAACTATTTCTAAAAAATCATCTCATCTTGAAATTGATTGTTTTTAATCTGGGTCTTCGTAATTTTCTTTCTTTTCTCCACTTGCAGAGCTTCCTTCAAGTGGTTTCATTTTCTCTTCAAGTACACTCATTCTTGCTTTGTATCCTTCTGCATATTCTAATTCTGAAGGAACCAGAGTTGCTGGATGAACAAATCCTTGACTTCTCATCGCAAGTGCTTTCTTTGTTGCAATCTCTCGTATGTAATCCCAGTCTGGAGTTGAAAATCCATCAAATGGTCCTACAAATTTACCATTGTGCATACTAAAGACTAATGCTTGCACTATGGGAATGCAGAAATTGATTGTAGCTGCTGAATTTAGTTTAACGGGCATTAAGGGCATGTTATGGCTGCCACGGGTGTTTCCTGCAACATAATGTGGATTGTTAAAGACACTTCCTACTTCTTCAGTTGCTGGAAAGTTCTTTTGCGTTCTGACTACACATATTGGATCGTCTTTTCCAACATAGGTTCCTGCAATGTTGTGAAGTCTATCTGTGGATGATGCAACTATTGGCTCTCCGTCCTTTGTTGTAACCGTTGACACTACATATCTTCCAGGATACATTAAAGCAGCTTCGATTGATGGTTTGTCTTCCCATAATGATAATTCTGCAATTTGTGCCTTTTCTACATCCATGATGTTGATGTTAACACCACGTGCAAGGGACTTGTTTACTATCAAACCAGTGTTGCTTAGTGCATCTACAAACATCCTGTAAAAAGGATAATTGAATGCGCCTGGTTCTGTCTTATCAGCTGCAAATACTGTAAATGCTTCGTTTGGTCTTTCTTCAAATTCCATCTCAGCTACTCCTGGACCCATCCCTTTCACGTTTCCGGAAAAGGAATCCTTTAGGAGATCTTGACCTGCACCGTACAATCCTTCTTCTCGAGCGACTTTAGTTCCTGCCATAAATGCATCCCAGGCCATTTTGTGAATTTCATTATTGTCTACACCGCGAGTGTGTGACATTACAATGTGGACATCATCTCCACAATAACCGATATAATAGTCAATTAGTAAATCTGCGGAATCTTTGACGGTCTTTTTTACTGCATCAAGTAGTCCATCACTTGGTCTGGTGTGACCTCCAATTCCGCCAACATCTGCTTTGATTACTGATACTGTAATTTTCATAATTGATGTCAAGTACACCTCGATTTATGTGTAGTTTCTAAAATTTCATGATCCATAAAATATTCAAGAAACAACGATTTTTTTTCAAAAATTCATAACAGTAATAAATCCCCTTGAATACGAACTTGACATGGCAGATAAACCACACCTGAACATGATTGTTACAGGACATATTGATAATGGAAAATCAACAACCATGGGTCATTTCTTGATGGATCTTGGAGTTGTAGATGAAAGGACAATTGCATCACATGCAGCCGAATCCGAAAAGACCGGAAAAGGTGATACCTTCAAGTACGCATGGGTAATGGATAATATTAAAGATGAAAGAGAAAGAGGAATTACAATTGACCTTGCTTTCCAAAAATTTGAATCAAACAAGTATTTCTTTACATTAATTGACGCACCAGGTCACAGAGACTTTATCAAAAACATGATTACAGGAGCCTCTGAGGCAGATGCTGCCATATTGGTACTTTCTGCAAAAGAAGGTGAAACTGATACTGCAATTGCAGCAGGTGGCCAAGCAAGAGAACATGCATTTTTGCTCAAAACTCTAGGTGTGAACCAACTAATTGTTGCAATCAACAAGATGGATGATAGCAATTATTCAGAAGATGCATTCAAAGCAGCCAAAGAAAAAGGCGAAAAATTAGTAAAATCTGTAGGTTATAAATTAGAAAATGTTCCATTTATTCCGGTTTCTGGCTGGAAAGGTGACAATCTAGTTAAAAAATCTGAAAATATGCCATGGTATGCTGGAAAAACACTACTTGAAGCATTTGATGACTTTACAGTACCTGAAAAACCAATTGGTAAACCTCTACGTGTACCAATTCAAGATGTTTATACAATTACTGGTGTAGGAACTGTACCTGTAGGTAGAGTTGAAACCGGAGTAATGAAAGCTGGACAAAAAATAATTGTAATGCCTTCAGGCGCTCAAGGTGAAATCAAATCAATTGAAACACACCACACAGAAATGCCCTCCGCAGAAGCAGGTGACAATATCGGTTTTAACCTTAGAGGCATCGAAAAGAAAGATATCAAAAGAGGCGATGTACTTGGAACTCCTGATGCACCACCAAATGTCGCAAAGGAATTCAAGGCACAAATTATAGTAATTCACCATCCAACAGCAATTGCACCTGGATACACTCCAGTAATGCACTGTCACACAGCACAAGTAGCAGCAACAGTTACTGAGTTTCTTCAAAAAATAAATCCAGCAACTGGTGCCGTTGATGAGGAGGCTCCAAAATTCCTCAAAGTTGGTGATTCGGCAATTGTAAAAATTAGACCAGTAAGACCAACTCCTATTGAAACTTTCCAAGAATTCCCCGAAATGGGCAGATTTGCACTACGAGACATGGGTGCAACTATAGCAGCAGGAATCGTAAAGGAAATTACTGAAAAATACACTCCATAGGGTAAGTTGAATGACTCAAGCTGCCCGTGTTAAACTCACCTCAACAAGTCTACCCAAATTAGATGGTGTGTGTAGTGAAATCATGGGCATTGGGAAAAAAACTGGTGTTAAAGTTAAAGGTCCGACTCCTCTTCCGGTAAAAAGACTACATGTTGCAACTAGAAAATCTCCATGTGGAAGCGGAACTGAAACCTATGAGAAATGGGAGATGAGAATGCACAGAAGAATAATCAACATTAATGCCGATGATAAGGCGATAAGACAACTGATGAGACTTAAAATTCCCGATGATGTCTACATTGAATTGTCCTTAACATAATTTGGTATTACCTTAAATTATAGAAATTTTGATGATAAATATGGTTGATGAAAATATTGAAGAAGTAGAAGAGGTGCCTGAAGAAACCTTTGATGTAGTTTATTCTTGTCTTCGATGTGATACTCATGTCTCAAACACTGAATTATCTCGTTTACCTGAAATCAAATGTATTTGTGGATTTAGAGTGTTTACCAAGGTAAGGCCTCCAGTAGTCAAAACTGTAAAGGCAATCTAGTTATCTATCTTTTTTGTAACTGTGTTCTCTTTGCAAGTGTGTTCTCATATCCTCCATGTTTGAAAAATTTTCTCCACACTCTTTGCAATCATATGGATCGTCTTTAAAATGAACCACCTGTTGGTGTTGCATTAATTCCTCTTGCTTTGAAAATTTGTTTGAGCAAATATCGCATTGAAATTTTTTAAAAAAACCCATGATTTACCTAAACTCTTCTTTTTTTCCATCCCAACACTTTCGGCACAATTCCCCATCGATTTTCCATTTGGGTTTTGGTTTGTATCTAATAAATCCCATTTTCCCCCCACACAACGAACAATAATTTTTCTTTGCAGCATGCTCTGCTTCTTTTTTGTCAAAACAGCTTTTGCAGAGTAGGCCATCCATGTCCCATTGCCATCGGGGTTCCCACAGGTCTGAAATTTTTTTTGTAGTTTTGCACTTCACACAAGGCTGTCTTATGGTTGCCTCGTAGAATTCTTTTGTCTTATCTACATGACAATCCCCGCATAAAGATCCGTTGATATTCCATTCTCGTTTTGGTTTGTGTTTGTGGCTGATCTCCTTTTTACATATTGCACAAAATGTTGGTTTTTTGCTAAAAAGACCCATTCTACTTTTCTAAAATTAGCTTATCATATATCTACCTTAAAAAATAAAAACAAAAAGTAAAAAGCCGGTTATTTGGATAAGATTTTCTCAAGAGCTTGGCTTGTGTTTAGCATGCCATTTTTCTTGGCAAATTCCTCGATCATTTTGTGTTGTTTCTCTGTAAAACAAACTGGCATTGAACGTTTTTCCATGTATGAATTTGGATTCGTTATTTAATATAATTTTCGTTTGCAAATTTTCTACACTGGTGGCTCTTCAATGGCCATAAATGGTGGACAAATTTCTGGCTGAACAAAGTTTGTGTTGTTATTTGCATCATCCAAAGCGTCCTTTATGATTTCTTGATAGTCTCTATCGTCTGATGGCGAGGTTGTATCTGGGTTATCATCAAGTTCCGCATCTGCAATATCCATTAAATCTTGGATCATCACAAAGTTTGTAAGGTCATCTACTCCTTGAGCATAAACATATGCTGTAGGATCAACATAACCATGATTTACATTTAGTTGCATGGCTGCTAGTTGTGCAGAAAGCATATTTGCCATATTTTTTGCTCTAGCTTCTTTTAGCCAAGTCTTTACATCTGAATTTGTCCCAAATATTTTATCACTGCCACTATCGTCAACTAAATTCAACAAATTTAGATCGGATATGTCATCATTGTCAATTAATCCATTTCCTTTATTTGTCCAAAATCCTTTGGAGTGAGCTCCTCCATCACCGAGACAAACATTACCGAACTGTACTGTGGTTTCTCCTTCGATAGTTACTAAAGTATTACTTGCAATTGTCACCAGTGGATCAGAATCAAATACTGTTATCTTTATGGGTGGTACTTCTTGGTTGGTTGGAACCCAATTTTCCTCTTGAGCTTCTGACACTAGGACATCTCCATCTATATCTTCAATCCAAGCAGTAGTTAGTGTGGTAGAACTTGAAAGTATCATATCTGTATTAACATCAAATGGAGCTACTTCTACAAGCCAATCTGCAATATATGGTTCTTCAAGGTCTTTCATTCCATTGACATTAGCATCATAAAATTTGAAAATGTGAAGACTATTTTGTTGATTCAATGCTCTACAAACATCATCTTCAGATCCATCCAATGCAATTACATGATCAAATATTCCAGAACCATCAGTATGATTGTCCAAATGACCATTAAGTCCATTTTCATTGATTTGACGTGGTCCCCAAAGCTCGGTGCCGTCATCGTAATGACAAATTCTAACCTGTTGTGGTGGTCCTCCTCCTCCTGCAAATGCATCATTAAATGATACACTGCCAACAATACTTCCTAAAATTAGAATACTTGCAATTACTGAAATTGTTCCCTTGACTCTCATTGCCATTTTGCATTTTGTTTTTCAATTAATAAATATACGTTTGTGTAATATTGTTTTTTTACACATTATAAGTTATCAAAAATTCTTAAAATTTTTCAAATTAATTTATTTTCTAAAAATTTTCTGTGTACTTGAGATTAAAAAAATAAAATAAAAAATAATTAAGTAATTATTGTACGATTTTGTTATAAAAAAATAACTTTGACTGTTCTTTTATTTCTATCAAAAATTCTGATTTTCAAAAAACAAAAATTCTAACTAAAAATTTTATAAAGAAAACAAGAAACAGTGAATCTTTAGAATCTATTTTCTTTCTATTTTAATTTGGAAACATTTTTGATACACAAGTAATCAAGTTAAAAAATGGCAAAAAAAATCCAGATTTTAATTATTGGGCATAACACCAACGGTTGTACTGAGGAACACTCTAAAATCGCATATGAAACTGGCTCTGAGGTAGCAAAGACTGGGCATGTACTAGTTACCGGTGGACTTGGCGGGGTTATGGAGGCAGCATGTCATGGAGCAAGAGATTCAAATGGCTTGACTGTGGGAATAATTCCACAGGCAGATTCATCTATGGCAAACCAATACTGTGATATTGTAATTCCTACGGGAATGGGACTCACAAGAGATTTTCTAACCGCCCTGTCAGCTGATGGAATAATAATAATTGGTGGTGGCTCCGGAACTTTATCTGAGATTTGTGCGGCATACATGCACAAAAAACCAATGGTATCCATTAGAAAAATGGGTGGAGTAAATGAACCGTTTATTGATAATTTCTTGGATCACAGGAAAAATATCAAAATTATTGGCGTAGATACTCCAAAACAAGCAGTAGATAAAATCTTAGAATTAATCACTGCATAGATTCAAGTAATGGGTCCGGTTTGTAAAACTCTCCATTTTTCTCTGCAAGTTGATTTAATTCATTAACGATATTTGAGATTCCGATCTCTTTTGCTGTCTCAAAGAGTGGTTTTTTGAGTCCCAATCCTAACTGAGCAGCTTTTTCTATCTCTTCAATGTCACTAGCGCCGTTTGTTACTAACCATGCTGCATTGTTTGAAATATTTGCAACAAGTTGTATTGGATTGAATTTTTCGGCCAGCTCTTCAGATAATGCAACGCGTTCGTATTTATCGTCAGAATATTTGTAAAAACCTTCTCCGGATTTTTGTCCAAGTTTTTTCTCATCAAACATTTTTTCAATTGTTGGATGTGGCAAAATTACTTTTTTATCCCGTAGATGCATCTCAGTTGTTGCTTTGTGAATTACATCCATCCCTGTAAAGTCAGCTAACTCAAAGATTCCCATTGGAAAACCTAGTTTGAATTTTACGGCAGAATCAATCTCTTCAAGTGTTGCACCAGTTCTATCCATGGCATAACATGCCTCGTGAACCATTGGAATGAATAATCTATTGATGATAAACCCTGGAACATCTTTTCTGCAAAGAACAGCTGTTTTATTTACAGATTTTACAAACTCTTGGGTTAAATCTGTAATTTCTTGTGATGTTTTTTCTCCTGGAATAATTTCAACTAGTTTCATTAGTTGTGGGGGATTAAAAAAGTGAATTCCAATAAATTTTTCAGGACGTGAAGTGGTATTTGCAATCTCTGTAATTGGTAAGGTGCTTGTATTTGATGCAAAGACCACATTCTCATTTGCAACCGCATCTAATTCTGCATAGACTTTTTTCTTCAAGTCCATTATCTCTGGGACTACTTCAATTACCAACTCTGCATCTTTTACTGCCTCTTTCAAATCTACCATAGGTTTTATTCTCGAATAAATCGAATCGGCTTCTTGCTGAGTGATTTTTCCTTTGCTAGCAAGTTTATCCAGACTCCATTTTATTTTCTCCATAGCTTTGTCTAAAAATTTCTGTTCGATATCTCTTAGAACAATATTGTATCCAGCAGTAGCTGCGACTTGTGCAATTCCATGCCCCATAATTCCAGATCCTAAAACGGTGATGTTTTTCACTGACATCAAACCTTCAAACCCTGTATCCTTTATAATGTATTTGAAAAGTCCCCAAAGATTAAAAATTTCTCACAAAATCTTGTGAACTGACTTTGAGGAAAGACTATTTTCTCTAAGATTATCAATCATCACTATGTTTATGTTCTAAACTAAACAAAGCAAGATCCTTGTTTGCTAAAATGTTGGAATCATTTGGATTAATCTCCAATGCTTTATCATAGCATTTTACAGCATCCTTGAATCTTTCGATAAAACATAATGCAACACCCTTGTTTGATAATGTGTTCACGTGGTTTGGATTGATCTCTAGCATCCTATCAAAATACTTTATAGCTTCTTCTGGATTTCCAGTCTTGACTAGTGTAATCCCTTTGTTTGATAATGTGTTCACGTGGTTTGGATTGATCTCTAACATTTGGTCAAAACAAAATATTGCCTCTTCATGCCTTCCAAGTTGTACTAGTGCGACACTTTTTTTATCTAAAATATTAAATCCCCTGGGGTTAATCTCTAACATCTTATCATAACACTCCAATGCCTCTTCATGTCTACCTAGTTCAACTAGTGCCACGCTCTTGCTATCTAGTGCATCAAAATCGTTTGGATTAATTTCAAGAGCTTTGTCAAAACATATCACTGCCTCTTCAATTTTTTTTAGTTCACCTAGTGCAACCCCCTTGTTGTATAAGGTATCAAAATCATTTGGATTGATCTCTAACATCTTGTCAAAACAAACTATTGCCTCTTCTGACCTTCCTACTTTGACTAGTACTACGCCTTTATTGTATAAGGTATCAAAATCATTTGGATTGATCTCTAACATCTTATCATAACAAACTATTGCCTCCTCAGGTCTTTCCAGACTAAATAGTGCAACACTTTTTTTATCTAATGTAACATAATCTCTTGGATTAATTTTCAACAAATCATCATAAATTTTTAAAATCTCTTCTTGGTTTCCAATTTTTGATAGTGCAATCTCTTTTTTGGACAATGTGTTCACGTGGTTTGGATTGATCTCTAACATCTTATCATAACACTCCAATGCCTCTTCATGTCTCCCTAGTTCAACTAGTGCCACACTCTTGCTATCTAGTGTATCAAAATCATTTGGGTTAAACTCTAGTATTCTATTAAAATAAATCAGAGCTTTATCGTTTTGTTTTAATTTAGCTAATGCAACTCCCTTGTTTGATAATGTGTTCACGTGGTTTGGATTAATCTCTAACATCTTATCATAACACTCTATTGCCTCTTGGTCTCTTCCAATCGCCATTAGTGCCACACTCTTGTTATCTAAAATCTTAAAATTATTGGGATTAATCTCCAAGGCTCTGTCAAAAAATATGATGGCCTCTTTGTTCTTTTTAATTTTGGTTAGAGCTATGCCTTTACTTGATAATATATCAAAATCATTTGGATTAAAGTCTAACATCTTATCATAACACTCTATAGCTTCCTCTGGTCTTGAAATCTCTACTAGTGCAGCCCCCTTGTAGTATAAGGTATCAAAATCGTTTGGATTAATCTCTAACAACTTATCATAACATATGATGGCCTCTTTGTATTTTCCTAATTTACTTAGTGCAATACCTTGATTGGATAATGAATTCACGTGGTTTGGTGCAATCTCCAAAGCTTTTTCAAAACATTTTACAGCTTCACTGTATCGTTCAAGGAAAGACAATGCAATACCTTTGTTGTATACTGCGTGCATATGGTTTGGATTGATATCTAAAACACTATTGTAGCAAACTATGGATTCTTCATTTCTTTTTAGTTCTCCTAGCGCTACTGCTTTGTTGTATATGGCATCCATGTGTTTTGGTTTAATTTTCAAAACTTTATCATAACACTCTATTGCCTCTTCATTTTTTTGTAGTCCGCTTAAGACAGCACCTTCATTGTATAGCGCAACAAAATCATTTGAATCATTTTCCAGCTCTCCAATCACCCTTTTGGACTAGTTTAGATCGATTAAATATTAAATATTGATTACTGTAATTTTACAATATTACACTTTGTTGATTTTCTAGTTTTGTTTGTTTAAATCCAAAAAGACAAAGTCTAACGTGTCTGTAGTAGAAATAATACCCAAAATTCAAAAGGAATTAAACCGATTTATGTTCATGGGGGAGAATTTGATTAAATCATTTTTGTTTACGGTGGTGATTTTTTCAGTAATTTTTGTAATCTATGGCGATGAACTTTCTTTTGGTCTGGATGACCCAGTAGTTGATCAAATCAATCCAGAAAAAAGTAATAAACATCATTTTCCCGTTAATGGAATTTGTGCTCCTGGATTTGCTTCTTTGGGGGAAATTTGTGTACTTAACGACCGTTGTGGACCAGGAGTATACGCCGGAAAAGTTTGCTTCATCGATGGTAAAATTCAACCCTATCTTAGACCTATTCATCAGGGCCATGCTGGACTTTCTGTTGATAATGTTATCTGTGCTGAAGGAAAACAACTTGTTTTCAAATCACATGATGCAACTCCAGCATGTTTTAGTTCTGATTCAATTGAGAAAATAAAATTACGAGGATGGCAAACCACAAAACCTCCTGTTGCATGCACATTAGAATATGCGCCAGTTTGTGGAATGGATGGTAACACATATGGAAATAAATGTGCACTAAAAGCAGAACACATGATACTAAAACATCAGGGAGAATGTTCTGAGAAATCTTTTATTACAAATTTTGAAGAGTGTGTTGATGCTGGAAACCCTGTAATGGAATCTTATCCTAGACAATGCCGAACAGAAGATGGAAAACATTTCACAGAAATAATTGATATTCAACAAAAAACTAATACGACATTTTCAAATTTGTATGTTGACTCTAAACTTGTTGATTGTGTTGGTGTTGCGCCGCAACAATGCATGCTAGTAAGAGAAGATACTGACTCTAATTGGGAATTCTTTTATGATCAAATTAGTGGATTTAAATTTGAAAAAGATTATGAATACAAACTAAAAATTAAAACAACAGAAATAAAAAATCCTCCAGCTGATGTATCCTCATTAAAATACACGTTGATAAAAATTTTAGAAAAAAATAATGTAGAAAACCCAATGCAAGTATCTGATGGTGTATTTCCAGAAACAATACTTTACACCACACAGCCACCAGTAATAGTTTCAGATAAAGGGTATTTTGTAGACGAAATTGCTGATGGTGTTTTCTGGTTAATTGGGGGAGGTTATCAGGTGATGTTTTTAGTTACTGGGGAGGGCGTAATTGTAATTGATGCTCCACAACCTCTAGGCGAAAAATATCTTGAGGCTATTTCAGATGTTACTGATGAGCCCATAACCCACATGATATACTCTCATTCTCATGCTGATCATACAGGGTCTGCAGGCCAGATATTTCCAGATAATATTGAATTTATTGCACACCAAGATACAGCCGACATACTAATTTTGGAAAATGATCCAAATAGGCCTATTCCTACCATAACCTTCGATGATGTGTATATTCTATCAGTTGGGAATCAACTGTTAGAACTCCATTATATTGGACCATTTCATTCTGAGGGTGATATTGTGATTTATTCCCCTGAACACAAAATCGCAATGGCAGTAGATCTGTTCCATCCGGAAGCTGCACCTTACAAAGGTTTTGGGGTTACCATTGATCTCAATGAACATCTTAAAGCTCATGATACATTGGTAGATAATTTTGATTTTGAAGTATTGGTGTCAGGACATGAAGAAATTTTAGGAACAAAAGAGCATATCAAAACCGATAAAGAATTTGTCTTGTCTGTAATGGATAATACACAAAAAGCAATGACCTCAGTTTCCGACGATAAAGTAATTCCAACATGTGTTGATATGACAACTGAACAATGGCAGGGGAAATTGGCAGATCTTGATAGATTCATGGTAGAACACTGTACTGCAATGAAGGAACATCTTTTATCTGAAAAGGAGGTATGAAATGAATTGCAACACACCACAGGACTGTCTGTCATCACCAGCTAATACTATCCATAATGCACCATCTGCACCCAATCACTATGATTCACCTAATCGTATAGCTGTTTCACACAATGACACTACCATGCACCCCACTGCTGC